>ERZ773158.1251-NODE-1251-length-24322-cov-30.837434_pt1 | contig 24322 bp, 32 predicted proteins | sample MGYA00511918_ERZ773158 | MGnify/ENA primary metagenome ERZ773158 (study PRJEB29015, sample SAMEA2737876) | human gut metagenome | biome: human gut; feature: human-associated habitat; material: faeces | place: China | collected 2012 ...
GTAGGGGGAAGACCCCTATTTATGTAAACTATGTTATTGCACATAACAACGTGGGGCGCCCGTTCACTCAAATCCGGTTCACAAGTATCGCACAATACCTGACGGGCTCGCCACGTGCGAGCCCCTACAAGCTGCCAGACCATTTCCCGCATAAAAAAGGCTGCCATACAACGACAAGCCCTTTTAAGTGGTTAGTGGCTAGCAACTAGTGGCTAGAGAAGACACAATTTTTACACAGTTTCTTACGCAGTACCTACGCAAAATGAACCTACTATTTATATAGATGCGAAAACTAGATGCGAAAACCACTTCCAACAAATCGACGAATGGACTCTTTACTGATGAGTCTCCAGGTCCCGGCGCAGTTTATCCATGACCTGCGCTGTCAAATCATGCCAGGCGTCCTGGAGCCACTGGTCCCGCTGCGCTTCGTCGCCGATACATTCCAGGGCCTTGGGGATGGCCTCGCCGAAGAGGATATCTTCCGTCTGACGGCTGCGGTAGACGCCGAGCTTACAGGCATTGGCAAAGTGTTCACAGTTATGGAAGAGCAGGTCGTATTTCTTATTGCCCAGGCAGGCCCGGGCAAAGGCGATCGTCTCGGGTACAGAACAGAGCTGTGCCTGTTCTTCCGGCGTATACTGACGCACTTCTACGTCACCGCCCTGGCGGAACTCATCGAACGACGTCGACCGGATTTCCGTATCCCACCAGTCGATGGGATTGTAGTCGTCATCTCCGGCAAAGGCGATGACTTCATCGTCACTGACATAGATGCCGTGATGGTAATACAAGCCTCCCAGCCGGCGCACGCGGATATGGTCGCCCATAATTGGTGCCTGCCGGGCCCAATGTTCCGGCGCCCCGTCGTCCTGCAATAAGGATAAAATCGAATTCAAATCAATGGCCATCGTCGTCACTCCCTACAAAATTGCCCAACTCTTACCAGGCTGTCACCATTCTTTTACATAATGCCGTTATAGTAATAACTGTAAACGAAGTCAGCTATCCCCGGCGGCAACCCACCGGCCCGTTACCGAACCCCTCTGCCAGGATGGCCTCCCGACCCGAATCGGAGAGGTTCGCCGTACTGTCCACCGGCCAGCGTGCCGCTAAACTTGGTATCATAGAATCAGAAAAAGCCCCGGAGACCTCCCGCTCCGGGGCTTTTTCTATCCCAGCAGCCCCTGCAGGAAGTTCAGCAGTCCCTGACAGCCCTCCCGGACATCATCCCAGGTCCGCTGGAAATCCCGCGTATACCACGGGTCGGCTACAGGACGGGGATTCTCCGTATAATCCATAAGGAGACAGCACTTCTGGTCCGGGTCGCCATGGAAGATGCGCTTCATGTCCCGCAGGTTCTCATCATCCATGCCAATGAAATAATCATAAAAATCATAATCCTCAGCCGTCAGCAGAACAGCCCGCTTCCCATCGGGATTCATACCGTGCTCCCGGAGCAGCCGTTCCACCGGCGGATAGACCGGATTGCCACAGCCATTCCAGATTTCCTCATCCGTCGTAGCCGCCGAAGCCACGTCAAACCGGTCCGCCATTTCCTCTTGTTCTGCCATCTGCCGGAACACAAACTCCGCCATGGGCGATCGGCAGATATTGCCATGACAGATAAAAAGTATTTTTATCACTTTATTTTCACTCCTTCTTATGCCGGGTTACGCCGCTAAATGCCGTATTATAGCGGTTCTCCCGTTCCAAGCGATTTACCTCATATATTCCATACAGTAAGTATAAGTCGGCATAACTCAGCCGCCATTCGTAGTAAAATCGGTAGTAAACAGGGACTACCGTACTACCGTAAAAATTTTCTGCGTAAAATGCATGGTTCCATTGTAACAGAAAATGTGCCGGCTTTCATCTAAAAAAGCTATATAAAAGAAAAGGACCCACAGCTCTTGAAACCGTAAGTCCTTCTTCGCATATTCTTTTTCCTACGCTTCATTCTTGAAAGGTATGATTTTAGGCCGAATGGCGCCTACCTGCTCTAATTCCTTGCGTACATTTTCCATTTCTTTCTGCTGCCGCTGCTGGACAAGTTCCACTTCTTTCTGGGCATTATCGAATTTGATATGCGTATACACATTGAGTGTGATGGAAATATCGCTGTGTCCCATCAAATATTGCAGTGTCTTGGCGCTTATCCCTGAAAGAGCCATGTTGGTACAGTACGTATGCCTACAAACATGAGGAGTGATTGTCGGCAGTTGGTAGCGATAAATCCGGTTATATTTATTAACGGCCCGGCCAAAATAATGTTCCCAATGCATCGCTACCAAGGGATTGGCAGCATCCTAGCCCCAGCCTTTGTTTTAGTAGAGACAATATAGCGTCTCCCTGTTGTATCCCGCTGAAGCTGTTTATCTACATTGATAGTACGGTTCTCCATAGGGAATAGCAAAAGGCGCTGTCCCATGAAGACAGCGTCTTTTTGAGAAAAGCGAATCAGAAATTTTTGCGCCATATGTCAGTTCCCTGTAGAAAACAAGCAGGATACGTAGAATTATATTATATATAATTCTACGTCAAATCATGGCAGATGTAAATTATGAGGCGTTATTCATCATCTTTCTCACTGCTCCTTGGGCGCATTCTGCATCCATACCTGTTTTTTCTTGTCAGCTCCCCTGGTATTTTGGGCCATAACTCCCACCAATGGATGAGGGACGTACAGTTCTTCCAGATAAGCAATATCTTCGTCTGATAACTTCAGGTCAACCGCTTTCGCTGCCCCCTCTACATGATGCAGCTTCGTCGCTCCCGCTATGGGAGAGGCCACGCGGGTCAGTAGCCAGGCCAGGGATATTTCCGTCATGGTCACGCCGTATTTTTCTGCCAGTTCTGCCACCCGCAGGATGATTTTCTCATCCTCTGCCGCCATGCCATCATATTTAAGTTTGGCAATACTGTCCTCCCTAAGCCGCTGGCTGGACTCACCCGGTTTTCGGGAAAGACGGCCACTGGCCAGGGCACTGTAAGGCGTCATGGCGATGTTATCCTCCTCGCACAAGCCGGCCATTTCTCGCTCTTCCTCACGGAACAGGAGATTGTAATGGTTCTGCACGGAGACGAATTGGGCGAATCCTGCTTTTTCCGCCAAGGCGTTGGCTTTGGCCAGTTGCCATGCGTAGCAGTTGGCGATACCGATATAGCGCACCTTTCCGGATTTGACGGCTTTTGTCAGTCCGCCCAACACGTCATATATCGGGGTTTGGTAATCCCACATATGATAAATGTAGAGATCGACATAATCCATGCCCAGATGCTTTAGGCTCAGGTCAAGGGATTTTTCGATATGTTGTTGCCCCGTCACGCCGTCCGCTATCTCTTGCGGCGTGCGCGGCAGGAACTTCGTCGCCACGACCACATCTTCCCGTTTGGCAAAATCCTTTAAGGCTCGCCCCACATATTCCTCGCTTGTGCCATTCTGATAAACGATGGCGGTATCGAAGAAATTGATGCCCAAATCCAAAGCCCGCTTGATGATACTGCGGCTCGTTTCCTCGTCCACCGTCCAACTGTGCTGTCCCGTTTTGGCATCGCCGAAACCCATGCAGCCAAGACAAATGCGGGACACATTCAAATCAGAATTTCCCAGTTTCCTGTATTCCATGTCAAACCTCCCTTTCCCGATTTTATTGCAGATATTTCTTCACACTATCTATCCAAGCATCTATTTCCGCTTGGTCGGTAAGCATATCGGCTCCGCCTTGGGAGTCAAACTGTATTTCCATGTCGGGAGCAAACTTTGCCCCGGCGCAGATTGTCTTGATGTCCGCTATCACATGACCCGGCCAGCCGCCGTGGGTCATAAAGGGAATAACGGTCTTCCCCGTCCAATCCTGCGAGTGCAGAAATGTGAGCATGGGCGGTGCCATCCGAAACCACCAAGTGGGAGTTCCCACCGCAATCACATCGTAATCTGCCACATTGACCGTCAGCGGCTTAATCTCCGGTTGATAGCCGGCTTCTACTTCCCGTTGCCCTTGGCGGGTCACTTCGCTATCCCAACCGCCATACGGAGGGTATGGGGTAACGGGTTCTATCTCTGCGTAATCGGCATTTAAGGCCACTTGCAGTTGTTTGGCAATCTTTCGGGTATTGCCGCAGGAAAACGAGTAACAGACCACCAGTATTTTTTTCTCTTTGGTCACGACAGATTCCTCCTTGTTGGCCGCTGCGGACAGACTTTTTGGCGTGGGGCTTGCCGTGAAGGTAATGCCAAAGACGACAAGCACCCCCACCACAACAAATGCAGCGACAAATTTGGCTCTACGCAAATTCATCGACAGCTCCTCCTCTTCAATACAGTCGGATGTTTTGCCAAAAATCAAAGTGATGGCGTTCTCTATAGTCTTTCATGTCCATCATCTGCGGCTTGCCTTGACCAAGTTTCAGATACTGGGCGCGGTCGCTGTCAAAACGCTCCCAAATGCCCCGCCTGTCCACCTCGGACATACCCGTCCACAACTTGACCATTTCCTTGGCAACCTTCTGTTGCTTTTTATTGAGGTCGGTGCTGAGGTCGGAAGAGCCGTGGAAACCGGGAAACAGATAGGGCAGTTCGTAGGTGTGCGCCGTACCCTGCGCAAAGTCCGTTGTCACATACTTGGGGCAAGTCGGGTCGCTGAACTCGTAGTAATAGACTTTGATTTGGTTATCAAGGGAGTCGGCAATCCGATAAATCGGCGCGGCGAACCAACTGTCCGTGATGACTTGGGCATAAGCCTCGGCCGGACTGCCGTAATCGGAAGCGGGGTATTCCTGCATCACCTTGTCTGCAAATCCCGGCAGAGCATACTGTTTCTCCAAGGCTTCCAAATTGTCGCGATAAGCGACCTCGTCCATCGGTTTTCCGGCGGCACTCTCCGTCAAGGCGGCAAAGAAAGAGCCTTCATTTTGCACATTGCCAATCCCCAGCCGCTCACCGTTGACACGTCCCGCTTGGAAGGCTTCGGCGATACTGGTAGGGACATACTCGCCATCTCTGGTGATGATGCCGTCCAGCAAATAGTTATTCTCCAAGGCTAAAATCTCTTCCGTGGACAGCGCACGAAGCTGTTCGGCAGTGGCATTGTTCAGCCCTGCTGCCTTGGCCAAACCTATACCGCGTTCCTCGGCCTGTTCCGGCGAAATGGAATGGCCGTTGGCGTACATGACCGGGGCGGACATGGCGATGATATTTTTGAACAAGCCTTTGGCCTTCGGGCTGGCCATCAGGATTTGCGAACTCTGCCCGCCGGAGGATTCTCCCGAAATGGTTACATTGTCCGGGTCGCCGCCAAAGTTTTCAATATTTCTCTGCACCCATTCCAACGCCGCAATCTGATCCATCACGCCGTAATTGATTTTGGCATGGTCTTCCGCGTCAATGGCCGGATGGGCAAAGTAGCCGAATACGCCGAGGCGATAGTTTATCGTCACCACTACGGCGCGTCCCTCTTTTGCCAAAAGCGTCGGGTCGTAATCACTGCCCGCGCCTACCACCAATGCGCCGCCGTGAATCCAGACAAATACCGGCAGTTTCTCCGGGTCGCCCGTTTTTTTATTCGGCACGGCTACATTGAGATACAAGCAATCCTCCGAGCCGCCTGCCGTGGCAAAAACACCCAAATAATCGGTCTGTGCGGCTTCGCTCTTGTATTGGGTTGCGTCCAACACACCCTGCCAGTTATCGGCCTTGACCGGCGGTCGCCAACGCAGTTCTCCCACCGGCGGTTTGGCATAGGGAATGCCGCGATAGTAACTGATGCCGTTTGCCATAAAGCCGCGAACCTGTCCGTTTTCCGTATTCGCCAATACGCTTTGGCTAACCGCCGCTTGAGTTTCGGCGGCATACGCCACATGATTTTGTTCGGTCATCACTGCCGGGGAGAAAAGCCAAGTCGCCGCCACTGCGACCGCTAAAGTTTTCTTTAGGTGGGTTAAAAATTTCTTATTCATTTCGTATCTCCGCTTTCCTCGACATACGCCTTTTTCATGGAGTTGAAGGCCGCCCACACATTCGGCCAACCGGCATAAAATGCCTGATGCGTGAGGATTTCTGCCATTTCTTCTGCCGTAATGCCGTTTTTCTTGGCTTCCTTCATCTGGTACTGGCAAGCAAAGGTATCGCCCATCCCCTTGGCCACCAACGTGGCTACCGTAACCATCGAACGGTCACGCAGGGACAGCTTATCGTTTCGCGACCAAACTTCTCCAAACAAAACGTCGTCATTGAGCCGAGCAAACTCCGGCGCAATATCTCCCAACATATCGCGTCCCGCCGTCTGCACGACCTTCACCGCTTCCCGCTTGTTGTTATTGTTCTGTTCCATTTCTGTAACCTCCATAAAAATTTTTATCTTACTTTCAACTGGTTCAGCTTTTTGATAAGTTCCACATCCGTCAAATCGGCAATGTGGTCATTTCTGTCCAGTTGGTCAATCGCCGTAATTTCCTCTGTCGTCAAATGAAAATCAAATACATCAAAATTTTCCTCAATGCGCTCCTTGCGGACTGATTTGGGAATTGTGGCTATACCTCGCTCTATATCCCAGCGCAAAATGATTTGCGCCGGAGTCTTTCCGTATCGTTTGCCAATGTAAACCAACACGTCATTTTCGAGGATTCCCTTGCCGCCGTGTCCCAACGGACTCCATGCCTCCATCTGCACATCGTATTCCCGCATGATTTCCTCTGCTTTCTTCTGTTGAAAGTAGGGATGAAATTCCACTTGGTTGATGGCGGGAGGGAGTTCATTGTTCATGACGAAGTCCACGAGGCGGTCGCTGTTGAAATTGCATACGCCAATCGCTCGTATACGCCCTTCCTGATACAGTTCCGTCATGGCGCGCCAAGAGCCGTAACAATCCCCGCATGGCTGATGGATAAGGTATAAGTCAAGATAATCCAAGCCAAGTTTTTGGAGCGATGTCTCAAATCCGGCCTTGGCGTTCTCATATCCTGCGTCCTGAATCCACAGCTTGGTAGTGACAAACAACTCCTCGCGCGGGATGCCGCTTTTTTTGATGGCTCTCCCCACAGCCTCTTCGTTAAAATAGGCCGAGGATGTGTCCAACAGTCGATAGCCCGTTTCAATGGCATGGAGAACACTTTTTTCGCATTCTTCAAGGTCGGTCATCATGTAGACACCAAAACCCAAAAGCGGCATCTTGACGCCATTGTTCAGCATGGTATATTCCATTTTCTTGCCCCCTATTGTCGATGGCTGTCAAAAGCATACCGTGGCATCCTCGAATGCTCTTTGTTGCCATGTCTTTTCCGATTTTGCCGCAACTTCTTGCTTGCAAGGCCATTTTAAGACAAAATCCCTTGCAACGGAAGTCGCAATTTGCTAACATGGTATTAACCCAAAGGTTCATGCAGGAGGTAGCAATGTATAACAAGCATCTGGACGCATTCCTGATGGCAGCAGACTGCGGCAGCTTCACCAAGGCGGCGGAAAAGCTGTTCATCTCGCCCAATGCCCTCATCAAGCAAATCAACTTGTTGGAGGCAAAACTGGAACTGACACTCTTTTCGCGCACCAATCACGGCATTGCGCTGACCGAAGCGGGCAAGAGCATCTACCGAGATGCCCGCCGCATCATACAGATTTCCGAACAGGCTGTGGCAACCGCCCACACCCTTGGGGCAGGAAAACAGCACGCGATACGGCTCGGCAGCTCGCTCATGTGTCCTGCCCGCCCCATCGTCAATCTATGGCTGGCCGTCAGCGCGGCGCATCCGCTCATCAGGCTGCAAATTGTGCCAATGGACGACAGCAAAAATAACCGACCTGAATTGCTTGGCAACAAAGACAACGATGTTGACATCATCGCAGGGATATTCCCTTCCACACTTTGGAAAAATCGTTGCAATGCCTTGACTTTGCGGCAGATACCATTGGCGGTCGCCGTGCCGGTCAACCATCCCTTGGCCGGTCGTAAGCATATAACGCTTACGGATTTATATGGCGAAACCATCCTCATGGTGGAGCGCGGCGATACATCCTATATCGACAACTTGCGCGATGAGATTGAGGAAAATCATCCGCAAATCCATATCCATGATGTCCCACCATATGATTTCAATGTGTTTAACTATGCGGAAAACACCGGACGACCAATGATTTCCGTTGACCTTTGGGACGGAATCCATCCGGCCTTGGTCACGCTCACTTGCGATTGGGGCAAGGAATATGCCGTCCCCTATGGAATCCTGTACGCCAAAGATCCGACGGAGCACGTTATGGAATTTATCCACGTCATGGAGCGAGTGATGGGTAGGTAAAAACAGTATACGGTTGAATGCCGTAACGAAGGCCGTCTTGACTTCTCTCTCGGTCACATGGGGCGTGTGGCATTTATGCCCGCCGTATTTGTGATTGCAGCGGTAGATGACCCTGCGGTATTTGTCGTTGCTGTGCCAGACCTTGGCTCCAAACCACCCACCGCACTCACCGCATTTTATCTTGCTGGCGAAAATGCTCACGCCGCTGCATCTGCCGCCGTCCTGCTTACGCCTTGCAATCTTGTTCTGCACCATCTCGAAGGTGGCGGGGTCTATGATGGCAGGATGGCTCTGTTCCACGAAGTAGCTCAGCACTTGCCCGGTGTTCTTCACCGTCTTCTTGGTGAGGAAATCCGGCGTGAAGGTCTTCTGGATGCGGGCACATCCCGTGTATTTCTCGTTGGCGAGAACTCCATTGATGGTGGCAGCGTTCCATTTGCTCTTGCCCGTGACCGTCAAGATACCACGCCGTGTCAGTTCCTTGGCGATGGCGCAGGGTGTCAGCCCCTCGATGAACAGTCCGAAGATAATCCGCACCGTCTTGGCTTGCTCCTCGTTGATGGCAAGATTGCCGTCCTCCCCCTTGTCGTAGCCGAGGAAACGGGAGTAGCCCACGGAGAACTTGCAGTCGGCGAACTTTTTTCTGAGGCCCCAAGTCACATTCTCTGAAATGGAACGGGATTCTTCCTGCGATAGGCTTGATAAAATAGTCAGTAACATTTCTCAACCTACGCCGTATTTGATACAATCGAACGCTAGCTGAGTTTTTGAACACCCCCGCGTGCATAGACAAGTTCACTCTTTTCCTTACAAATCTGCGCCATCATGGTATACTGGAACGAAAGAAATCTACAATAAGGAGCTGATATCATGGGCTTATTTGATACTTTCAAGAAACTGTTCCATCATCCCATCGACAACACATCGGCAGCAGAGCAGACTCTTCCCCCGGGTAACGATAGTCCTGTGCAGATTACGTTTTCACGAGAAGCCCCTGCGGACAGTCCATCGCCAGATATAGTTCCCCTCAGTGTACGTCTAAAAAAAGCGGTTCCCACAAAGAGAGGCCTGTATCCGCATGAAATCCTGATGCTTGATTATGCCCATACTTACTCTACAGACTTATCACATCAGCATTTCCAGGGATTCTGGTATTATGAGTATTCCGTAGAACATCCCGGAGATTTATTGAAGTCACTGGAAAAAAGAGGTTTTATCCAGCCCGGTAACCTGCGTTCTGCCATCGAGAATCAGACAGTATCGGTGATAAAAAATGAATTGAGGGCGATCGGTCAAAAGGTAAGTGGCAAGAAGGCTGATTTGATTGACCGTCTGTTAAGCAATGCTTCTCCCGAAGAGTTGGAAAAGAAATTTCCTGTACGCTTTTACGAACTGACTGAATCCGGAACGCAAGAGCTTACAGAGAACCAATATGTCCCCTATCTCCATCGCCATAAGTATATGTCCATCTGGGATATGAACGACCGAATGAACCATAAGAATCCGCATCACTTTGGCTACCGTGACCTTATCTGGCAATTCTTCAATGAGGAATCCCTTAAGCATATTAATGAAGGCGAGATGGGACTTTACCGCTGTACCCGGCTCGATATGTATGAATTTCTCTTCGAAGAAAAGAAATACGAACAGGCATTCAACTTGTTATGTGAAGTAATCGCCTATGATCTGAGCGGTATGGACAACAGCGAGTTCAGTGACATCGATGAAAAGTTCCGCTTGCAGCTCATACTCAAATATGATTTTCCTTACAGCCAATCAAATGCAAAGCTGCCACCAGCCATAAAGCAATGGATGGCCAATCTCCAAGGGCGATTGGAATTATCCGATGAAGCTTTACGTGAACGATTGTTACAGCAGTTCGAATCCATCAGTTTGTATCGGCGCATCTTCACCAATGCAGAATGCGTCGATATCGTAATGGCTGAACTCAATGATGACGCGGATATTCTGGATACCATTTATCACAAAGCGGAAGTCAGACTGCGCGCCCACTTAAAAGAAATATAAAAAAAGTCGGGGCAGCTGCCATTCAGTTGGCAAACTGCCCTAACTTTTTATGCCCTGATTTCCGTTCCGTCCTTGAAGGTCAGCCGGGCATCGAACGCCTTGATGAGTTCCTGCTCCCGAAGCTCCTTGATGAAGCTGTCCATCTGGCGGCTCCGGGCCTTGCGGTACTGGATGGCTTCACAGGTCTTGTCGTACTGCTTCTTCGCCGCCTCATATCGGCTGACCAGCTCGCTGTAGTTCCGGTCGTAATCATCCTGGTTCTGTGCCACCCGCGCATTCTCGGCTATGAGTTGCTGTACCTTCCCGGCCAGCAGGTTCAAATCTGTGCTGAGCTTGTCCCGCTCCTCTTCCAAGGCTTCTGTATCGGTAAGTCGTTCCTTCAGCAAGATGATGCTGTTAAGGATATCTGCTTTGTTTTCGATGAGCTGATTGGTGGCCCAAATTAAGACTTCCCTAATATCGTCCTCTGTCAGATGCGGGGTCTTGCAATGGCTCTTGAACTTGTCGTTGCATCGGTAGATAGTCCTGCGGTACTTGTCGGTCGAGTGCCAGACCTTTGCCCCGTACCAGCCGCCGCACTGGCCGCATTTGATTTTGCTGGAGAATATGGATACACCGCTGTAGCGGCTCCTGCCTTCACGCCGCCGCTTGATTTCTTCCTGTACCCAGTCGAAGACCTGCGGACTGATGATAGCTTCGTGATTGTTTTCCACATAGTACTGCGGCACTTCCCCTTCATTCGCCTTCGTTTCTTTGGTCAAGAAGTTGACGGTGAACCGCTTCTGCAGCAGGGCATCGCCCTTGTATTTCTCATTTGTCAGAATGCTCTCTACCGTCCCCGGATACCAGCGTTTCTTTTTTGCCGGAGTTTCCAGCCCTCTGGAAGTCAGCTCCTTGGCAATGGAGTGGAAGGTATACCCGTCCAGGAACAAGCGGTAAATCAGTTTCACCGTCTTAGCCTGTTCCCGGTTGACGACCAGATTCCCGTCCGGTCCCCGGTCATAGCCAAGGAAATGGCCGAACGGCACACACACCTTCCCGTCAGCGAATCGCTTCCGATGGCCCCAGGTGACGTTTTCCGAGATGCTCCTGCTTTCTTCCTGCGCCAGGGAACTCATGATGGTGATGAGGAGTTCCCCTTTACCAGTAATTATGATACAAAATAACGATGTACCCCCTATACTGTATTAACGATGTACCCCCTATACTGTATTAACGATGAACCCCCTTGCACCCCCCTGGCTATCGTTAAGCGAGTATCGCTTGGAAGCCTTGCGGGACAAGGCTTCGACAAAAAGAGAAGGGGGTGCATTTGCACCCCCTAAGGCTCGGAGTTTGCACCCTCTTGACATCTTACTTTCTGTTGTAGTCCACCTTCTTGCTGCCCGTCAGCTGAGACATATCCGTTTGTAGAAACTGCTCTATGGCTGCCCAAGTCACATCGAAATTATCAAGGAATGCTGTATGCCATGCCTTAGGAACGATGCAGAGGCTGGCTTGTGGGATATATTGTTCTGCCTCCACCATAGTCACTAATGGGGCATGGTCGTCTTCATCTCCCGCAATCAAGAGTACCGGGCATTGGATGGTTTGAAGAAAATCCTCGCCGACTTCCATTTTGCTCCAGAAATTCATATAGCTATCGCAAAATTCTTGATAGCGCTCCGGCTCCGGCATGATGCGTTTCTGTTGCTCAATAAAAGCAGCATCAATCTTGGCCAAGTCCTCTACCTTCATTTCACCGCTGAAAAAACCTGCTTTGAGCGTACCCGCACCGATAGCGATAACACGTTCCGCACGGTCGGGGTACATAGATGCTACCTTGTATGCCGTGTATGCGCCGTCGCTGAAGCCTAAGAGAATCGCTGGCTCATTGGTGACTTCCTTCATCACCGCCAGCATATCATTGGCTTTTTGTTCATAGGTCAGCTTCGAGTGTCCGATTTCTGATCGTCCATGTCCACGCGTGGAAACGACAATCACTTGATAGTCCTTCCGCAGATTGTCTATCATCTGTCCCATCTCATAGGGCGTACCCACTCCACCACCATGAAAGACGAACAGCGGCTTGCCTTTGCCGTAAACCTCATAGTAAATTTTGGCATCGTCCGCTTGCACATAATGCCCTGCCGCTTTGTTGTTCCCGTAGGGAGTGCTGCTGCCCTTAGCCTCCGGTTTTTGCATGAAATAGCGTATGGCGTTACCAGCTTTTGTAGCCTCGCCGATTTCTATGCTACTCGTCAGCGGAATAGCCTCACTCAACATGAGTGCGCCAGTCCCCTGAATCATTTTTTTCCAATTCATATCCTATCCCTCCAAATTCTCGATATCCATTTCCGTAAATTCTTCAGGGCATCATACCGAGTGCCTCCAGCAAACCGATCATGCCCTGCGCCGCAACATCACACGTTCGGTGTCCATTTCTCACATCTCCCATCAAAACACAAATTGCACCAACATCATATATACCAAGGTTCCGCCTGCAATCGAGAGCAGCATCTGTCGCTTCCAACTGTGCAATATGACCGTTGCTGTAATTGCTATTGCTTCCGGAAAACCATATGTTCCCAATGTAAACTGAACATCTTTCAGGCAGTAAATTACCAACAGTCCAAAAACCGCTGATGGCAAGGCTTTGCCCAGATAATAGACAGCGGGTGGCGTAGGACGCCCCTCCGTAAAAATAAGGAAGGGCAAAAACCTTGTCGTCATTGTGCCAAGCACACAAATAACGATGGTAATCATTTGTTCGGCAAAGGTCATGCAAATCCCCCAGCTTTCTCAATTTGCCTACGAAAGAACAAGAGCAGGAACAGAATACATCCCATCGTTGGCAACATAAAACTGGTAGCCCCAAAAACCACCAAGCAGGCAAAAGCTGTTCCAATGCCGATAAATGCGGTATAGTGCTTGCGCTCCTTCGCCCATTGCTCCATGAAGATTACAACAAACATTGCCGTCATGACAAAGTCCAGCCCCTCCATGTCAAAGGTCAGCATAGAGCCAAACACCCCTCCCATCGTAGCACCGGAAACCCAGTAAAAATGATTCAGAAGTGTTACAAAAAACATGAACCATCCACGGTCTATCCCTTCCGGGATTTTGGCAGTATAGTTGATGGAAAAGGTTTCATCGCAAAGGCCAAATATCAGATAGCACCGCTTCCATCCCAAACCCTTGAAATGTTCCAGCATAGAAATTCCATAAAATAGATGTCGAGCCTGTATAAGAAGGGTCATGATGAGCACCTGCAAAGGCGCAAACGAACTTGTCAGCATGGTTACAGCGACAAATTCCAAGGATCCGCCAAAAATAAAGAAACTCATCAGCATTGGATACCAAAAGCTAAACCCTGCGACATTCATATACATACCGTATGCCATGCCAAGAAACCAAAAGCCAGCAAAAATGGGCAAAGTGTATGGAAAAGCTGCTTTAAGCGATAGGTAGCAAACATTATTCTTTCGGCTCATCGGCCAATCTCCAAATTCCAGACATCAATTCCCGTAGCCGCATCATATTTCAGTCCGATATTTCCTCCCTGCACAGGGTCAAGGAGCAGTTCTGCCGTGTATAGCACTGTCGCTCTCTTCAAGTGACCACCAAGGTAATCTATGTGCTCCGTCGTTTCGTCAAATGCGGAGAAAAGCGCATGAGCGTGGTGTACCAATTCCCCATTCTTGTCCGTCACGATATTTCCCATGAGGGAAATCATCTCCAACATACCATTCCGCACATGAGGTAAAAACTCCTGCTTGTCTGGAATATAAGTTGCTACTTCTACCTCGCCGCAAGCTCCGATGCCTTGAAATGTTCCCGCAGATATGCGAAGTTCCCGGCAAACATTCTTCACCTCTGACAGAATTTCCTCGCCTTTGTCTATACGGACATAAACTCGTCCGCCCATTTTCCTGTAATCCATCGACACTCCCTCTTCCTTTCAATTATCCAGCGTAACCTGATGATTGATGTATTGCCCATTGCGAAGACCGCCGTCATAGTCAATCGCTGCCGCTGGGCAACGGTGGAAACAGCCGAGACATAGGGTACATTTTTCCTTTACCCACTTCGGCTTTCCGTTCTTCATGGCAATGGCATCGAGCGGACACTGCCGAGCGCACAGCCCGCAACCAATACATTTTTCGCTGTCCAGCCGAAAGTTTTTCGTTTTACGTATGCGATTGTAATTCGCCTTAGCTGCTGCTGCCACAATTTTTGACATCTGATCCGGCAGTCGATGCCCCTTTTCGCGGCGCAGAATTTGCCCGATGATAATGCGTGTTTCTGCCTCTCCATTTTCCTCGGCGCGGCGGTTGCGCTCAGCATTTTTCAAGTAAAACATGGGACTCCAATTATCGACAAAACGTGCCGCATACAAGCTGTCAAATTGAATCCCGACCTTGCCAAATTCCTTTTGTGCCGTAGATAAAACATTGCCGTAGTCGCAGCCGTAAGTGGCCACAAAATAGCAGTAATGGTCGGCTCCTTCCAAAAGTATCTCGGCTTTTTGCAGATAGTCCAACAAAATCGCGGGCAATCCTTCCCAATAGGTCGGCATGACAACGCCAAAATTTTCCCCTTCCGGCACGGTGATGGAATATTTCTCCTGCCGTACCATTTCTTTTAGCGGCACAATCTTTTCGTCGGTTGCCTTGGCGATTTGTTCTGCCACATATTTATTGGTGCCTGTGGCACTGAAGTAAAGAATCACTTTGACACCTTCTTACAGACTGTACACACTGCTCCGATACATTTGTAGCCTTTCCTCTCCATTTGTATCCATGGTTTCCTGCAAACGATTTATCATGGCATCCTTGTCCTCCGGCACCTGACCATTAATTCGCACGGGCATGGTGACATGCTCAGCACGGAAAATGGTGGGAACGGTCAGGCAACGAATGAACTCCTGCATTTCCTCCATGCGTTCCAGTTCTGTCGCCTCGGCAAATTTTCCTTCTGCCACATCGCGGGAAAGAGGGGTATCGGGGAAAAGTGTCAGTTCCGAGGCATAGATCATGGCTGGTTTTAACTGATTATAGAGCTTCGCCGTTTCCCTTGCATGAGACAGCCCCCAGCCGTGTCCTCCCAAGCCGCCAAGAAAATTGGCAATCCAAGGCATCCCCACCTCGTCCATCTTGCGGCATTCATGGAGCACATAATCGGCATGATAGCCTTTGTTCATGCGATCGAGGAGCTTATCGTCGCCGCTTTCCACACCGAAGTAGAAATAGTTATAGCCTGCATCCTTGAGCTGCCGCACCTGCTCCACGGTCTTGTTTTTCAGGTTGTCAACCCGGGCATAGCCGCCGATGGACTTCACTTGGGGCAGGTAATGGTAAATCATCTCGGCGATTTTCAGCAAGTCCTCCGTCTTGCGGATAAAAGGATCTGCTCCCTGCAAATAAATCCGGTCAAAGCCCCATCCCGAATAAGCCAGTTCCTTGATATCCGCCTCGATTTCCTCCATCGGCGACAGGGAAAAGGGACTGTCCTTGTAAAAAGTGCAGAATTTGCACCTCCCGTGGCTGCATCCCGATGTAATCTGCAAAAATTCGTCGTTGGCCTCATAAGGAGGCCGATTGATACCGCTGGAAAAATGCATAAGTGAAAACCTTCCTTCAACAAACTGTCAATAAATTATACTGCCCGGATCTCATGGACTCCGGGCAGGGGTAATATGTCAGAGAATTTTCCCATCCCAACCCCATTGATTTATGGTTTGGAATGTGGCATACACATGCTGGCCGTCAATGCCAAGCTCCTGCTTGAAAATCTCGCAGATTTTGGCGGTCAAGGCATCACAGTCAGCATTCTTGAGTTCGCCCATCAAACTGGCAGAAACATAGGCACCGCGCTCCAGTTTCTCTCCCGCCATCCATAAATCTGCATCCGGCTCTATATTCACCATAACATACCCGATTGGCTTATGGAAAATATCTACGACGGCATTGGTCAGTTCCGTATGCAGCTTTGCGTTCTGCTTCTCCGTAATAGGCGCAGTTATTTTTGCCTGAATCATTGGCATGATAGTTACCTTCTTTCTTGCTTCTCGTCAAAAAACTCAATGATTTCCCCGGCTTTGCCTTCCACAAAGGCTATTCGCAGGGGGTAAGGTGTTTCGCAGGGCACAACGATATCTTGCGGTGCCATGATGACTTTCAGTCCTTCCTTGGCACAGACCGCCATGCAATCGTCTACTTTATCGGTAGCCAAGGCGATATGGTCAACCTGGCCGGGCTTGCGACCGGGTTCGGCATTGGCAAAGAGCTCAATCACACCGTTCCCCGTGTCAAGCATCGCGCCGGCCTCTACGCCTTCGCCCCAGCTCCTTAGTCTCTTCATGCCCAACACGTCACAATAAAATGCGATTACAGCATCCATTTCTGCTTTGCCGCAGCAGCGCAAGGCCGCATGGTGCAATCCCTTCAGCAAACTCATCGACAGTCACTCCCCATAAACTACTCAACAACTATATTCCGACATTTCTTGCGAGGCTTGCTGTGAGGATAACCTCCCGCATGGTAGCCTAATGTCACAAATGCCTTTGCCTCCATCGTGTCCGGCACGCCCCATTCCTGCATAAACGCCTTTCCTTCCGGCAGGGCAAAGGTTTCCTCGGCGCGGGAAACGATGCAGGAATCAACGCCCAGCGCATGAGCCGCCAAAATCATATTCTCCGCTATACAGAAAGCATCCGCCACATTGAAGAGAAAATCCTTCTGCCCGAAAATCACACAGACCGTGGGAGCATCGTAAAAGCCATTCTTGATGTTCGGGTCATCAATGACCGATGGCTGCTCATCGGATACATGGCCGCCGATCAGTTTGCTGCGGTCAAAGGTGGAGAAGTTCAGCTTGCCAAGTTTCTTCGCCAGCTCCGCATTATGCAGAGTGACAATCATACTGCGCTGACCACCTCCGGCATTTGGGGCATAAAGCCCGGCTTCCACAATCTTGTCCACCAGTTCCCGCGGTACTTGCTTTTCTTGGTATTTGCGTATGGAGCGGCGCTCCTTCATCAACATGAGTATATCCATCTATCTCAAATCTCCTTCCAGCATTGCGGGTCGGCAGCATAAAAATCACCGTCAGAGTTGGCGGCGGCTACAGCGGGACAGCCGCGACACCAAGCCTTTAGCTCGCACTTGCTGCACCTCACAAATTTATCATAGTCCCGATAGGCTTCCATTTCGTTTACCCACAAATCCGCCAAGCGGTCATTGAGCGCATTTCCCACACAGCTGTTTTGCACCCGGCGGCAGGCATAGACCTCACCAGTAGGCAGTATTGTCATATGCCCGTTGCCGCAGTTGCAGCCGCCGTAAATCAGGTCCGGCTCTGCGCCCTCTGGTATAGTGAATCGTCCTTCTTCATAATCATAGAGCGTCCAGAGGTGGTCTTTGCGATTGAAATAGGTCTCGCATCCGGCTTCCTCATAGGCGCGGAATTTTCTGTCGCACTCGGCTAAGAGCTCCCGATAACGCTGTGGCGTAATGTTCGTATTCTTTTCCTCGCTGGTAGGGCAGTAACGGGCAAAGGCGTAGACCTTGGCTCCTGCCACCACTACCGCATCAATAATCTGCGGCACTTCGTCTATATTTTTATCAGAAATTGTGGTCATGATAATGGAACGAATACCCGCGCCATTCAGCATGGCAACCTTATCCAGAGTGGTTTTGTAAGAATCAGGCTTTCGGAACCAATCGTGGGTTTCCTCCAGTCCGTCAATGGACATCTGATAGCGGACACAACCGCAATCCTTCAAACGTCTGCATACTTCATCGGTCAGATGGAAAGGGTTCCCCATGATGGTAAAGGGGATGTGCTTTTCCTTGAATCTTTCCAGCAACCACCAGAAATCAGGGTGCAGGATTGGATCCCCTCCTGTCAGATAGAAGTAAGGCTGGCGGCCGAAGGTTTCGCAAAAATCCTCGCAGTTTTTCAACACTGTCTGCATATCTTCCCGCGTCATGCTGTCTATACATTTTTGCTTGCTTTCCGCAAAAATATAGCAGTGCTTGCAACGTTGGTCGCAGTCATCGGTGATATGCCACTGAAATGAAAAATACGGTTTCACTTTGGCCGCCCTCCTTACACTTCCTTTACCTGCCCAACATTACTTGTCGCCGGAGCTGCAAGCAGTCGGCATCACTTTGTCACCGGAACCGCAGGCAGTAGCAAGAATCTTGTCGCCAGAGCCACAGGCGGTTCCCATCGCCTTATCCCCGGAGCCGCAAGAGGGGCTTGCCAAAACCATTGCCGTCTTCTTGTTCCAAGCTACTAAATTCTTCAGTGCCATGTCAATCATCCTCTCTTCATTATTGGCAAAATTCCTAACGACAAGCTTATAGTAACAGGAAAATCTCTCTTTGTGAAATGTCAATATCGCATTATTGATACGCCTAGCGTATCAATAATTTTTATGACCTGTTTCTTCGTCCCCTGTTATGTGATATGATAAATGGAGAATTCATATTCTTGAGAACTTACGAGGTAAACTTATGAACACGCAACAACTGGAGTGTTTTGCCACCCTTGCCAAGACGCTGAACTACGCTAAGGCCGCCGAGCAACTCTCCATGACACAGCCCGCCGTTTCCCGGCAAATCAAGAGTCTGGAAAACGAGCTAGGTGTCCAGCTTTTTCAGCGCACCACCCGCTCGGTGACGATGACGCAGGTCGGCTGGCAGTTCCTGCCCGATGCCCGTCAAATCCTTTCCATCTACTATCGTTCACGGGAATGGATGAAGAGCTTTCACAAAAGTGAGCGGAGTATCCTGCGCATTGGCTATGCCGATTCCCATGCCAACTGGCTCATCAGCAAAATACTTGCTCCGATTCTGGCAACGCAGAAAAATATTGCGCCAGAGCTTACCCTTGACCAGACCGACGCCAATCTGCGCCGACTGTCCGTCAATCAGCTTGACTTGGTAATCGGCATGAAGGATGCCAAATTTTCCGATGAAGCCATTGATTTCGTGAAACTTAGGGATGAGGGTTTTGTTTGTATCGTAAGCAAAGCGCATGAACTTGCCCTTCAATGCAAAAAGAGACACAAAAAATGCGTCTCTTCCCCAGATTTGTGGCCTCACCGCCAAATTATCGCCATTCCGCCGTATCTTTTGAAGCACACCTTTTCCCGTGGGCATCGCATCATCCCCGTCAACGACGAACTGGATAACATACTCTGCGCCACCATCAGCGAAGCCTACAATTTAACTCTGGCAGGAGCAGGTTTTGCGCTTATCCCCGAACATCTGGCGTTACCGCATAAGGAATTGGCTTTTTTACCGTGGAACGAATCTCCCCATGCACCTATGGGCATTTATTGTCGCAGGGAAGCTCACCATGACAATAACTCTGCCATCTGCAAATTCATTATAGAAGCTCGTTCTATCTTATCCTCCAAATCCCCTTGAGAATTTATCAATCGTCATGTTTGCTATTTTATACTTTCATCCCCGTCCCATCCCTAAATATCACGGTCATGCCGCCATCCGCACCCACCGTTACATAATCCACCATGCAGCCCCACAGCTGCTCGTCGAATTCTGCCACAGGCTCGGTCTGCGCCCGAAGTGTCTTGATGAATCCCGCCAGCCTCTCGCTCTTGGCTGACCGCTCTGCGATGGCCTCCGTCACCTCATCGAACCGTGACTTGGCCGTCTCGTACCGCTCTACCAAACTGTTGTAGCGTTTTTGATATTCCCCTTGGTCTTGGTCTTGGGCGATGCGGGCGTTTTCGGCGATGCAGTTCTGCGTCATCTCCACCAGCACCGCCAATTCCTGCCCCAAGGCGGCTTTCTCCTGCTCCAACTCCGTGGTATCGCAAAGCGTCTGCCGGACGAGAGTTGCGTTGGTAACAATCTCCTCGCCCTTGGAATCCAGCGTGAAGATGTTTTCTTTCTTGAAGTACACGCCGATTCCTTTTTCTTTCAGTTTGCGGATAATGGTGACCGTAGGAAGAATCCCAGGAAAATTCCGCCCAAAACATCGGTCTTGATGTTCCTTTTTCTTGGCGGGCTGCTTCCCTGACCATTTTGGAGATCTGGGTCCCTTTGGATTTAAAATACCCTACATTGACTCCCCCGGTCCCATAGGTGGTCCCGACGGAGTCCATATTGATATCCCCGGTTTCAGAACGGATGACCATTGGTTTTATCTTGACGATTTTTCCAATTAGATTTTCCAGACCCTCTATGCTCATGGTTCTTTTCCTTTTCTACCGTTTTAGAATATTGTCTTCCGAACTTTTCCTGCAATACCTATTCTCTGATGTATATTATGTGTATTGTCAAAAAATTATCGCAAACATACATAGTTAAATACAGTATACATATTATCATTGTGAGAAAACAAAAAAAATGCCCTGGCAGGAACTCCCACCACGGCGATCTTTCTTGCCGCAATCTTACATACGAGCAAGTTTTTCTCTATCTGAATGTAAATTCATTTCATTACAAAAGTAATCCAAGAAGAGCTTTTTTCTCCCATTATTTGCAATGTTTTATGAGCAGTTTGGGGTATACACAAGATATAGTTGTTTACGGTTTATTAGCCACTATATCCTGCGTTTGGTAGTAAAACAGTTGTTTTTATTCTATACATTAGTTCTCTTTTCCCCAGTTTATGCGCCTCTCCGGCTCCGCTCACCTGGTAGTGCCATGGCAAATGAAAAGTATCCTGATCAAGATCATGTAACTCCTCTCAAAGCCGTAAAAGGCTATGATTCCTACACCGTAATTTTTGTAGGTGAAATTTCCCCTATAATTATAACAGAAAAGGGAGATTATGATTATGTGAAGCTTATAGGGTTGATAGCCGGGATTTACCGGATGGTCTCGATGATTTCTCCGATATACATCGTGTGCGGCACACGGCCTTTGGTATAGAATCCCTCGATGACATCCGCTGGCATTTGCCCCAGCTGAAGCTCATGGCGGTAGATTTTCCGGACGACAAAAGTAATCTCTGCTTCTTCGTAGGTCACGCCATGCTCCAGATATTTTGGGGTGAGACCGCTGGCCTTTGCTTTATCCATATCCCGGCCGGATTTGCTTCCCATGATACCGAGAGCTTTCTGATACTTCTTGTTGTCAAAGAACGAGACAGTGTAGTAGTCGCTCTTTTCCATGAAACCATACGTATAACGCGCCGGATTGACAAATACTGCGCAGACATTCTTCCCCTTGTGAGGCATACACCAGAGTGTTCCCAGCATACCCCAGCTAATCGTCATCGAATTGAAGGCGTCTTTATCGCCGGCGGTCAGGATGCCCCACTGGTCATCAAAGAGTTTGAAAATCTCTGGCTGAAAATCTTTCGTATTCATAAAAGTTTATCCTTTCACAACAAAACAGTTACTGCTGGCTGGCCAGTCTCTTTCCAAGATCAAAGGCCGCCTGCAGGTCTTTCGGGAATTGCTCGGCGTGATGCGCTTTCTTTTTCGTTTCATCCCACGATGCCATACGGTATCGGTTGTAATCCGGTACCTGCAGCGTATCGCAGGAAGCCAGTATTTCCGTTTTCCCGTTCAGGAAATGGAACGGCCAGAAGTATTCTTCCATGCGCGGTTTGTAGTGCTCATCGTAGTAGTTCTGGTCTGCATTCATCGTAAGGATAATGCCGACATCGATCTTTCCCGTAAACGTGCTCTTATAATCATCATAGGATAGTGCCGGAAAGGTCGAGCGTACCATAAAGAAACGGACCTCGCCCGTTGGTTCCCCGAAGTAAATTGGCGAGCCGATGATAATTGCATCTGCTTCATAGACTTTCTCCAGCGTTTCCGTCAAGCCGTCCTTCCAATAGCATTTCCAAGGCACGGCAATCTTTTTATTCTTACATGCCAGGCAGCTGCGACAGTCGGTAAAGTTCAGATTATATAAGTCAATAGTCTCGACGCTGGCTCCGGCAGAAACAGCACCTTCCCTGGCAGATGCCAGGAGTTTTGCAGTGTTGTTGTTCTTCCGGGGGCCACCATTCAGTATCAGTATCTTTTTCATAGGAATCTCTCCTCCTCTATGATTTTTTGTTGATATCGCCAATGTACTCATAACCGCAGGCCGCGCAAAAATAGATTATGCTTCGCCGTCACACGGATCGTCGACGTAATCGACTTCCGCATAGCCAGCGCAAAGTGTGATTTGATGTTTCTTATTGCCTGGGATGACGTATGTATCGCCCTGCTGATACGTCCTGGTTGCGCCATCCATTGTCAACAGGCATTTACCGCTGACAACAATTGTCCACTGTTCCGCATGGGCATGCTCTGGGAAATGGACTTCTTTTTCCGCACTGACGAAGTAGACCGTGCCTGTAGACGTATGGTCCACGCGAACCGTCAGCCCTTCTATACCATAGTCACGTTGTGGAACATGGCGGATGATTTCTGGAAAAACAGACATATGGATAATCCTCCTGAGTAGGTTTCTTGTTTTTTTCAACCTAAACTTATGCTTTCTTGAAGACTGTCTTTGGTTGGCCGCAGAGCGGGCATACATAATCATCCGGCTCGTCGTTGATATCGCCAATGTGCTCGTAACCGCAGACCGCACAAATATAGCGGACCTTGCCTTCCACATCAATCTTCGGACCGTATTTGGAAAGGATTCTCCCAAGGATAACACCGTGATGACCTTCTTCTTTGGCAAAGGCTTCTATGTCATCAGCCGCAGCTTCGAATCCTGCGCCGCGTACCTTATCTGCCAGAGCCTGTACTGAACCTTCACCTTTTGCTTCTGCTTTGGCAAGGCCGTAGACAAGCGTCCAGAAATCCTGCGGATAGTCACCGTTTATGGCCGCGTAAAAACCAGCATGCTTGGCTTCCTGATTGCCGGCTTCGATAAACGTATTAACGATTTCCTGATTCATGCCCTGCTCGCTGGCAATACGTGCCAGTGCATAGTACATCATGACGCCCTTGGCTTCGCCCTGCGCCATCATCTTCATCATTGGTGCCAATTTCGTGTCTTTCGTCATTCCGTAAATACTCATAGTAAATCCTCCTTTTTCCTGCACAATTTTTATACAGGTTTCTTGTTTTTTTATGGACTTATTATAGCACGAAAGGAAGGCGGAATCTCGTTAGAAAATCGTGTGTTTCTAAACGAACTTGTCATTTTGTGCAGAATGCCAACCTGCCATTAAAGCAGACGCTTCTTTAATGGTTCTGGCATGGCGAGGACAAGTAGTTCGATAAAATTATCGAGAGGAATTTTTTGCCCACCAATAAACCAGTCCTGAATCATCTCAGAGATAGAACGCATATAATACTTAGCCAAAAAATCAATTTCTATGGGAAGTTCATCTTCTTTACCTAAAATACGCAGGCGCTCACGCAGTAAATCAATGGCGTAGTTATTGGTCGCATAGCGGAAAGAGGTCTGCCCTGATGTGTTTTTCAACGCATTTAGAAAAAACGACTGTTTATCCGAAAGGGTAGTACAGAATATGCGCAACGCATCACGCCAGCTGATTTTATTGCCTAGTTGGCTGAAAGTCGGCTCAATTTCTTTGTTATAGATAGAAGCCAGTAGTACATATTTATCCGCAAAATGATTATAAAAGGTTGTCGTTGTCATGCCGCAGTTGGTGACAATTTCTTTGACCGAAATCTTGTCAACGGATTTCTTCCCAGCAAGTTCAATGAGGGAAGCAGCCAATAACTGCTTCGTGGTAGGCCGTTCAATCATAAAAGTCTCCCCTTCATTCATGGATGAAATATGATTACAATCAAATATAATTTAACCTGATTCTGCAAGAAGTCTCCCGCCTCTTTAGGCGGTGAGATGAATTGCAGGTTTTTCTGAGGGCTCGATGCCATCAGAAAAGCAATGGTTTCACAAGTTGATTTGCAGTATAATCAATAGTAAGAGTGAAAGGATTTGGAAAGTCAAGGCAGGTGATGATAGTGAATAAGGCATACCGATACAGAATCTATCCGACAACGGAACAGAAAATGATGTTTGCCAAGACCTTTGGGTGTGTCCGATTCATCTACAAC
>ERZ773158.1252-NODE-1252-length-24320-cov-12.523388_pt1 | contig 24320 bp, 22 predicted proteins | sample MGYA00511918_ERZ773158 | MGnify/ENA primary metagenome ERZ773158 (study PRJEB29015, sample SAMEA2737876) | human gut metagenome | biome: human gut; feature: human-associated habitat; material: faeces | place: China | collected 2012 ...
CATCCGCAATCCGTTCCAGCGACTGACCTTTCCGTACTTTTTTTATTACTAATTCAATCTGGTTCTGCATGCGTCCCTGGTCCAAGCCACTGCCATATCCACTATCATATCCATTATCGTATCCTTCTTCATACCCACATTCCCTCACATTTTTCAGATGCAGCTCTTCGTTATATTCTGTCAATACCACGTTTCGCACCTCCGCTCTGTTTTTCTTTAAAAGATCCTTCAACACGCCCTCTTTCAAGGACTTACTGATTGCTTCATCTACAGCTTCCTCCAATGTCTTTCCGACACGGACTCCCTGTCTCACATTTTCCACAAAATAAGAATAATCGTGCAATGTCTGGCACTTCTCCATTAATTTCTGATTGTATCCATAATTAATATTTAACATGATCGCAGTACACTCCAGCGCTGCCTCCTCATCCTGCCCGCCTTCAAATGAATCTGACAGCCGGAGAATCCTTCTTTCCGGTTCCTTCTTTAAACCGTTATAAAAGACAAGAAACTTCGGCTTTGGGATCATGATCTGCTTTTCGGAATACATATCAAGATGGTTGCTTTCTATCCATCCCTTTAGCAGATCTCCAAAATATATGGTTCCCCTCAATGGCATGTTTGGATTACTGGTACTCTGGGCTTCATACAAATTCAGATAATGTGCAAACAAGAATGAGACATCATTTTTCATCCCCATATAAATAGCATTCTCTAATGTGACGATTTCTAGATCATCTGGATTATTATAATCGCTCTGGTTTACTGCATTATAGAGGGACAGCAGGTTCTTCCGGTCAGAAAACAACATCCGAAAAACGGTGTCTTTATAATTCTGGTTTGCCGTCGGTGTTTTGACTGTAAAATTTCTTTTTGTCTTGTTACGGTTTCTTTTGCATTTTGCCATAAATTGTTTCCTCCTGAAATTGTAGGACAGCTTATTTATAAAACTGTTCGTGATTGCAGGAGAAAGTGATCATATATTTTACTAAGTTCCTTCGTCTCCTGCTTTTCAATTGTTAAATGGGTAACAAAAAGCATAGATACGAATGAAGCATACAGATTATTTGGGGCTAATCTGTCGCCGTTAGAATATAGATGACAAAAATGTCATGAAATTTGTAAAATATGCTTTAGATTATTGTAACACAAGGGTAGGAAATGAAGCAAGAAATTTTATAGCAAAATCCGTTCCACGTCATATCCATTATCCGTCAATTCTAAAATTGCAATGCCTTTTCCATCTCCGCGGTCAGCCCCGGCGCTGCCCGGATTGATAAAAACTTTTCCGTAGCGGTCGTAGTGCGTGAATACATGGGTATGTCCGAAAATTATAAAATCCGCATCCGTGAGATCAAAAGGCAGGTCAGCTTTGTTATGGACAAGATAAAATAATTTTCCATTAATCGGCACGGAGACAAACTCATGCAGGTAGGACGCCCACTCTCCGTGGTCACAGTTCCCACGGACTGCATACATCGGAATGCCGCAGTTTAAGAATCTGTTATAGGTACGTTCATTGTCAAAATCTCCGGTGTGAATGAGATAATCACAATTTTTGATATGGTCAAATAATTCTTTACGGCATACACCGTGTGTATCGGAAACTAATGCAATTTTCATGAATCAGACCTCGCTTCGTTTGTTTGTAATTTTTTTATCTCATCTAAAGACAGCCCGGAAATAGCAGCAATTTTTTCAAGCGAAAATTCCTGAAATTTAAGCATACGTCTGGCAGTTTCAATAGAATTTAGAAAAGTACCACGTTCTATACCATACTTTTCCCCCTCAGAGAAACCAGCCTCATGTCCAGCTTCATATTCTGCTTTCCGTAATTTCTTCTCTTCCAATTCTTTATCATACTCAAAGATACTCATACTGATGACCTCATTTCGGTTGCAGGTAAGAAATTCGGCTAAAATCCCTTCCCTGATACACTCGTCTACGGCACGTTCCACGGCCTGATCTAAAGACATATCCGCTGCATAGAGCCGCACTCTGGCAACATACTGCGCGTATTCGTTTAATGTATTGCAATGCTGCATTAAATCTGCATTGTGCCCCTCATTGACGTTTAAAACCGTGACAATCAATTCAAGTTTTGGTTCACCTGACAAATGTTCAAATGCCGAGGAAAGCCGAAGCTCTGTACAGTCAGGAGCTGTCGTCGAACCATTATAAAACTCAATAAAATTTGGTGCAGGTATTTTCTCTGATTGACGGCATTGTAAAGAGAGGGCAGATTTTTCCGGTCAGAAAACAACATGCGAAAAATAGTGTCTTTGTAGTTTCTGTTTGTAACCGGCATATTGACTGCTGAGTTTCTGGATACTTTGTTATGGTTTCGTTTGTGTTTTGCCATAGGCTTCCTCCTGATTGGTAAGACAGCTCTTAAATAATACTGTCTTGGCAGGAGAATAAATATATTCTATATCTGATTTCTTTCGTCTCCTGCTTTTAAATTCGTTAATGGGTAATTAAAAGCATAGATACGAACGAACAACGCAGATCATTGGGGGTAATCTGACGTTTCCAGAATATAGATGGCATAACGCCATAAAGATTTTGTAAAATATGCTTTGGCATATTATAACATAAACATGGGAAACAAAACAAGAATTTTTATGTATTACTTGCGCTGGTTTTATATGAATGATATAATATCTATATCTCTACAGCGATATAGATTTAGCAATAGTGAGGAACAGATGGAAAAGATTATTTATCATGGCTCAGACCATATAATTTTAAAGCCAGGATATGGAAAAGGAAATTTCTCAAATGATTATGGAAGAGGATTTTATTGTACGGAAAGTATTATGTTGGCAAAGGAATGGGCATGTGCAAAGAATACAGACGGCTACGCTAATCAATATAGACTGCATATGAATCAGCTATCGCTGCTTAACCTGAATGAATCAAAGTATCATATTTTAAATTGGCTGGCAGTACTGACACGCTATCGGAGTTATTGGTAGCAGAAAAGTATTGCAGAAGAAGCAAAAGAATATCTTCAGAAGCATTTCTTAGTAGATATATCGCAATATGATGTTGTGACAGGATATCGTGCTGATGATTCCTACTTTTCTTTTGCACAGGATTTTATTATGGGAGTGATTTCACTTGCACAGCTAGAGGAAGCGATGCATCTTGGTAAACTAGGGGAGCAAATCGTGTTGAAGAGTGAAAAAGCATTTTCTCAGCTAGAATTTATTGACAGTGAAGAAGCGGAAGCAGAAGAATTTTTTCAGAAGAAGGTGCAGAGAGACAGGGAGGCAAGAAAAGAATACCGCAGAGCCAGAACGGGTAAGGCATCAGTGGATGATATTTATATGATCGATATCATGAGAAGGGGAATGGAGAATGAGGACTTTCGCTTACGATGAAGAATATGTTACGCTGGCACAACGTGTCATGGGAGATATGTTAGATTATGCAGTCAATACTTTAAATTATGAACTGCAAAACTTTTATCGGATGTTTCTTATTAGCGGCATTGCAAGACAGTTTGAGATTGGTAATCCGGCTTATGTGGCGGGCAGGAACGGCTGTGAAGTAGCTAAGGAAGTGATTGTTTTAAGTGGATTGGATATGCCAGAGGCTGAAGATTTGATGTATCTGGATAAGTCGCCGGAGTATTGGACAGGCTGGGCACTTGCTTATTATCAGTGGAAGTCAGGACAGTCTTTTCGTCAAATTGACCATGCAGTATCAATTGACACTGTGTGTGCTATGTATGATCCGCTTCATGAGGCTGATATAGAGAAGTTTGTTTACATTATGAATGAAAAATTAGAGCAACAGGATGTGTCAAGACTTCGCAGACTGCGGACTTATGCAAAACTTTCACAGCGGCAGCTGGCAGAAGCGGCAGATGTGCCTGTACGGCAGATACAGCTTTTTGAGCAGGGAGAACGGGATATTAATAAGACACAGGGAATGACATTACTGAAGCTATCACGGGTGCTAAAGTGCAGACCGGAGGAATTGCTGGCATATGTGGATTGTTTGTGAAAAATTACCTATTGAAAATATTTGCCACTCATAGTACAATGCAATTGTTATATGACTGACGGAAATAGTGGGGTTTACCACGTGAAGTATAACAAAAGAATGCCGACCGTCTGGGCGAAGAGTCCAGACGTGCGGTTCTTTTTATTTTTAGGGTAAATTTTCCAAAAAATCCCATCAGCATGAGAAAGGAACCACTCATTGTATTTTTTCGAATACTTACCGGAAAAAACGCACGTGACTCTTGACAAAAGATGAAAGTTAGGATAGCCTAACCGTGGTTAGAAAAAACTAGCCATGCATCGATCAAAAATCAGAATGAGCATCATAAAAAAGTGTGATGAACCATGCAAGGCCACACGGTGGCAGAAGGAGAGAAAAATGCAGACAGAATGGAGAAGCTTCCAGGGCGGAGCCTGGGAAACAGAAGTAAACGTAAGAGATTTTATTCAGAAGAATTATCATCCATACGATGGAGATGATTCCTTCTTAGAGGGACCAACACAGGATACCACCGATCTCTGGGATCAGGTATTAGAACTTTCCAGACAGGAGAGAGAAGCCGGAGGAGTGCTGGATATGGACACAAAGATCATTTCCACGATCACTTCCCATGGTCCGGGTTATTTAGATAAAGAGAAAGAGAAGATTGTCGGTTTTCAGACGGACAAGCCTTTCAAACGTGCTCTCCAGCCTTACGGCGGTATCCGTATGGCGATCAAGGCGTGCGAGGACAATGGATACAAAGTCGATCCTGAAGTGGTAGAGTACTTTACAACACACAGAAAAACTCATAATGCCGGTGTATTTGACGCTTACACACCGGAGATGAGAGCGTGCAGAAGCGCACATATCATCACTGGACTTCCGGATGCATACGGACGAGGACGTATTATTGGTGACTACAGAAGACCGGCACTTTACGGTGTAGACCGTCTGATCGAGGACAAAAAAGAGCAACTGAACAACACACGTACCATCATGTACTCAGATGTGATCCGTGAGAGAGAAGAATTATCCGAGCAGATCCGTGCGCTGGAAATGTTAAAGAAACTGGCAGAAATTTACGGCTGTGATATTTCGAAACCTGCAAATAATGTATTAGAGGCAACACAGGCTGTCTATTTTGCATATCTTGCAGCAGTAAAAGAGCAGAATGGTGCGGCAATGTCCTTAGGACGTACCTCCACTTTCTTAGATATTTATGCAGAGCGTGATCTCGCAGAGGAAACATTTACCGAAAAAGAGATCCAGGAGATCATCGACCAGTTCGTGATGAAACTTCGTCTTGTAAAATTTGCGCGTACACCGGAATACAACACGATTTTTGCCGGCGATCCAACCTGGGTGACAGAGTCCATCGGTGGAATCGGTGTGGATGGAAGACATATGGTTACAAAAATGTCTTACCGTTACTTAAACACCTTGAACAACATCGGAGCAGCACCGGAACCAAACATGACCGTACTCTGGTCTGTAAAACTGCCGGAAAACTTCAAAAAATTCTGTGCCGAGACATCCATCAGACACTCTGCGATCCAGTATGAGAATGATGATATTATGCGTGTTGTCCATGGTGACGATTATGGAATCGCATGCTGTGTATCATCTATGAGAATCGGTAAGGAAATGCAGTTCTTCGGTGCGAGAGCAAACCTCGCAAAATGCCTGCTTTATGCGATCAATGGCGGTGTCGATGAGATGACAGGAAAACAGGTCGGACCGAAATACCGTCCGATCACATCCGAATACTTAGATTACGATGAAGTATGGGATAAATACAAAGATATGATGAAATGGTTAGCAGGAGTGTATGTGAACGCATTAAATATTATTCACTACATGCATGATAAATACTGCTACGAAAAATTAGAGATGGCATTACATGACAAAAATGTGAGAAGATGGTTTGCAACCGGTATTGCAGGATTTTCTGTAGTAGCAGACTCACTTTCTGCGATCAAATATGCAAAAGTCAAACCAATCCGTGACGAGAATGGTGTGACCGTTGACTTTGAGATTGAGGGTGATTTCCCGAAATATGGAAATGACGACGATCGTGTTGACGAGATCGCAAAACAGGTGCTCCACACCTTTATCGGATATGTAAAAGGAAACCATACTTACCGTGGCGGTATCCAGACAACATCGATTTTGACCATTACATCCAATGTTTCCTATGGTAAAAATACAGGAGCAACACCGGATGGAAGAAAGAAAGGTGTAGCATTTGCTCCGGGTGCAAACCCGATGCATGGACGTGATACCCATGGTGCGGTTGCATCCCTGGCATCTGTCGCTAAACTTCCATTTATGGATTCACAGGATGGAATTTCCAACACATTTACCATTGTACCGGATGCACTGGGCAAAGATGAGGCAGCACAGGAGAACAATCTTGTTGCAATGTTAGACGGCTATGTTGTCAAAGGCGGACATCACTTGAATGTAAACGTTTTAAACCGTGACACATTATTGGATGCACAGAAACATCCGGAACTGTATCCACAGCTTACCATCCGTGTATCCGGATATGCGGTCAACTTTATCAAACTGACAAAAGAACAGCAGGATGAAGTGATCGCACGTACCTTCCACGAACGGATGTAGTGCAACAGGTGCGTTTTGCGAATGGCGCGTGTGAGCGTTATTCATAGAAAAAGGAGAACAACATGGGAAAAATTCACTCGTTAGAAACATTTGGCACGGTGGACGGTCCGGGCGTACGGTTTGTCGTATTTTTTCAGGGCTGCCCGATGCGCTGCCAGTATTGCCATAATCCCGATACATGGAAGATAGAGGATGGGGAAGAAATGACAGCGGATGAGATCATAGACCGTTTCGAGCGCAACCGTTCATTCTATCAGACCGGAGGAATCACGGCGACGGGGGGAGAACCTATGTTACAGCTTGATTTTCTGACGGAGCTTTTTACGAAGGCAAAGGAAAAGGGCATTCACACCTGTCTGGATACATCCGGGATTATGTTTCCAAAGAAACATATAGGAACAGAACAGATCAGTGAGAGAGAGATCAGCCTCACTGGAATAAGTGAAAACATGGCATCAGACAGAATGGAAAAGACAGAACAGCTCATGTCTGTGACAGACCTCGTCATGCTTGATATTAAGCATATCAACGATGAGGAACATCAGCACCTCACTGGGCAGTCCAACAGCAATATTCTTGCGTTTGCAAGGTATCTTGATTCGATCGGAAAGCCGGTCTGGATCCGCCATGTAGTCGTACCGGGCATTACGTTTGATGAGAAAGAACTGACGGAACTTGGGCTGTTTTTAAAGACGCTCCACAATGTGGAGAAACTGGAAGTCCTTCCATATCATTCTATGGGAAAAGTCAAGTACGACAACCTCGGCATGGATTATGTCTTAAAAGATACGCCGCAGCTTACCAAAGCAGAAGCAAAGGAAGCAGAACGTATCATCCGGGCAGCAATGGAATAATAGCAGGAGCATTAAGTTTTATGTAAAATATTTTTTGAAGAAAAGTATTTACAGATTTCTTTTTTTGCGATTTAATAAGAAGCAGGTATATAGTTCAAAAGAAGAAAGGATGAAAAAATATGAAAATCAAGAATATCAAAGATGTCGACGGATTTTTTAAAGTAATTGATTCCTGTGCCGGAAAAGTAGAATTGATCACAGGTGAGGGAGACAGATTAAACCTCAAATCAAAACTTTGCCAGTATGTTTCTCTGACAAGCTTATTAAAATCTGATGTAGAGATCCCGGAACTTGAAGTTGTAGCTTACGAGCCGGAAGATACAGAGAGGATCATCAAGTTTTTAATGACAAACTAGAAATGAACAGAAGCTGATCGTAAAAAAGCGGTCAGCTTTTTTTATTACATAGGAAATTACTTCCTATGTAATAAAAACGCTCCGCGAGGATGCCATGTTCTTATTTTCTTCTCTTTACAACATGCTATGACGGTTGCAATTCACGGCATGAAATAGTACAATAAATCGTCTTAAAAATGGAATAATAATGTTAGTATATAGCGAAAGGAATTAAGATGTCAAAAATAGAGTTTCACGAAATTACATTAGATGATAAGGCATGGATGGATGCCAGATTTCAGGAGGATGACAGAAATGCATGCGAGTACACGTTTGCCAATAATTTTGTCTGGCGGAAAGTGTATCATGTTGAAGTTGCAGAAAAATATGGGTGTGCAGTCATTCGTTTTGAGGAGGAGGGAGTGGTGATGTATTCCTATCCGATCGGGGCAGGTGACCGCAGAAAAGTGATCGATGAACTGTGCACGATCTGTGAGGAAGAAAAACGCCCACTTATTATGAGCCCATTGAGCGAAGCGGATCGGGAGCAGATGTTTACATGGTATCCGGAACAGTTTTTGATCCAGGGAGACCGGAACGATTATGATTACATTTATTCCAGAGAAAAATTAGCAACGCTTGCGGGGAAAAAGATGCATGGCAAGAGAAATCATATTGCGAGATTTCAGGATGAGGATGACTGGTGCTATGAGGAACTGAATGATTCCAATATAGAAGAATGCCGCAATATGACTTACACATGGATCAAAATGAGGGCAGAGAAATGGAATGAAGAGATGGAACTTGAGATGTCAGTGCTTCATGAGGCATTTGACTATAGAAAAGAACTCGGGCTTGTCGGTGGAATCATCCGGAAGGCAGGGCAGATTGTTGCATTTTCTATCGGGGAACCATTAAACAGTGACACGTATGTTGTACACTTCGAAAAAGCATTTCCGGATATGCAGGGCGCATATCCGATGATCAACCAGCAGTTTGTTTTACATGCGTGTGAAGATTATACTTATGTAAACCGTGAGGAAGATACAGGAGATCCGGGACTGCGTAAGGCTAAGATGTCCTATTATCCGGAAATCCTGCTGAAAAAATACGTGGCAATCTCAAGTGATGTCATTTTTGCAGATAAGGACAGAAACAGGGAAGAAATCCACAAAATATGGGAGACCTGTTTTGGTGACGAGGCGGAACTGGTAGATTTTTATCTGGACAAACGGATGACAGAGGATAATATGCTGCTCATCTGCCAGGATGGGCATGCGGTTTCCATGGCAAGCTTTTTAGATATCAATATCAGGGATGGTGAGGAGTGGAAGCCGGCGAAGTATGTATATTCAGTGGCAACGCTCCCGGAATACCGTGGCAGAGGTTATGCAGGGAAAATCTTAAAGAAGGCAGAAGAGATTTTTAATATGCCGTTGGTGTTAGTCCCGGCGGAAAAAGAGCTTGTCAGCTATTACCGTAAGGTTGGGTTCACAGAGGCGTATCCATCGGAGCGTTTACTGGAAAAACAGGATGTGCCGGAACTTTCTGCAGCGGAATTAAACAGTTATTCTGTGGAGGAGATCACTGCGGCAGAATATCAAAAAATCCGGGAGCAGAAATTGATGAGAGATGGTTTTATTGCATGGGATGAGGCGGCAATCCGTTTTGCGATGGATTTTAACTGTTTCTGTGGCGGAAGAACGGTGAAGGTAGTGTGGAGTGATGATATTTCCAGAGACGAGAGTGCAGAGGACGCTGATATTCTAATGTACTGCCCGGAGAATGGGACGCTGCACATTATCGAAACGACACTGGGTGAAGAACAGTTTGAGGAACTTCTGCCGGAACTTATGGCGCAGACAAAAACAGAACGTCTGGTATATGACAGAAAGGGTATCATGGTGCTTTCTTCTGATGACCAGGACAGGCAGGAAAGACTGCTTGCGGATGGTTATTTTGCGCTGTCGCTGGCGTAAAGCCTGTTCAGAGATTCTGAAATTTTCAGAAATTATATAAAATATATAAAAAGTTTTCGGTTTAAGACAAAAAAATGTTGATAATGTATAAAAACATGCTATAATAAAGTCATGATATAAATAAGCATTCAAAAAGCTATCTGACATAGCATGGAATTGGATCATTATATCAAATAAGCGACAAAGGGGTTGGACATCATGAGAATTAAGATCACAGGAAGAAACATCGAATTGACAGAAGGACTGAAAGCCGCAGTGGAGGACAAGCTGAATAAGCTTGAGAAGTATTTTACTCCGGACACAGAAGTGAATGTAACATTGAGCGTAGAGAAGGAACGCCAGAAAGTTGAAGTTACGATTCCAATGAAAGGAAGTTATATCCGTTCCGAACAGGTAAGCAGTGATATGTATGTATCCATTGATCTGGTAGAGGAAGTCATTGAACGTCAGCTTAAAAAGTATAGAACAAAACTTGTAACAAAGCAGCAGAATGCAGCAGCAGTTTTCAAACAGGATTTTCTGGATGAGAAGTCAGAGGATGATGAAGAGATTAAGATCATCAGAACCAAGAAGTTTGATATGAAACCAATGTATCCGGAAGATGCTTGTGTAGAGATGGAATTATTAGGACATGATTTCTATGTATTCATCAACGCAGAGACTGAGGATGTCAATGTTGTTTATAAGAGAAAAGGCAATACTTACGGATTGATTGAGCCGGAATATTAAAAGTGAGATCAGAGGAGAGCGGGCAGCTCTCCTCTTTTTAGGTTTAGCATGAAATTACTGTAAAGTGCCGGTATACAGGATGGATATGCCGAGCTGATTTTTCTGTAAAATCAGGAAAACGTGCGGAAAAAGCGAATTGTGCTGCAGATACCGGTGGCGTATAATGGAATTACTTCATGTGTAGTAACTTTGAGAGAGATGGAGAAAAAATTTTTTGATATTTTAAGAATTGTACAGAAAAATCCGGTATTCGGAAAAACGTTAATGTGCGGCGGTATGTTAGATGAAAAGCGCATGGAAATCCTATATGAGATTCTCTATGCGATTGACAGGGGGGAGTTTACGGATACCAGAAATGACATCTTTCAGTATGGCAGTCTGATCGGAAAAAAGGACTTACTGGCAAGACAGATTTTTTTGTGTTTATTGATTCTCTTAGATGAGCAGGAACAGATGATCAGGAAATGATTTGTAGATCGTAATAACAAAAGATTTTTTACAAAAGAGTTCTGTGTAAGGCACAGAATTGCCGTGTGGATTTTTAGATGGAAAAAGAGTCTGTAGTTCGGCTCAGAATAACAAGGGAGGAGAAAGTATTACTACACAAGGGGAGAGTTTTTAGAATAGTCTTACCGGATGTTCCGGTGAGACTATTCTTTTTTATCTTGTCATGAGTTGGAAAAAGGGTTACTATAATAAAGATTTGATAGGCAGACATATAATGTTAAAAAGTTGGAGCAAAATCCAAAATAAAATCAGAATAGAGGAGATTACACCATGAATATTGTTGTTTTAGCAGGTGGTTTAAGTACAGAGAGAGATGTGTCTTTCAAGACGGGGGATATGGTATCCAAAGCACTTCGTGAGAATGGACATAATGTTATTTTACTGGATGTTTTTATGGGATACAGTGACAAAGAGGAAAATCTGACCGGAATTTTTGACCGCACAGAGGAAGTCAGCGTACAGGTAAAGGATATCCCGGAAACAGCACCGGATCTTGCAAAGGTAAAAGCGTCAAGAAAAGACCAGTCGGACTGCTTCTTCGGACCGAATGTCATCAACATGTGCCGCATGGCGGATATTGTTTTCATGGCATTACACGGAGAAAACGGAGAGAATGGCAAGATTCAGGCAGCTTTTGACCTGTTTGGAATCAAATATACCGGAACCGGCTATTTGAGCAGTGCGCTTGCAATGGATAAGGGAATGGCAAAACAGTTATTTATCGCTGGTGGAATCCCGACACCACAGGGCATTTCCATGAAGAAAGAGAACCGCAAAGATTCCGCAAAAGAACTTGGCTTAAAGCTGCCATGTGTTGTAAAACCATGCTGTGGAGGTTCCAGTATTGGTGTTACGATCGTGCGCACAGAGGATGAATTCAAGAGTGCTTTGGATGAGGCATTCAAATGGGAGGATAACCTCGTTATCGAAGAGTATGTAGAGGGACGTGAGTTTTCCATCGGTGTTATTGACTATAAGGCACTTCCAATCATTGAGATCGCACCGATTCAGGGATTCTATGATTATAAGAATAAGTACAAAGCAGGCAGTGCAGTGGAGACCTGTCCTGCAGAATTACCGGAAGAGATCACAAAGCAGATGCAGCATTACGCAGAGCGCGTGGCAGAAGTATTAGGACTGAATACTTACTCCCGCTCGGATTTCTTATTAAATAAGAATAACGAAATTTACTGTCTGGAAGCAAACACACTTCCCGGCATGACACCGACAAGCCTTCTTCCACAGGAAGCAGGCGTTCTGGGAATCAACTTTAATCAGTTATGTGAGAAGCTGATTGAGATTTCCTTAAAAAAATATGAGAAATAATGATGAATGACATATCGCCACCAGTTTTGCAGAACCGGTGGCAGTTTGTTCTATAATAACAGGAGCATGATATGAAAAATATGACCTTAGAGCATATCGCAGCAGCCTGCGGCGGTACTTACATAGGAAATGAAGCGGATAAAACGCGTGAGATCCAAGGAGCAGTGATCGACAGCCGCCTTGTGGAAAAAGATTACTTATTTATCCCGGTACGTGGAGAAAAGGTGGACGGACACAGTTTCATCCCATCTGTTTTTGAAAAAGGAGCACTGGCAGTGTTTTCCGAAGAAAAATTAGAGGATCCGGCAGGTCCATGCATTCTCGTGGAAAACACCTTAGATGCGATGAAGAAGATCGCAGCAGATTACCGCAGAGGTCTGGATATTAAAGTAGTCGGAATCACAGGAAGCGTTGGAAAAACGAGCACTAAAGAGATGATCGCATCTGTTCTGGCACAGAAATATAACGTGTTAAAAACAGAGGGAAACTTGAATAACGAGATCGGACTTCCACTCACGATTTTTAAAATCCGGGAGGAACATCAGGTGGCTGTGCTTGAGATGGGAATTTCCGAGTTTGGTGAGATGGACCGGTTATCCACAATGGCAAACCCGGACATCTGCGTGATCACGAACATCGGACTCTGCCATCTGGAAAATCTCATCACAAGAGATGGAATCTTAAAGGCAAAGACAGAGAGTTTTGCGCATCTGACACCGGATGGAATTGCGGTATTAAACGGAGATGACGACAAGCTCTGCGATAAGAAAGTTGTCAATGGAAAACCGGCAGTGTTCTATGGTATCGAAAAGGCTGCCAAAGTGGCTGAAACAGAGGAAGGAACTAAGACGCTTGCCGAGAAAACGGTTTACGCAACGAATGTAGAGGCAGTTGACCTGACCGGAACAAAAGCAGCGATCCATTATCCGTCGAAAGAGACAGGCGGGGAAGTGACGATGGAAGTCACGATTCCAATCGCCGGAGAACACAATGTATACAATGCGCTGGCAGCGGTGAGCGTGGCAAGAGAATTAGGGCTGACCTGTGACGAGATGAAGCGCGGGATTGAATCAGTGCAGACGATCGGCGGCAGAAGTAATCTGATCCACAAAAATGGCATTACGATCATCGACGACTGCTACAATGCAAATCCGGTTTCCATGAAAGCATCCATCGATGTATTGTCCAACGCACCGGGCAGAAAAATCGCGGTACTCGGAGATATGGGCGAGCTTGGCGCAGAGGAAAAACAGCTTCACTATATGGTTGGAGAACATTTTGCAGGAAAAGGAATTGACGCACTTTACTGTGTGGGAACACTCTCGCAGGAGATCGCTAAAGCAGTGCGTACATGCAGCAGCAAGACGGAAGTCCATCATTATGAGGACAAAGCAGACCTGATCAAAGACCTTGTCAAAGAGGTACAGAGCGGTGATACAGTGCTTGTGAAAGCGTCACATTTTATGGGATTCCCGGAGATTGTGAAGGAATTGACGAAGTAAAAATAGGAATGTCCGATGCGACACGCCAAAACCCCCAGTGCCGAAACACTGGGGGTTTTCAAAATAGATTATTTTATGTTCTAATATGGTCTGACAGATACCTAAATCATAGATTTATTTTTCTCTAACATCTCAGCAATCACATTCTGACAGTAAGCTCCGATTTTTTTCTTCTGTTCCTTATCCAGCTCGTTCGGATAAATTGGTTTTCCGTATTCTACAATTACATGTGCTTTTTTGACACGAGGCATATGAGCCTCCAACACATCTGCGGAGTTCGTGATCGCCATCGGGATAATCGGACAACCACTCTTTTCCGCAATCTTGAAACTTCCCTCTTTGAATGGGAGCATCAGATCGTCCGTTTTATTTCTTGTGCCTTCCGGGAAGATACACATGGAAATTCCATTCTTTACATTGTCGATTCCGGCAAGGATCGTTTTTAACGCTTCTTTTACATTCTCACGGTCGATAAACAGACAGTGCAGACGCCGCATCCAGGTGCGCAGCAACGGCACTTTTTCCATATCCTTTTTCGCAATGTAGCCGGTGAGACGCGGGCAGCGTGCATAGGTGATGATAATATCGAAATAGCTTCTGTGGTTTCCGATGTATAAGACCGCCTGATCTTTCGGGACATTTTCTTCACCGATGACGGTCACTTTCGTTCCACAGATAAATAAAATCACACGGAATGCCCACTGCACCATGCGAAGCTGGCCTAAGTCGGCAGCCTGTTTGTTGAATTTTGCAATGATCCATTCCACGCCGAGCACCGGGATTCCGATGATGAGGTAGAGAATTGCAAAGAGTAATGCAAGGATTAATCTTATCATAAGGAAAATTCCTTTCTACTTAATAAAATGTTTTATAGATAATTACGAAACTCCTCCTATTCTTCTTTTAATTGTTCAAAATCAACAAAAACATTCAAGACACGCTCTCGCTATGTGTCACTCGCAACGATTCCCCAATGTCTTTCATGTCTTTTGTTGATTTTTCACAATATAATTTAGGTTTTCAGGAGTTTCGTAATTGTCTATAAAATTTAAAAAAATACAATGATACATATTACACTGAAATATCAGCCTCATCTCATTATAAGGGTTGGGGAAGAGAAAAACAACTCATAAATTAGGAATATAGAAAGGTATGCCGGCATATAATGGTATAAGAGCAAAAATGCTGTGCCGGGTGGCACGGAACTGGAGGCGGGTATGCAGACGAAAAGGAAAAAAAGCAGGTATGTTTTTTGGAAAACGGAGGTTCTTTTTACGATGCTTTTTTTTGCAGCACTTCTTTTTGCCGGATGCAGTGTGGAACAGACGAACCGGACAAAAATCAGTGATCTTGATTACACGATCGCCGCAGAGGCAGACATACCGGAAGAACTGCAAAATGATATTGAGGAGAAAAAGGCTGCAGATTTTAAAATGACGTACAAAGACAGCAAATTTTTATACATAGTAAGAGGCTACGGAGAACAGGAGACCGGAGGGTATAGTATCTGTATCCGCGATCTGTATCTGACATCGAATGCGATCATTTTTGATACGGAACTGATTGGTCCGCGCAAGGGGGAAACCATCAGTAAGAGCCCAAGTTATCCATATATTGTGGTGAAAGTGGAGCTGCGGGATGAGAATGTAGTGTTTGAGTAGATTTGTATGAAAAAATATTCAAAAATAGAGAAAAATTGCAAATATTCATGAATTTTGTGCAAAACACGCAAATCCGTTTGACAAAATTTTATTACAGTGCTAAAGTAAAGCGTGAAATAAGGAGGTAGAAAAATGCAACAGGCAGACATCAGTAAGGTACGTGCATCCGTACACCAGCAGTGTGGCAGTAAAGTTATGATCCAGCTTGATCGTGGGCGTAATAAGGTTGATATCCAGCAGGGCGTGATCCAGCATGCATATCCAAGTGTTTTCACGATATTGGTAAATGATGAGCGTGATGACAATCAACCTCAGTTATTATCCTTTAGTTACAATGATATTATTACAAAAGATATTCGCATGAAACTCTGCTAAGAAAGTGTGCAGATGGCTATTTTGTGAGCAAATAGTGATAAAAGCGTGTATAAAATTCCCTCTATTCGAATACAATGAAAAAAAGGATTTCGGATCGGGGGAATTTTTTTGCAGTTAAATAAAATAAAATTACATAGTTGCATGACATTTGCCAGTGCACAGAGCCAGATTACATTAGATGACGATTACAACGTGCCGGACTACCGGCCGGATATTGTGAAAGTGTTAAAAGAAAAGGGAGAACTTCATTTTGATGAGGTGAAGGCGGCAGCAGGCGCAGCGTGGTTAAAGGGACGCCTTGTTTTCAGGGTATTGTACCGCAGCGATCAGGAAAATGGAAAAATAAGCTGTCTGAAAGGAGAGATACCGTTTCAGGAAAAACTCAACATGGACGGTGTACAGGAATATGATGTGATACAGGCATCCGGAGAGATTGAGGATCTCACGATCGGAGTCATCCATTCCAGAAAAATCAGCGTGCGGGCAGTCATTTTGTTAAAGACAGAAGAACCGCGGGAAAAAGAGGATGAACTCTGTGTTGGGATAGAGGCGGATGACGGATGTGAAAAACGTTATCGGAACACAAATATCTTACAGCTTTTATGTATGAAGCGCGATCAGTGCCGCCAGAAAAGCGAGATCACACTGCCGTCAAGCAAACCCAATGTGCAGGAAATTTTATGGAAAAGCTTAGAAATCCGCAATCTGGATACAAAAATGGGGCAGGACGGTGTAAAACTGAGTGGCGAAGTGCTCATCTCCGTTTTGTATCAGGAGGAAGAGGAAACAGACCGCGTGCAGTGGTATGAGATGGTGATTCCATTGGACTGCGGTGTGGAATGTGACGCAGGAACGGAGGCAGATATTATTTATAAAGTGAAGGCAAGACCGGCTTCCATGGAACTTGAGGTAAAGCCGGACTACGACGGTGAGGAACGCGTTCTGGTCCTGGAACTTGTGATGAATCTGGATATCCGGGTGTGGAAAGAACAGGAGATTTCCATGTTAGAGGACGTTTATTCTCTGAAAAAGGAGATCATTCCGGTCTGCACAGGCGTGACTTTACATCATATTTCTGTGAAAAATGACAGCCAGTGCCGCCTGACCGAGCAGATGGAGTTAGCGGAAAGTCAGGAGAAGATTTTACAGATTTGTTCCTGTGAGGGAACGGTTCATTTAGAGAGCACGGAATTGACCGAACAGGGCGTGCGTGCAGAGGGGATTCTGGTCACAGAACTGCTTTATATCACGACCGACGATCAGATGCCAATCGGTTCTGCCAGAGAGATTTATCCATTTGAACAGCTCATTGAAATCCCACAGCAGACGGCGCGGACAGAGTGCAATAAGCCGGAAGAGTTGGAGGCTTTGGAGCGGAAAAATAAACTGCAGACAGAGCTTGATTGCAGGATCAGCCAGTTGTCCGCGGTCATGCTCGATCAGGATCATGTGGAAATAAAAGCGGTGATCGGATTAGATTTGCTTGCATTTGAGCAGGAACAGATAGATAATATTACTGATACGCGTGAGGAGCCTCTGGATATGGAGCAGTTACAGAAGCGTCCGGGACTGGTCGGTTACATTGCAAAAGATGGGGATTCGTTTTGGAGTATCGCAAAGGAGAATCACACAACGGTGGAAGATATTCTGCGGGATAATCACCGGACGGATGAGAATCTGTGCAGAGGGGAAAAAATTCTGATCGTAAAGAAAGTGGAACTGAACAGTTACGAATCGTAATTGTGAAGTACTGAAAAATCACAAAAAGACAATGAAAAGCAGATTAAGAAGAATTGAGATAACATGATAGAGGTAACACAGATTCGAAAAAGTTATGGAAAAAAGAAAGTACTGTCCGATATCACCTTTCAGGTAAAGCCGGGGGAGTGCGTTGCGATCGCAGGGAAAAACGGCTGCGGCAAATCTACCTTAATGCAGATCATGGCGGGCATTTTAAAGCCGGATGGCGGTGAACTATGCTATTTTGGGAAAAAAGCAGCCTACAAAAGCAGTACATTTCGCCGGTTTTGCGGTTATGTGCCGCAGGAAAATCCGTTGATGGAAGAACTGACGGTGCAGGATAATCTGAAACTCTGGGGCGGCAGCCACAACGCCAACACAAAAGAGCTGGTCGCACAGTTTCAACTGGAGGATTTGTTGCAAACAGAGGTAAGCAAACTTTCCGGTGGTATGAAACGGCGTTTGAGCATTGCGTGTGCACTTGTGGAGAACCCGCCATTTTTACTGATGGATGAACCAACGACAGCTCTTGACCTTTATTATAAAGAGAGCATTCACCAGTGGATGAAAACCTATCAGCAGAAAAATGGAATCATCCTTATGACGACGCATGATGAGAGCGAGATACGCAATGCGGACAGATGCCTTTTTATGGATGAGGGCAAAGTGCAGGAATTAGATGCAGAAGATATTTTGCAAAAGTTTGCAGGCATGTCAGAATGACAATCAAGTACAAATACTAAGGAAACAGAGAAAAACAAGGGAGGATTCGTTATGAACGAACAATTTGAAACACAAAATCCGGTGGAGAATACTGTGACACCGGCAAACCAGATGGAAACACCAACACCGGAAGCACCAAAAAAGAAAGGAAACAAAATCGCCATCATTGCGGGCGTGGTGGCAGCAGTGGTTGTCGCGGGCGGCGTTGGCGTATTTGCAGCGGTCAAAACAGGAGCTTTTTTAAGCCCGTCAAAAAAGGTATTGCTTGCAGGTGCAAAGACTGTGAGTGACATGGGAAGTTTGGGAGAGACATTAAAAGACTGTGTTTCCCTGTATTCGGATGAGTATACACTCAAAATGGATTTTTCCATGAACGAGGGCGATATTTCCATGGAGGGACGCAGTTCGAAGGAACAGAAGCAGATAAAAGGAAATCTCAATATTTCCGGTGCACCATCGATTGATTTTTTAGCAGACATTGGTGCGGACAGTGTGCAGGTGGAAGTCCCGACGATCAGTGACCACCTGTTTACCTATGATTACAGAAATGAAAAGAGTGGATATCTGCTGGAAATGGTAGACCAGGATACGCTCGATGCAGTGGATGCGACGCTTAAGGCTGCTTATGATAATCAGAATTCAGATGAGTTCCGCAAGAAAATGTTAAAAGTTTACGCGGATGAATACAATACGCTGGAATTTTCCAAAGTGGACGCAAAAGACTTTACCATCGACGGAACAGAGCGCAGTTGTAAGGGATATCAGACGGTTGTGACCAAAGAAAATGTGAATCATGTGATCGATGGACTTGAGACACTTTACGGGGAAGATTATCAGGAGCTGATGGATGCACTTGATCTGACCGCAGCAGATTTTGTCGCGTCTATGAGAGAGGCAGTGGAAGAGTTTGACGACAGCACGACACTTGTATTCTACTTATACAAAGGTCAGTATGCAGCGATTGATATTATACCGGAAAATGATGTTTCCTTTGAAGTCCAGTTCCTCGGCGGTGACACGAGAATGCAGAACATGATCCTCCTTGCAGATGATGAGAAAGTGGTCGAGGTTCAGGGAAGTAACGAGGGTAGTGTCGAGACAATCACGATGATCGCCGAGGAAAACGATACCGTAAAGTTCACGTATGACAGTGACAGCGGAGATATCACAATGGAAGCAAAATATGATGAAGAATCTTATAATTTTGCAGGAAATCTTGCAGTCGATAAGAACAGCATGGTCATTACCATTGATGATCTCGGAAGTGCCTCTGAAGATGTGAGCGGTAGTATCACATGGAAAAAAGGTGCCCAGTTTGAGGAAGTTTCCGGCGATACCTTTGACCTTGGAAATGCAACGGAAGAGGAATGGCAGGATCTTCTTCATGAAATCTTTGCAGCAATGTTAGGTGGATTTTAATTCATGAGATTTTTTCTTCGATATCTGTCACTTGAGGGTAAAAAAAGCCTGATAGCGGCGAGAAAAAGCATGGTAAAGTTTATAGTAATGTTATTACTGATCGCAGGCGGAGTGCTTGCGGTCAGTCTCGTTATGAAGGATGCAGGTGTGTTCCAAACGGCGGAGATTGGCGTTGTGATCCCTGAGGATGAGGCACAGACGAAGATGGTGGCACAGTTTATCTCTGCGATGGACAGCGTGAAAAGTGTCTGCCACTTTCAGTACCTGAATCAGGATAAAGCGATGGCATCGCTGGAAAAAGGCACATTAGATGCGGTGCTCTCACTGCCGGAACAGTTTTACGAGGATGTGGATTCCGGGAAAAATACACCGGCAACCATTTATTTCCCGGAAAATGCTCCGTTAAACACGAGAGTGTTCGGTGAACTTGTGACAGACGGTGTCTCTCTGCTACGGACGGCGGAGGCTGGTGTCTATGCTGCCTACGATACTGCGCAGATTTATCAGACGGAGATCTCAAGGAATCAGATCGGGGATGTGATCTCCGGGCTTTATATTTACGAGGCATTCGACCGCACTTCGGTTTTCCAGAAAAATGTGTATTCTTCGCTTGGAAAAGCAGACCTCTGTCAATACTATTTTTCTGCGGCTGTACTGCTTCTCCTTCTGATGGTGGGTGTCAATTACGGTTATCTGTATCAGAAGCAGAGCCGTGCTGTGGAGGAAAAAATCAGAATTTACGGTATCGGCGAAGGAAAAAATGCATTGATCAAAGTGCTTCTTATGACCGTTCCGCTGTGGCTTGTGGGAGTTTTGGTGTATGCTGTGGGCTGTCTGGTATCAGGGAAGTATCATCTGTCTTTTTTGTGGTTTGACCGGGAGGTGCTGCCTGGAACACTGCTTCTTGCAGCGGTGATTGCAGCGTATTTTCAACTGATCTATACGATTTCGGGAGAGAGCACCAGAGGAACGATCGTGCTGCTTGCGGTCAATGTTTTTCAGATCATGGCTTCCGGTGTTGTGATCCCTACTGCATATCTGCCCGGAATTTTCGGGAAAATCGGAGCCTTTTTTCCATTGACCTTTTGGGATAGCTATTATTTGAAATTACTGTTTTTCGGAATCAAAGGGCAGGAGACAAGGCAGCTGATCCTCATGTTTGCTGTGTTTTTTGCAGCCAGCGTGCTATGGGCAAAAGCGGCAGGAAATTTTGGAAACGCAGAACGGAGGGAACATAAAAAAGGCGGACGCCTGACCATCGGAGGGGTTGGAAGATCAGCATTTTTTCATTGGTATTTTTTACAGTTGAAAGCATGGCTGAAACGCGGGACAAGTCTGTTGTTATTAGTATCTATGCTCTTTGTGGTCTGGTTTGCCGGACAGATCTCAATGCCGCAGTCTGACAATGTGACCGTTGGAATCGTGGAAACTGACGGAGCGCACGGAAAAGAAGTGCTGCAACATCTGACACAGCGTGAAAGTCTTTTTTCCTTTGTGATGTATGACAGCAAAGAGGCACTGCAGGAGGACGTCATTGCAGGAAAACTGGAGTGTGGTTTTTATTTCTCCAACAATTTTGAAAAAAAATTTGAGCATGAAAAGTTAAAAAACAGTGTGTCGTATCTCTGCACACCGCTCACCACGAAGGGCGAGGTGGCGCGTGAGACCTTTTATGCGGCGCTGTTTGAGGTGTATGGAGCACAGATGCTGAGTGCAAGGACAGAGCAGCTGTTTGGTGATGATGCAAACGCAGCGCGTGATGTCCTGCTTGCCAATTATGAAAAATATCTCAAAGGAAACGAAGTTTTTCAGGTTAATGTGGAGCAGACAGAGGCAGTACAGACGACAGAGAAAGAAAAACAGGTATTTCCACTTCACGGACTTGTGGCATTGTTTCTGTTTTTGATCATATATGTGGAATACGGACGACGTTTTGACGCCGGCAGTGGAAAACCATATCTGGCACTTCCGGCGCCACTTGGCGAAGGATTTCAGATGATGGGACTTCTCGCAGCGGGAACCGTTCCGGCGGTGGCTGGCTTGGTGTTACTGCTTTGTTCCAGGGAGAGCCGCGGACTCCTTCGGGAGATCAGTGCCATGCTATTGTTACTGGCAGCCTGTATCGTGTGGATATGGATCGTTGGAAAATGGATACAAAATCTGACCAGTTTTACATCCCACATGTTCCTGCTTGTGTTGATAAATCTGGTGTTCTGCCCGGTTCTTGTGGATATTGCAGCCTACATCCCGGCTCTGAAATTCGTGCGTTACTTCTTCCCGGTAGGCATTTATTTAGCTTTTATCTCCTTGTAAAATTATGGAAATGCTATCCACTATATAGAAAAATGTGTTAAAATAGGTACGACATTGTAGATAGAATATCAGATAATTGTGTAACTCATCATAACGTAAATTGAATTGTGAAAAATTAACAAAAGACATGAAAGACATTGGGGAACCGCCGGTTCTTAGAAAGCAGGTACGACATTTTTAATCAGGTCTGCGCATTTACTGCACAGACCGTGCGAAGATGATTCAGGTGTGAGCAAATTCCTATCTGCGTAGCAGATTTTAAATGAATTTGCGAAGTACTGCGAAGAATGAGCAGTACCGCTGCGAGTGACACATAGCGGGAGCGTGTCTTGAATGTTTTTGTTGATTTTGAACAATTTGAAATAAAGGTAAGAGGAGTTACACAATTATCGTTCATTTATTTTCACACAAGGAGATTAACGCTTTTATGAAATTTTTACGAGCGATGAAAAAATTAAAGATAAAAAAGCAGATCATAGCGGCAGTTATGGCATGCGTGCTTGGCATTGGAGGCATATACTCAGTTCATGCGTCCGTTATCAACGATGCAAAAAATAAGAAAAACGAAGCACAGCAGGAGTTGGATAACCTGAACAGCCAGATTGATGAGATCCAGGCGGCACAGAGTGATATTCAGGAGGAGATGGACGCTTATGATGACCAGCTCATGGCACTGCTCACAGATATGGATCTTCTGGAAAACGATATAGATGCAAAGCAGGGGGAGATCGATCAGGCGAATGCGGATCTTGAAGTCGCACAGGAGAAAGAGCAGACGCAATATAATGCGATGAAAACGCGAATCCGGTATATGTATGAAAACGGTGACAGCAATTACTGGGAAGCGATGATGGGAGCAACGAGCATCACCGATCTTTTAAACCGTGTGGAATATGTGTCAGAAGTGTATGATTACGACAGAAAGCAGCTTAACGCTTATCAGGAGACCGTACAGCAGGTGGCAGATCTGAAGGATCAGTTAGATGCACAGCTGGCAGAGATGGAAGAGTTAAAGATCAGTTATGAAGATCAGGCATCTTCTTTACAGGCTTTGATCGCGGAAAAAAGCGCTGCGATGGACGATTTTGACGCCCAGCTTGCAAGCGCAAAAAGTCTTGCAAGTCAGTATGCAAATACGATCAAACAGCAGAACCAGATCATTGCAAATGAGCAGGCGCGTCAGGCTGCGGAGGAGGCAGCCGCAAGGCGGGCAGCACAGCAACAACAGCAGCAAAATGCAGGAAATCAGTCAAACACAACAAGCAGTGACACAAATACGTCAGATTCGGGTTCAGCGTCAGGTTCAGGAACCGGTTTAACATCTTCAGGTTTAAACCCTGCATATACTACAAATGTCAGTGGAAGTGATGTGGTGGCATTTGCGAGCCAGTATGTCGGTTATCCATATGTGTACGGTGGTAACAGTCTGACGGAGGGAGCTGACTGCTCTTATTTTGTCATGGCATGTTTCGGACAGTATGGAATCTCACTTCCGAGAAACTCTTATTCCATGCAGAGCTGCGGACAGGCAGTAAGCTATGACTGCGCACAGCCGGGAGATATCATCTGCTATCCGGGACATGTTGCAATCTATATGGGAAATGGAAGGATTGTGCATGCTTCCAGCCCGACAAACGGAATCTGTTACGGAAGTGCGACGTATCGTACGATCCTGACGATACGACGGGTGTTATAAAGGAATTGTAACTTTCTGGAAAAAGTGATATAATATCTTGCAGAGTTTGTCTATACTAACAGTTGGATAATTGCGAAACTTCTAACAAACGAACAGGGGATTCGCAGCTATCGGAAACTGACAATGAAAGAAGGAGAAATATTATGCAGTTTGAACAGTTACAAAAAGATATGATAGCAGCCATGAAGGCAAGAGATAAAGTTCGTAAAGATGCGATTTCCGCATTGGTATCCGCAGCAAAGAAAGTAGCCATTGATGAGGGATGCAGAGATAACATCAGCGAGGAGATTGTTGACCGTGTCATTTTAAAAGAAATCAAATCCGTAAAAGAGCAGATTGATACATGCCCTGCAGAGAGAACAGATTTGAAGGAAGAATATCAGGCAAGATACGATATTTATCAGGAATATGCACCAAAAATGATGTCCGCAGAGGAAGTGGAAGCATTTATCACTGAGAAATTTGCAGATATCGTTGCGGGCAAGGATAGTGTCAAATGACCTATGAAAAAACTGAGCAAAAGAAAAAGGCTCAGATGAA
>ERZ773158.1266-NODE-1266-length-24194-cov-4.790132_pt1 | contig 24194 bp, 40 predicted proteins | sample MGYA00511918_ERZ773158 | MGnify/ENA primary metagenome ERZ773158 (study PRJEB29015, sample SAMEA2737876) | human gut metagenome | biome: human gut; feature: human-associated habitat; material: faeces | place: China | collected 2012 ...
TTTTTTCTGTCATAATAATATAAAAATTATGAAAGGAGTAAAAGATATAAATATACTGGTCAGAAGAAAGTGAGGAAAACAATGAATAAAGAATTAAAGCCATGTCCGTTTTGTGGCGGAAAGGCAGGTGGAAGAGATGGCAATTAAACCGATTTTATTCAATACTGAGATGGTACGGGCAATTCTGGACGGTAGAAAAAGCTGCACCAGAAGAATTGTGAAACCGCAACAGTTTGTAGGGTTATTACCGGATAAATGTAAGAATGGTATGCCAGAAGAATTTCTGAAAGAAAAGAAATACATGTTCAAACCATATTGTGATATGTCAGATAAGGAACTGATTAATACTGCATACAAAGCTCCGTATCAGTCGGGCGATATCCTGTATGTTCGGGAAACATGGAAAAAAGCACCAAATGGGTATTATTACTATGAAGATTGGCAGAAAAATGACATCGCAGATATTACAAAGTGGAAACCATCCATCCACATGCCGAAAGAAGCCGCACGCATCTGGCTTAAAGTTACGAATGTGAGAGTGGAGCGGCTGCAGGAGATAACAGAAATACAGGCACAAGCGGAAGGCATAAGAGGATACTCTAAGGATGGAAATCTTTATAAGTATGCTGTAACTGATGATTGGTGGATTGATTTTCACAATAAACATAGAAAATCGTTTTTTGGGGGTACTTGGTGGCAGGATATGCCTAGAACTGCAAAAGATGCGTTTTCATATCTTTGGAACAGCACCGTCAAAAAATCCGACCTTAACCGCTATGGCTGGAATGCTAATCCTTGTGTCTGGGTAATAGAATTTGAACGATGTGAAAAACCGGAAGGAGAAAATTAGATGAACGATAGATATTTATTTAAGGCTAAGAGAATTGATAATGGAAAATGGGTGCAGGGTTACTTGTTTGATGATGGATTTGAAAATGGGAGAATGTTTGTAGGTGGTCTTGTTGTTGAGAAATATATAGGAGCTGCTTGTGACGATTGCACTGTTACCGGCACAAATTTCTGCGAGATAGACCCATCCACCATCTGTCAATACACAGGATTAAAAGATAAAAATGGCAAGTTGATTTGGGAGAATGATATTGCAAATTGCCTGACTGAAGAATGCTGCGGATACATTGGTTGGAATGAAAGTGAAGCAGGTTTTTACTTTAATGTATTGCTTGAAGATGGAAGATTTGAAGAAGAGTATATTTACGATTATCAAGATGGTATAGAAGTTATCGGCAACACATTTGACAATCCGGAATTGTTGGAAAGCGAGGAATAATTATGGCAAGAATATTTAGAATTAGCGGCTATTTAGTTTGCGATAGAGAAACTACAGCAAAAGAATTAGAAAGTTATTTTGATACTATGCCTGGCGAATGGTGGCAGCAGTTTCGTATTGAACAGTCGGAAGAGTTTACACTCAATGGAGAAAGTAATTCTAATTGTGACCTTGCATTATTGGCAAGGCATTTTAAAGGTTTTTGTGATAGTGCTTATAATTTTGACCGACCTATTCCACAAAAAGGCGAGAAATACAGACATTTCAAGTTAGGCAAGATTATTACCGTTATCGGTATTTCAAGACATACTGAAACAGAAGAGCTTACTGTTGTCTATGAATATGAGGGTACAATTTGGAACAGACCACTTGAAATGTTTATGAGTAAAGTTGACAAGGAAAAGTACCCGAACGCAAGTCAGAAATATAGATTTGAAAAGGTAGAAAGCGAGGAATAACGATGAATTTAGTAATTATTAGTGGAAGAATGGTTCGTGATGCAGATGTGCGTTACGTAGCAAACGATAATATGGTAGTAGCAAGATTTACTCTTGCTGTAGATAAGAATTATAAGAAGTCATTACCTATAAGAGATTAGAAGAATATTTTGAGAGAATTGCATAGGTAATCACTTTATCAATAATATATTAATAATATATAAATAATTAAATATAGAAAAGGCGGAAAACACGCCTTTTCTTTTTTTCTGTCATAATAATATAAAAATTATGAAAGGAGTAAAAGATATAAATATAAAACTGAAAGAATTGAGAGACAGTAAGGATAAAATGCAATGAATGTAAAGCTTTAATTGAAAGCGGAATAGGAGAAAATATGATTGATGAAATCTTTAATGTTATGAAATGTTTTCCTAAAAGTTACATAAATCAATGTGGGGAACTTATTATATCGAATAAAGGAAATGTATATTTTACAGCAGAGAATTGTAAGGATAAAAAAGATGTTATTTGCAAACTTTTGGAATGGTGTTCCAGACCAATAGCAAAAGGGATGCCTTACGCATCGGAAAAGAGAAATAAAGAATGGAGAGAAAACCTTCTTGTCGGATACAACGAATATCTTGGAACGCATTTCACGCAAGAAGATATGTATTGGGTCTACGATAAGTTGGGAAATGCAGCTAATCATAATTTGACATTGAAATTTATTGAAAGCGGATATGATTTAAACCTCGTATATTAGCAGAATAGGAGATAATTATGGAAGATAGAGACTTATTCAAAGCAAAGCGAATTGATAACGGTGAGTGGGAGATTGGAAACCTTATTATTCTCCCGAACGGAAAATATATAATTGCTAACGGTTATTCAAATCCACCGGATGTATGTATAATTACACATTATTTAGTAGACCCATCCACTATCTGTCAATGCACCGGGTATAAGGGAATCTATGAAAAAGATATTTTTCAGTGTGACGATGAAAGATATGTTATTGAATGGTGCGATTACTCACTCTGCTGGGAAGCACAGGCAATTTGGAGTTCAGAAAGTATTTCTTTAGGAGAGTTCGGACTAAATGAAATTGTTGTCATTGGAAACGCAATTGACAATCCAGAGTTGTTAGAAAGTGAGGAAAATTAGATGAAGGTAAAAACAGGTGTGAATATGACAGAGAATGAAGCGATAGAGTGGATAAAGAAATTAAAAGAGTGGATAAAGGAATTAAAAGGTTCAGAAGAAATACAAGAATTTTATTATGCTGAGAGTTTTACGAAGGCTTGTGATATGGCAATACAAGCACTTGAAAAACAAATACCGAAAAGACCAGATGTAGAAGATAGCGACAGAGGAGAGTGTTGCATATGTCCGTTGTGTGAAGGTTTTATCGGTTATATGGTCGATTGCAAAGATGAATGCTATCAAGATAATTGCTGTTCATCCTGCGGACAAAATTTAGATTGGAGTGATTATGAAGAACTATGCGATGAGTAATTTGCTACTCAGGATACAATATTAAATAACTTAGATGAATGATAAAGAAGAATAAAAGGAGAAATAAATATATGACATTATTAGCAATATTTGCAAGAGCAATAAGAAAATATCAGAATAATGAATCGTTTGATATTATAGAAATACAGCATTCGGACAAAGGATATGAATATATTATTGTAAATTCAGCAGATATAATAGCCCAAAAAATTTGTATACAGAAAAAATGCATGAATCATTATTATAGCTGTTATCATTTCATACAGAGCAGAGTTGGTAATGCAGTGCTTATATATGCTGTAAGTACTTATAATGATTTATATGAAGCTTATAGACATGGTTCTCCGGAAATGATAGCAATTAAATCTACATCAGATGAAGATAATATTATATATATAACAAAAGAATTCTTTTTTAATATATATTATCGCTATGACAAAGCAAATGCCAGTCTGCCGGATGGAATAAAAAAATATAAAGATTACAAAAAAAGCCTTGAAACGTATGTCAATGATAAACTAATCCCGGAATATTATAGGCTGCTAGAACCTGAAGAACTTACGGAAGCAGAGATAAAAAATTATTCAATTGCCGTAAAAGCAAGAAAAAGCATTTTAGATAGAAAGCAGGAAGAGTCAATACGCAAAATCGAATTAGCAATTTCGGATGTAGATAATATTTTGTGTGGGTTCACTGACATATATAGTATAGCAGACGAAAAGTTTAATAATAATAAAGTTGAATTTGCCAGTGATAAAGCTATTCAAAATGCAATTAAAAATATGATTGACAACAATAAAGTAAAAGTCTTTGACTGGGAGAAAGAAATTGCGGATACTTTAAATCTGTTTTTATCAGATTCCCATAACAAAAATGTTAATGTGGAATTTAAAATCAATGGAAATACCAGTACAGGGAAAATGAATGCTAAAAATTTAAAGGATATCTTAATACGCAATACGTCTATTGATGAATATGATTTCAGTACACATAGTGAGGGCACTGCAGTTATGGCGTGTCTTCTTTCTACATCTCTTGTATGTGAAAATATTTCAAAAATTTCATATGGACGAAAAACACTGTATGAACGCAAAAATGAACGCAAAGATGAAATTACCAAATAAATATCAAGCAAACTATGAAAAGCAGGAATATCCCTGCTTTTCTTTTTTTCTGTCATATTTAAAGCATAATTATAATTAATGGAGGAAAAGAAATATGAAGAAATCAGCTTGTGTAATAAGTAACGGACATTGTACTGAATGTTTCTATGCAGATGAATGTAACAGATGGCTTGATGTAGCCCCATATAACACTGCAGAGATTGACGAAAAAACTGCATATATGGAGTTATGCGAAGGCCGTCATAGAACTCCGGCAACAGATGGAGCTTTATTTGCAACAGATATAGACCCTGTTGATGTTTGCGGACTTGAACGCCAGGCAAAAGAAAAACTATTCAATCTCAATATAAAAGAATTGAATTTATATGTTACAGGTCTGACTGTAGCTCTTGTAGCAGCTTTAAATGCTGCAAAGGAACTTGGAATACAGGTTACTTTATGGCATTTCAATCGTGAAAATGGTGAATATTACTGTCAGAAAGTAAGGTAACCCATCAATGAACGCAGAATACAGCAAGAGGCAAACGCAGACAGAGAATTATGAACGCAAGTATGAATTATATTGAATCATGCAGAATTTTAAACAGGTTATATTACAGCTTTGAAAGAGAAAGAGTTGAATATTGTTGTGGACAGGAATGGAATTCAGAAATGGCAATATTAAGAGATTGTTTTGATTGAGGAGGTTGAGTGTTATGCAGAATAAAGGAACGCCTAAAAATACAATGATAAGAGATGAAAATGGAAACATTTGTGAAGGAGTTAAATGGTATCTTGAGCTAAATGATATTCTTGTACGATTCTTTGGTAACGAATGTGGATATTCAAGAGGATTTCAAAGAGTTGTAGTTGGAGATAGAGGTTATCTTGGTGATGTATTTGAATTAGATATGGATAAGCAGCCAACACAAGAATTTCTTGACTTTATCAAAAATTATCATTCAGATAAGATAAAGGGAATTGTATACAGAAAAGAAGTTGAAATGTACGGAAGAGTAATATACAGAAATGCTGTTATTACATTATTGTAAGCAAAGGAAATTGTAATTTTCAAAGGAAAGTGATTAAACTAAAAATGAAGTAAATGCAGAAAATGAATTTATTTATAACTGTAAAACGGAGGAAATTGAAATATGAAAATGTATGTACCCTTTTGTTATGAAAAAATGGGAAGAATAGAAGTTGAAGCTGATTCAGTCAGAGAAGCACAGGAAAAGGCTCAAGATATTCTTGATGGAATGTCATGGAAAGATTGCGGCAGATTAGCAGAATGTGTAGATGATTCAGCACAGATTGATTATGACGGAATTATCCTTGATGAAAACCAAAATATTGTTGAAGATGTGTAAATGCGTGTTTCTTTGGATTGGAAAGGAAGGTAAAACATATGAACGGAATGCAAATTTGGGAAGTAAATGGAATTGATGACTTAGAAGACACTTGTTTTGCACAGTGTTCTACTAAAGAGAAGGCAGAAAAGGCAATGCAAATTCTTGAAGAAAATGGTTTTGAAGATATGCTTGTGGTTGAACAAAGTAGCTTACGATTAGACCAGTTATTGATTGAAGATAAATTAATTCAACTGTAAAAAATTCGTTTTCCTTGGAATGGAGGTAAGAGAAAATGATTGTAAATGCTTATTTAAAAGTAACTCAAAAACAATGGGAAAACATTAAAGAGAAATATGTAGAACCGAATATGTATCATATTGTAAGCAGTTCAAAGCGAAAGTGTAAGCGTTGTGACGGATGCAGTGCGTATAATCCATGTACAACTTATGAAGGATATTGTACAGAAGTAGAAGGATTGGTTGACAGAAATTCTACTTGCGAAAGTTGGCACTAAATTCGCATTTCTTTAGAGAAAAGGAGTATATATATGGTATATGTGACATGGCAAAATGAGGAAGACGACGAAGTAAACATTATATCATTTAACACATTTGATGAGGCAGAGGAATTTTGTGAAGAAAACGGTTTAAATCCAGATGAATGTTGTGATGAAATGTTTTGGTAAAATTAAAATGAAACTAAGATTTCCTGATAATTGGAGGTTGATTTTTATGATTTTAGAAAATCAGTAACCATAAAACGGAGGATTGAAATATGAGAATGTATGTACCATCCTTGATGAAAAGCAAAATATTGTTGAAGATGTGTAAATGCGTGTTTCTTTGGAAAGGAAAATAATTATGATAAAATGGAAATTATTTTGTACAGTAACAATGAAAAGCTATGAAGTAGAAGCTGAAAACGAATTTAACGCACGAAAGAAATTAGCAAGTGAATTAAATGTACCATTATCTTGTATTGATGTGTTTAGATAAGGTAAATAAATTCGTATTTCATTTCTTTAGAAAGGATGGTAGATAAATATGAAGGTGTTAAACGACGATTTAATGACTGCAATGGAATATCACAGATATATATTATCTGAATGTGAAAGACAATGGAAAGAATGTCAAGAAGAAACATACGGAACTTGGGATAGTCAGTCCGATGATGAAAAAACAGATTATTATAATTCGCTTTATAGCCAATATGCAGACTTGCTTGGCAAGGCTTGTTGTGATTGCTGCTATGCTAGTGAACAAGATGGAAAATTTTATTGCAACTTTGGCGATAGCGAAAACTATGGAAAAGAAATTCACAGCAGAAATTATTGTGATGATTTTGAAGAATAGTTTGAAACTAAGATTTCCTGATAATTGGAGATTGATTTTATGATTTTAGAAAAATGGGATGAAGAAGCAAAAGAGATAATAAAGGGCTTTTCTTATAAAGAAATGGAAAGGTTTAATGCAATCATTGCAATGCATATCATGGTTAGCGGCATTAATGACGAAAGAGCATATACGACATGGAGATATGTTCTGCCAGATAAAGCAACAGAATGGGATTTTATTAATTTCGCAAAGAATGATGAAGGAACAACGAAAAATGCTTTATTCAATAAAGCCGTTGAGTTATTCAAAAAGTTATGGAATAATTATGCAGCAGAAAAGAACGGTTTGTTTATTGGTGGAAAGTTATATTGATATTTAACAACTAAACAGAATAATGTAAATGCAAAAGCAGTTAGGAGAATATATACCTAGCTGCTTTTTATTTAATTTATCAATAAAAATTACATATTTCGATTTTCTACAACAGTCATTATTATTTTTATGCAAAAAAAATAATACTTTTTTCTGTCATATTAATATATATATTTATTTTTCATAATTACACTATCTAGTAGGAAGGAGTGCCACCATCTTTTTAAATGAAAGACTGTGGCGACTAATTAATGTTGTCATGAACCAAAAAAATATTATAAATCAAAAAGACAGTAAAAATAATGCGAAAAAAAACGGATATTATCAAGAGATAGAAAACAGTTTAAAGCAAAATACTAAAATTCTTTTTCAGAAATCACGTATGCTGGGGGTTGTGTCCCCGGTCATTGCAGTTGTTTGTATTTTTATAGCAGTAAAAACCTGCAATATCCAATTTGCAATAGCAGTATTTATGATTTTTGAAGCAGCATTTTTACTTTTTGCAATAAAAAGTATGCAAAAAATTTTAAATCAAATCAAAAGCCAGTATTATAAGGATTTTGTCAACCCGTTAATCAAAGAAATATCTGGTACTGCTATATTTGAGGATAATTTTAAGGATACAGGATTTTATAACGAAATGCAGAGAACCGGAGTTGTGCCATTTGCAACATTGGTTCATCCTGCAGGCCGCCTTATAACAGACAATTTTTCCATGTATAACTACACTGCAAAGTATCAGGGAAGCGAAGGCACACAAAAAGGTTTTAACAAAGCCTTTTACGGACAGATATTTGATATATCTATTAATAACAATATAAAAAATAATATCTGTATTATAGAAAAAACTGATAAGAAAAATCATTATTTTCCTATGTTTAATAAAGTGAAAATCAGTTTGGAATACGAGGAATTCAATAAAATATATGATGTATATGCTACAGATGAACAGGAATGTTTATATTTCTTAAATCCAGCGGCAGTAGAGTTTTTACTATATCTACATAGCCAAAATCTTGGCAGACTATCCATATATGTAACAAAAAATAAATTATATATATCATTTAATACAGAAAAGACAATGTTTAGTCTAAAAACCTTATCCTGGAGGGATTATAAAAAATGTTTGGAGTCTTTCTCCATAGAAAAACAGCATGACGATGTTATCAATCTTTTTAATACAGTATCCATACTGGTTGAGAAGTTAAACGATAAAAACATATTAGAAAGCGAGGTATATGATATGACAGTAGGTGGTTGAGAATTCCGGACTCCGGTCTGAAATAATGTAAAAACATATTAAATAATGTAAATAAGAGTTACAAAAGAAGGAGGAAACATGTTATTTTTAATACTTTTAATCATTATAATAATTTTTCTTTGTGCGTATATTATTAAAATTACTAATGATATAAAAAAGAAAAAAGTCAAATTAGAATCAAGTCGTTCAAGCATCTCAATTATACTCGAAGAACGATATAACATTTTAACAAATTCCGTAGAAGTCCTAAAAGGACTGACAAAACATGAAGAAAATATTTTTAATACAACTTTACACAGGCCTGTAAGTAATATGTCTACAGAGCAGATAAATAAAAATATTACAGAACAGGAACAGGTTTCTAAAAACATTATTGCTTTAGGACAGTTATATCCTGATATTAAATCTGCGGAAGCATTTATGAAAGTCATGTGCCAGATTCAATATGAAAATGAAAAACTTTCAGCAGCCAAAAGGCTTTATAACAATGATGTCACAGCATATAACTGGATGCTTGTTACATTTCCAAATATTCTTGTTGCAAAAATGTTTTCTATAGAAAAAGAGAATTTTATAAAAATAGATGAATCCGAAACAAATGATGTAAATGTAAAATTCTAGCAAATATTAATATAAATAAAGGAGATAAATTTATATGAAAAACTTTAAATATTTAGCAGCTATAGGCTTGATAGGCATAATGAGTACATTTTTAATGGCGTGCGGAAAAATTGATTCTGCAGGTAATGGCAGCAATTCCCATGCAGTTTCAGATAAAGCATCATCAAATGCGAATGAAGCAGACGCACAAACTAAAAACTGTGTAGAATTAAGCAAAATTGCACTTCCAGACATAGCTACAGAATCAGATTTCATCTCTTACTGGTCCGATGAGGAAAAATCAATGATGAGCATAGATATTGGAGCACCATATACCAAAGAAACAAAAGGAAAATATAATTATCATCAATATAGGAAAAAAATAGGTGATTCAGGAGAAACATATGCATGGAAAGGCCTCGATACATGTGAATTTAATGATACCGAAGCTGAAGCAGCAACTATTATATTATCAATCAATAAAAAAGAAATTGACACCGCAGAAGAGAACTTTAAATATGCTGTTGAAGCTTATAAAAGCAATTCTGATTTTGGATGGATTGAAGATACAATAGACGGAAGTAACAGAGATAATTCAGTAAAAATTAATGATGTTACAGTTGATTCATCAAAGATTACTAACATAAATGGATATGAATGTAATGAATTTACAGGGACAATAAAATGGACTGGGAATATGGGCTTAGAACATGAAACAAAAGCATTAGGCTATTCATTTCAGCTTAATGGCAAACCAACTCTTGTAATGGGATATATTAATAAATTAACATCTCCTGATTCAGCAGGATATCCATTAGGTTCATATACAGGTGATGATGATTATTCAGTCATAAGAGGCATTGAATACCGGATGATTGAATCTATAAATATACATAAGAAAGAATATAAATAAATGAGGAGCGATTTGTAATGAAAATAGCAAAAAAAATATTATTAACAGTATTAAGTACAATGATGTCAGTTTCATTATTTGCCTGTGGCAATGCAAACAGTAATGCAGGAAGTAACAGTTTGGGTAAAAGTAATTCAGAAAATGATAAAAATAATAATTCCGTAGATATTCGTGAGGAAAATGAATTAAACAGAGTAAAAGTATGTAAACAGTGTAATGCCGGAGTGAAAAGAAGTAAAGAAGCGGCTTATTACTATATTCCTATGCATCCTTTCAATGATATTCCCAGCATGAATGTAGTACGTAATAATACAGATGAGGAAAAATCAAGATATTATATAACACAGACAAGTTATACAGATGTGATGAATTTACAAAGAACAATATATATTGTAGAACCTCATTATTCCATTGAGCGTAATACGCCTCCTGAGACATTAGAAGATACAGCAAAAGTATTAAGTGAATCTGCTTTAAAAGAACTTGATAATTTTGTTAAAGCTTCAGATTTACAGCTTGTATATGGAGAAAAATCAACAATAAATGGATACGATATGATGAAATTTACAGGAACTTTTAAGAATACTCTTGATACAGGAATATATGAAGGATATTTGACAGGATATTGTTTTATTTATAAGGACGTACCATATGGAATAGTCTCAGTGATAAATAATGGATGGAAATATCCTGATGCAAATGATGACGCAAAAAAGGAAGCTAATGATTTAGTTGATGGCTGCATTCAGACCGTTCAGGTATTGGATAGTTACACAGGAATGGCAAAAGAAGCTGATAAATCAGATGGAGTATTTTATAATGTAAAATCTCTTGTAGATAAAGCAAAGTAAAAAAACTGCAGAAAGGAAATTTATCTATGAATGTGGAAGTTATATTTCAAATCATAATGTATGTAATTATTTTTGGAATTCCTATAATTTTATTAAGATATTTCATATGTACCTGTAAAAAAGATAAATACCTTGAGAAATCAATGCGTTTAGGGCATGTTGTTAAAGGCGTAAAAATAAGTCAGAAACATACCTTCATAACAAACGTCAACCGGGATGTCCCGGATGATGGAGAAAAAGTGACATACGAATATGAATATAATGGGAAGAAATACAAGAAGAATATAGTATATTCATGGGATGTGGCAAAGCATGAATTTCCGGAAGAGGTTGAACTATATTTCCTTAAAAATCCCAAAAAGGCAGCAAAAAATGCAAAAGAGCTTGCCGAAATGCAGGTGCATCCTGTCATGATTATATTTGCGGTATGTATTATAGGGTTCGCATTACAATTCTAAAAATATAGATTAATAGTGATTGATGCTCCCCGAATCTAAAGATTCGTGGATTTGCCAGTTAAATTATAAATAAGCAATTAATAAATATGAAAACGATACATTTGGACTACTGACTGGAACGTATCGTTTTCATTTTTTATATGTATTATTGTGCAAAAAAACAGCATAATTATCTGTCATATTATATATAGAGTAAAGGAAATGCCCTTTAATGAATAGATGTTTCCTTTTCAAAATAAAAAACATAAGAAAGGATTGAGAAAACTGGCAAAATTAACGGAACATTCAAAGAAAAGATTGAAAGAACGATGTGGATTTAGTAGGGGCACATCATCACGAATGGCAGAGAAAGCCCTTAAATACGGAATATCCCATAAAGAAACTACCGGAGAACTTAACCGCTGGCTCAGCGGTCAATATCTGAAGTATAAAAAGGGTAATAATATACGACTGTATGGTGATATGGCATATATCTTTCAGGGTACAATGCTTCTTACTGTGTTGTATATACCAAAAAATCTTCTTACAAAAGCACATGCACTAGAAAAAAGAAAGAAAGTAATGCTTCAGGAAGAAATACGCAAATCAGAATGATAGTGAAAATAGGGAGAATTATTATGAATATTGATTATGGCAAAAAACTTTATATTAAAAAAGATGAATTCAAGAATATAATCAGGCAGATGAATCTTACACAAAACGAATTATCTGAAATGATAGGAATAAATCAGTCTGATTTGTCTAAAATGGTCATGAATAAAAATTATGTCAACAGTAGAATACAGAAAGAAATGTGTGAATTATTAAACTGTAAAGAATCAGATATATTTACAGCAACAAAACATGTAACAAATGCCTCATATGTAAGAGTTAAGACTTTGGAAACTATACACCATATTCCGAATGGAAAGTGGAATAATAATTATTTTAAAAAATCCATTGCAAAAAGCGGATTTACCATAAAGAAACTCAGTGGCATTATAGACAAACATGCAAGTGTATTTTCAAAATATAATCTCGAACAGGCACATCCGACTGTAGAAACGGTATATGCAATATGTAAGGCATTAAACTGTTCTCCTAAGAGGCTTGTAGGTGTTGGAGAAGAAGAACTCAATAAAATTATGGGATATAAGTTATTTGAGGAAGGACCGGCAGCAAATGCAGAAGTCGAAGAATTTACAGAGATTCCGGATGCCGGGAGCATTTCGCCTGAACCAGATTTGTCTGAATCAGTTGGCAAAGGGGAAGATGATAAAGACGATAATGATTCGCATGATACAGAATATGTATATCAACGATTTGCCGACCAGAATGTTATAAATAACATGAATATAATTAACGAAAACATTTTAACGCTAGTCAAAGAATTACGTGATACTGAAAACAGGTTCATTAATAATGACAATGACTTTATTAACAAATTAACTGAAGAATATGAGAAACAGGCTGCTGTTAATGAAATGCTGTTCAATAAATTGCTTGATATTGAAACAAAATTAGTTTCAATATCAGATAATGTTAATTCTGTAAATGATAAGAATGATAAAAAAAGTCAGATGCAAAAGAAGGAAACCTGTCCTATTGCGACAATATGGAACAATCAGTGCAGTGAAAAAGAAATGCATCAGATTGTAAATTCAAAAGTTTCGGAAGATACAGAAGACGCATACAAGAAAAAAACGTATAAACTGATTAATTACATATCAAAGAAGCAAAATCTTATATTTAATCAGGTCATGCATAACAATTACAGCCAGTTTGAAAAAGTATATGGATGCAATATTAATATGCTGAAAGCAGAAAGCAAGACTGCAAATAGTATAAGTGCAATATATGACAATCCATTGTATAGAGAAATCTTTTTTAATATGTTGAGTGACAATGCTCTGCATGCATGATATATAGCAAGTAAACGTGGATATATGTATTAATTAGTGGTTAAAGGAGAAAACAGAAAGAAAAAGAAACCGGAAGGGAAGTTGTAAAATGAATATACAAGATTTTTGTAATATGACAAAATTTGAAGACATCATGAGCAATTGGGCTAAAAGTACAGGACTTGCGACGGTTGCAGTCGGAGCAGATGGCAAATATATAAGTAAATGTTATAATTTTACAGACTTTTGTATAAAACTTACAAGAGGAACTAAAGAAGGATGTAAAAGGTGCGAACAATGTGATAGAGAAGGAAAAGGCGTATATACATGTCATGCCGGGCTTATTGATTTCGGCATTCCGTTAATGATAGGTGGTATACAGGTTGGTTCTGTAATAGGTGGACAAGTATTACCTGAAAATCCTGATGAAGAAGTTTTTTGCAAAGTGGCGGATGAAATCGGAGTAGACAGACAGCGATATATAGAAGCTCTACATAAAGTCAATATACGTACAAGGGAACAGATAGAATCAAGTGCAAAGCTTCTCGGAGAAGTGCTTAATGATTTTATAAATTCTGAATATCATGCAAAACGTAACACAGCATTAATAAACAATCTGACTACAGCAATAACAGCGTGCCAGGAACTTGTTGAAAAGATTCAGGGAGATAGTAATAATCTTAATAACGTTCAGAGGCGACAGAACATCCTGTCTCTTAACGCTAAAATTGAAGCAGCAAGAGCTGGGGATGCAGGAAGAGGGTTTTCAGTTGTTGCGGAAGAAGTGCAGAAGCTTGCAAAAACATGTGATGAACTGAATGATTCCATAAAGAAAAATGTAACTGATATTTCTATGGTATTAAATAATATTGATAAGAACAAATTTTGACATACAACATTCTAATATGTATCAGAACAGATACAAGAAAAATAGACGCTGCGGTGTCTATTTTTTTATTGTGTTTTTTAGTGCTTTTTGTAAAAAATGTCATATTCTATATAACATTATAAAAAAGGAGATGTATATATGGATGAGAATAAACAATCTGTAACAAATATAACAAATTTGGATAAAAAGAAAGAAACTGAAATATTTAATTTCTTCTCAGAACTCTCGAAGCTTTGCATTGCAACAGATATAAGCCATAAACGGCTTTATCTGTCTATAGGCTCAATTATACTGGATGAACTTAAAAACAGCCCGTATAAGGAAATTAAAGGTTATGTAAACGATTTATATAAGTTTCTGCTTCGTAATGTAGATGCCCTGACTGTGAAAGATTGGGAAAGAGCGTCTATGGAAGCTGATAGAATTATAACTGCTGCTGACAGCAGGCATAAAGAGTTTCTGCAGAAATGTTATGGAACATTTTTTGATGAAATGCACAAAGAGTATAAAGAAAATCAGGAAAAGAAGGAAGAAGGTGTATTGTATGCGTAGGATGTCTGTAATGAAAGAGATGTATTTTAATATGAAAAGAATATTGCGTAGAGAAGAACAGTATAAACTAATGCAGTCAGTCTGTGATAATCTCCGGGCATGTATAGAGTATATTGATGAGTTAAGAAACAATGGAATAATAGAAGAATCATCAGAACTTAACTATATCAGAGAAGATATTGCAAATGAATTAGGTTCAGATGATGTATTTGCAATGCAGGATAAAAATCTTGATATTAACGATTTTATTTCTACAGATACCGGCCGCAACATGTTTGCGAGTTTCCAGTCTGTATATGAATATGTGCAGGATATTTATAGGACTTCCGATATGGATATAAGAAATATAAATGAACATGTAAAGTTATCGCGTTCATTATATGAAGAAATGAGAAAAATTAAAGATGACATTATGTTGTATAGCACACAGTATACATTTAATGATTAATTTATGATGTAAATATATTTTATAACAAAAAAATTTCAACAGAAGATTGGAGGTCTAAATGTATGAGTAAAAATATATGCCCATGTTGTAAAGGATATTCAGAATATTTAGATATAAAAACTAAAGAAAGTCAAATCCTTTGTACAGGATGTGAAATTGAATTATATTTTCCATTACACAAAATTATGGATAAATTTAATGTGAATAAAGAAGAAGCTTATAAATTGCTTAAAAATAATTAGAACGGCGATTTAGATAGGAAAAATATGGTATGACTGTCAGACTATCATAAGCAAACAAGAGTTTTAACAGGGTAATAATAAAAATATAGAGGATTGATATTTATGGAAGAAGCTCCAACATTAAAAGAATTATTAAATAACCGAAAAGAAAATCATGCAGACTTTATTGTTGTTTCTACAAATAAAGGTAAAGACTTATTCAAAGGTGACGTATCTAAATTGCCGGAAAAGTTATTAAATATTCAAATTTTTGCATGGGATAAAAAAGACGGAATATATATTACAATTAAGTAAAGAAAAAAAATAACATGAAATGATGATTTACTGGTATGCATGAGTAAACAAGAGTTTCTTATGGAGAATGGAGGATATTATGACACGATTAGAAATTATTAAGTGTGAAAAATTAGCGGAAGAAGCAATACAGAATGCAAATAATTCTAAAAAAGAATTTGAAGAAGCTGCACGATGTTATGATACAACAGAACGACATATTTTGGAAACAAAGGCATGGAATCACAGAGGATATGCAGAGGGTATTATTCAGGCTCTTAATGTGATTGGTTTCAAAAATGAAATTATGGAAAAGTTAAATAAATTACTTTGAAATGAGGATTTACAAGGAAGGTGAAATTATGAGTCAAAGCAATTATGAAAAATACGCAGTAATTAAACAGCAGGAATTATTACACAAGGAGAGAAATTTGCAGCAAGCTATTAGTTGTCTTAGAGACAGAAGAAAATTTGTTTCGTTGCAATCTATTGATAGTGCAATAGATTTTGTTGCTGATTTATATGATTTGTCTATTGATGAAGTTAAAAGAGTAATGGATGGCGAAGAATATTGGTGTATATAACTATTAAATAATTGTATACTTGGAGGTTATTATGACACAGAAAGCACAAGAATTATTTGAACAATTTTTAAAAGAGTATTGCGATACGGGATATATGTATTCTGGCATGATGCTTTATGAACCAGGACACATAAGAGAATATAGAGAACTTGAAGAATTAGGATTAATTCAAAAGAGAAATTGTGAAGGTTTTGCATATGAATTGACAGAGATAGAAAGACGCAAACTTATTACGGACTGCAACCTTGAACAATTATGGAAAAAGAAAGCCAGTTGTTTTATGGTAAATGGTAAATTTGAGGAAATAGAAAAAGTAATGAAACGATGATTTGCTGCAAAAAAGTGAGGTAGATAGTATGAATGAATTATTGAATCAAATTCAAGAATATATAAAAGCATATAAAGAACCACCATATGGAAGAGAAGTAGAAGGAACAACAGAGATTCTTGAAAAGGCTTTTCAAACTTTGGTAAAGACAGCACATAGAGTAGTGCTTTTGGAAAATCAATTTGTTGATGGAATGAAGGTAAAGTATCAAGGTGATGATGAAATGGACGGTATTGAATGTCCTATATGTAAATACGAGGTAGCAAGAAATGACGACTACGCAGAAATGCGACCAAAGCATTGTCCAGAATGTGGAACGAAACTTATTTATTAAACCCAATGAAACGGAAATTCTAAAATGAAAATTGAAGATGTTTATAAAGAGGTGTCTGATTAGTTAATGAAAAAATAATTAAGTTTTAAAATGTAATATAGGAAAAGTAAAAAAAAGATTGGAGAGTGTACGAAATGAGTATTAATAACAAAAATAGATACTTTTTTTGGGTAACAAAAATAATACATGAAAAAGGTGGAAGAAGAGAAAAAAGTATATTGAAAAATTGTTCAATGAAAAAAGTTGAAAAAAATATAATACAGGTAAAAAATGATTTAGGAGTTTGTTATGTATACATTCCAGAATTTTCTATGGATATGTGTCACATTTGTGGATGAAACGATGATTCCTACTTACGAAAAATGGAGGATTTAGTTATGGAATATACAGTAGAAACATTACTCAAATATATACAGGAAAATTTGGATAATGGTCGTTTAACAATGCAATCGGAGGTACAAATACTCGATAACTGGGGTGATACTAATTCCGTTAAGGGCGTAGAAATTGATTGCAATACGCTATTATTGGTTTCCGATTGATTAAATATAGGAAAAATGAAAAAAGATTGAAGGGTGTACAAAATGAGCGAAAGTATTAATAAAAATAATGTGATTGAAAATCCTTGTTATCATTGCTATACAGGAGCCGCTGGAGAATGTCTTATGGCTTGCTGTAAGTATGATAATTACAGCTGGTCAAAAGATATTGATTGTGAATATATAGAACTCAGAGAAGAGGACATGAAAACACTACATAAATAAAACTTTACAAAGCTTTATAACGAACAATAAAAAAGCCGGAGAACATTCCGGCTTTTTTTATATATATTTTCACTTTACAAATATTATTTGCAGATTTCTTCAATCTGTTTCTGCCATAATTCAAATCTGCCTTTCACATTATTATATCCATCTGTATTTTTGCCTAAAAATGAATCATACTCATTGTTATTATCATAGTCATTAACAAAAGATTCTATAGTATTTTTTAATTTATTCGTATCTGCATTACTCTTATTAACTCTGTATGCAGCATAGATTATTTGTGGAATAGATGTCAATGGCAGTTTTAATCTATTCTTTTCAGCAGTCTTTTTATCTGCATCATCTGAATTTTTATCTGTATCTGTAAGAATGATATATAACGTTTCAAGTGCTTCGTTCAAAGCGGGAGCTTCACTCAAAGATGCATCACCAGCATTAACCACAAATGAAGTTATATCATCAGATTTAAAAGATAAATATTCATGTTCCGGAGTAGAAGAAATAAGCATCAGACTTTCAATAACAAGGTCTCTGGCAACTCCGTTTTTACGTTGTGTTTTTGTCGTAAATGTTTGAATAAAAGGATTTGCCATAAGGTTCTGTATAGCATCATTAAATGCATCAGAGCCATAAATAACACGTTTAAGCTTAGTTGTAAGCGGCTTTCCAGCATTCTGTCTTCTAAAGATTTCTTTAACATCATATTCAGTGCAATCAGTTAATATATATACATGAAGTTCAGAAGCAAGAATTTCATTTTGCACAACTTCATCCAGTTTTGAGAATTTCTTTCCGGCGATATCATATTGTATATCTCTTATTGTGACAGGAATAAGTTTCTTTGATAAAGAAAAACCATCGTTAAGGAAATCCCTTACCGTAGATAATCTCTGAACGCCATCAATTATTGACAGGGTTTTGTCTTCTTTGATTGCATAAGTAGGATTTATTGGATATTTACGCAACAGTGAATCTATAAGGTCAGATTTCTGTGCCCTGTTCCATTGTCCTTCAGGTCTCTGGTATTTGTGGGTTAATTTGATATCCTCATTTTTCATTGCATTATTTAGTGATTGTAAAGTTTTTGTTTTTAATGTTGAATCCATAAAAATCTCCTTCATTTCCTATAGTAAATCAAACATATAGATAACAATAATATGTTATTTATATGTCCTTATAATAGCATGATGATTTGCAAAAGTAAAATATTTTCATGCAAAAAAAATATCCTCGACAAGAAATTCATACTTTAAAGAACTGTATTTATAAGGTTTATATAAGCTACATTAAAATCTGTCATAATATATATACAATTTTTAAAAATGGAGGATATTTAAAATGAATGACAAAAATGAAAAGAATAAAAGCAACGAACGGAAAGAAAACAAATGGAAAAACATACTTATCAATATACTTATTGCATTAATGATTGCAAGCCCTTCTCTCTCTCTTATTGCTGGATTTTTGTTAGACAGTAGAAGTTCAATACAAAAAGTATCATATGATGAATTTATAAAAGATGTAAATGCTGGAAATGTTGATACTGTTTATTATAACGAATCGGATGATTGGATGACGTATACTTTGTATAATGATGATACGCGAACAATGAACGATTCCGAACTTGAAAAATATACATATACAAATTCGGACAAGAGAAAAGTACAATATCCGGGATATGATACTTTCAGAAAAGACATGCTTGAAAAGGGAGTGAAACTAAAAAATCAAAAACGTAACAACTTTTCATTAATAGGCATCATTTTGCCGCTTATACTGATATGGTTGTTTGTAAAAATGATATATGAATTAACACATCCCGATAACGGTAGTTTGTCAGGATTATCAGATATAAGCAGTATGCTGCTTCCTGATGATTCTGCAACAAAAAATCTTGTACAGACAAGTGACGTTAAATTTACAGATGTCATAGGCTTGGAGGAAACTATCGAAGATGTGAAGTTTATAGCGGATTTGCTTAAAAATAAAGAACTTGGAGCAGATATAGGAGCAAAAGTCCCAAAAGGTATATTGCTTTCCGGAGAACCGGGAACCGGTAAGACACTTATAGCAAAAGCTATTGCCGGAGAAGCAGGCGTACCATTCTTGTATGTTAATTCCTCTAGCCTTATAGATAGGTTTGTCGGAGTCGGAGCAAGAAATGTACGAAAGATTTTTGAAACCGCTAAGAAATCGGCACCATGTATCATTTTCTTTGACGAAATAGACTCTATCGGAGTCCAGAGAGACAGTGATTCAAATTCAGAAAGAGAGCAGACTATTAATGCCCTGCTGCAAGAAATGGATGGCTTTACTGGAAGAGAGGGAATATTTATAATTGCTGCAACAAACAGGGCAGATAAGCTTGATAAAGCTTTAATGCGTTCAGGAAGGTTCGACAGGCAGATAGTTGTAAATAAACCTAAAAACTGGGAGGAACGAAAACAGTTATTCGACTTTTACTTGAAGAATATGAAGGTAAGTGATGATGTTGATTCTGAAGTTCTTGCAAAACAATCAAGTGGTTTTACGGGAGCAGATATAGCGACAATATGTAATGAAGCGGGAATTGTAGCGATAATGCATAAAAAATCTTTTGTTGATAAAGACTGCATGGAAGAGGCAATAGATAAAAAAGTCTTTAAGGGCAACCGAAGCAAAAAAGAACATTTTGCTGAAGATAAGAAAATTGTTGCTTATCATGAAGCTGGACATGCGGTAATGCATTATTTATTAAATGAACCAATAGCGAGAGCTTCGATTATTGGAACAACATCCGGAGTTGGCGGAGTGGTTTTTGGAGAAGATAAAGACACTCAGTTTATGACGAAAGAATATTATGAGAATAGAATTAAGATATGTTACGCAGGCAGAGCGAGTGAACAGATTAAATTTAATTCAATAACACAGGGAGCATCTTCAGATATTACCCAGGCTACATCAATTCTGAATGAATATGTGTCAAAGCTTGGATTTGAAGAAGAATTTGGATTGATTGATATGGATATTCTGGCATCAAAACAGATTATTGACAAATCCAATGCCTTTGACCTTATACAAAAAAAATCTAAGGAACTTTATACCGCAACAATAACACGACTTTGCAAAAATTATTATCTTGTAGAAGCTTTAGCGAATAAATTGCTTGAAGTTGAGACAATTGATGGGGAAGATATAAAAGAATTGCTGGACCAAAGTCAACGTGAGCGTATGGCACATAATATCAACGAATAATTATTAAATAGTATATGGATAGAAAAAGAGGATTTTGAAATTAATCAAAATCCTCTTTTTTAGGTAAATGTATATAATTTGGATTAATTATCAGCTGCCAACTCAGCTTAACGCTTGTTGCGTTTACGTTTATCAGGTAGCTTAATCCTGATAATTATAATATAACATAGAACATATTTTCGTGCAATATAATCTGATAATTTTATATTCTTTTAATATTTTAAAACTATTTATAAATTTATAAATTATAGAAATGACATTGCAAGTAGAATGTCAAAAGAGAAATTATATTATTAGACAAAACTGTGCAAAAAAACAAGTATATTTTATGTCATATTATATATGTGTGATAAATAATCAATCTGCAATCACATAACTTGCTTATTTTTTCCTTCAAGGTGGAAAACGAACATAATGTTTCTCACCTAATTTTGCAGAATAAAATTCTTCGGCTGATTTTGCAGCCGTAAGGTGAGAGAACAATCTACTCATCAAAATCTTTGTAAATTGACCTTTCATAATCTTATGATTTTGCAAGGATACAAAAAAACATGTAAAAAACAAGGACAATTTTCCTTTCATAATCTTATGATTTTACAAGGATACAAAACATTATTTATAAGCGGTGATAATAAAGAAATCTTTCATAATCTTATGATTTAACAATGGTACAAAATATATCAATTTGAATTTTGATATATCTTTTACTTTTAGGGGTTTATGATTCCGCAAAGATATAAAATGGCTAAAATACAGCCCTATAATTAACACTTTATTTTATCTTATTCATTTTTAAAAAAAATGTCATATATATAATATCTAAATATTAATAGGAGGAATAACATAAATGAATTAATTTTACGTTTTATATTTGCACAGAAAATAAAATAATAATGTTAATTATGAAAGGACAAGAAAAATGATACTTACAAGAAAGATTCAATTACTCCCATTGGGAGACAAAGAAGAACTTAACAGAATTTATACATACATAAGAGATGGTATGTTTAATCAAAATAAGGGCATGAATCAGTTTATATCTGCTTTATATGTTTCATTTATAAATGAATTTGCAAAAGAAGATAGAAAGGAATTAGTCAGATTATATGGCAGAAATCCGGAAAGCTCAAAAGGTTCTGCATATTCAGCTGACATGAGCTTCGCTAAAGGATTAGGAAGTGCATCATCGCTGACAAGAAAATGTCAACAGTCTTTTGATAAAGCTGTAAAAGATGGTTTATTATATGGACGAGTGTCTTTGCCTACATTTAAAATGGACAATCCGCTTCTTGTGCCGGGAAGATTTATAGATGTTAAAGGAAACAGAATAAAAAATGATGGACATGCAGAAACAAGAGGTATATATCATTTATATGCTAATCATGAAGAATTTCTTGACCATCTGCACAATAATGATTTGGAAATTTATTTGGACTTCGTTAATGGAATTCATTTTAAATTTGTTTTAGGTAATCCTCATAAAAGCAGGTTTTTAAGAGAAGAAATAAAACAGATTTTTGAAGGCTATTACAAAATATGCGATTCAAGCATAGGTATTGATGGCAAAAAAATCATGCTTAATTTATGCATGGATGTGCCTAAAAAAGAAATTGTTCTTGATGAAAATAAGGTAATCGGCGTTGATATGGGGCTTGCTGTTCCTGCTGTGTGCGTATGCTATAACAGGAGTACCAATAAGTACGAAGGAACACCTTTATATATTGGAGAAATTGATGAACTTCTTACGGTAAGAACAAGACTTCAGGCAGAAAGACGCAGACTTCAGAAAGCATTAGCAGATTGTACATCTGGAGGTCATGGCCGAAAGAAAAAGCTCGCTAAGCTTGAGGATTTGAAAAAGCGTGAGCGTCACTTTGTTCAGACATATAATCATATGGTTTCAAGAAGAATTGTGAAATTCGCAGAAGAACATGGAGCTAAATATATAAATGTTGAAGATTTATCTGATTTGGATTCAAAACTTAAAGGTAAACTTAAAGATAAATTTGATGAGGAAAGCGGACAGTTTGTATTAAGAAACTTCTCTTATTTTGAAAGACAGAATTATACAGAGTATAAAGCTGCAAGATATGAAATGGTTGTAAGAAAAATCAACCCGGATAAGACATCACAGACATGCAGTTGTTGTGGAAATTATGAACCGGGTCAGCGAATTTCTCAGTCTGCTTTTAAATGTAAAAAATGCGGATATGAGGAAAATGCAGATGTTAATGCTGCTAAGAATATTGCTTTTTCTGAAAATTTTGTGGAAAAAGTAAAAACTCCTAAAAAGACCAAAAAGAATGAACAGCTTGATGGGATAGAGAATGATTGATTTTAGTCTGATTAATATTAGACATTAATTATATATAGTACTTTTGATATAACTGCATATACAGCAGTATCAGCAGCTAAAGCAGACACTGCTATATACACTGCATCCTGTTTGTTAAAGATAAGTGCCACAACTCCCATGGTAAGCAAGACCAGCAGTATCAATAATATAAGAACAAACACCCGTATTCCTCCATATCAGCCTAATCATATATAAAATGGCAACTTATATTACTAAGCTGCCATTTTTTCATTCTATAATTTTATCCTGTGAATCATATCATTCAATTAATATGCCTAAGATGAATCGGCCATATTATTAAATACTTATACTGAATATAGAATTATCTGCTGTTCAGGAATCTATATTAGTATGTTTTTTCTCAATCCGGCTGTATCATCAAAACAATTATATTAGATATTAGCTGCCTTTATTTCTTTTTCTACGATTGCTAAATCGTTCTTTACCATTCTTTCAACTAATTCCTGGAATGATATCTCTCTTTCCCATCCAAGTTCCTTTTCTGCCTTTGCAGGATTTCCAATAAGAAGTTCTACTTCTGCCGGTCTGAAGAAATCAGGGTTAACCTTAAGAACTACCTTGCCTGTCTTCTTATCCTTTGCTATCTCATTAACGCCTTCGCCTTCAAATTCAACTTCAATTCCTGCTGCTGCAAATGCTGTCTGTGCAAATTCTCTTACTGTTCTTGTCTCGTTTGTTGCGATTACATAATCATCAGGCTTATCCTGCTGTAATAATAACCACATGGCTCTTACATAATCCTTTGAATGTCCCCAGTCACGCTTTGCATCTAAGTTACCAAGTTCTACATGGTCCTGTA
>ERZ773158.1272-NODE-1272-length-24068-cov-5.937909_pt1 | contig 24068 bp, 17 predicted proteins | sample MGYA00511918_ERZ773158 | MGnify/ENA primary metagenome ERZ773158 (study PRJEB29015, sample SAMEA2737876) | human gut metagenome | biome: human gut; feature: human-associated habitat; material: faeces | place: China | collected 2012 ...
GTCTTGGAATCGTCGCTCTCCTCGTACTGATCTCTATCTTTGCGGATTTCCTGTTCGATTACAATACCGTTGTTATCAAACAGAACACAGCTATCCGTCTCCAGACCCCAAGCGCGGCTCACTGGCTCGGAACAGATGAGTTCGGACGTGATATTCTGGCACGTCTCGTTCACGGATCAAGAGTATCCTTGAGCGTTGGCGTTGTAGCCGTATCCATCGCACTTCTGATCGGCGGATCCTTAGGAGCGATCGCAGGCTTCTACGGCGGAAAGATCGATAACGTGATCATGCGTATCATGGATATCTTCCTTGCAGTGCCGAGCCTTCTTCTTTCCATCACGATCGTATCCGCACTTGGACCGAGCATCTTCAACTTAATGCTCGCCATCGCGATCTCTTCCGTGCCTGGCTACGCGCGAATCGTCCGGGCTTCCGTCCTTACCGTAAAGGATCAGGAATTCGTAGAGGCGGCGAAATGCATCGGAGCAAACAACTTCGAGATCATTTCCTCCCATATTCTCCCGAACTGTATGGCACCGATCATCGTTCAGGTATCTTTAAAGGTTGCATCCGCGATCCTTTCGCTTTCCGGAAGCGTACCACCTTCGGCAACAGCAGCAGTCCCTTCTTCTTCCGGTGTTTCTTCCTCATTTCCCATATTGGCCCCGAAACGGCTAACGCTCAAGATGATGCCGATATAGGCGCAACTGATTACAGTCGACGTACCTCCCCGGCTGACCAACGGCAAAGGTTGTCCGGTCACCGGTATCAGGTCTACCGCCACCGCCATATTCGTCAAGGCCTGGACGACAACCAACAATCCGCAGCCCAGCACCAGGAATTTAGGAAAGAGCTTATCACATCTACGAGCAATCATCCCCACCCTGACAAGCAAGATGATATACAGGAGCAGGACAAAGACACCCCCGACGATTCCCATCTCTTCTATAATAATGGCATAGATAAAGTCCGAGTAAGCCTGCGGCAGAAAGTCGCGTTGCTGCCCATGTCCGGGGAACTTCCCGAACAGACCGCCACGTGCTAGTGCAATCTTGGCATGCACCACCTGGTAATCGTCACCGTCAATGCTGACAGCTCTTCCCGGTTCAAACTTGACGGCATCCGCCGGATCGGAAAAACGCTCGATACGTGCTTTCCAAGTGTGCACACGATCCGGCATCAAGTCGATCACCTTGTCCGGGGCAAACCGTATAAAACCCACTAACATCAAGACGCCGATGATACCCGCACCGCCCAATCTCAGCAGACGTCCGATGGATATCTGCCCGATGAACATCATCATGAAAGTCACGGCGAACAGCAGGATAGCGGTCGACCCGTTATTGAAGAAGATCAGAAAACAAACACCTCCAACGCCTCCCAAGATGTACCAGAACATCTGTTTATCCGTGAACCAATTCCGCTTGCTCAGGATAAACGCCGTATAACCGATAGCGGCTATCTTGGCTATTTCCGAGGGCTGGAAACGGATTCCGAGAATTTCCAGCCAACGAGGTTCCCCATTTACCACGACACCAACAAAGGGCGTAATGGCCAACAGAACCATCGAGACCGGCAAAAGCAAACTCAACAAGGAATAGAACCTGCACGGTATGTTGTGCATCAACAGTACAAGCACGAAACCTCCCAACAGGAAAGTCGCATGACGTACAATAGGAGCCCAATGATTCGCATTCTTATAAGCAATCGTACTGGTTGCACTGAAGACCTCGATCACCGAGACCAAACACAGGAACATGAAGATCACCCATATCACCCGGTCGCCCTTGAACAGTTTACTTGCTAAGTCCATTTCTTCGTCTTTCTTTACAGGTTACGCACACAAGCCTTGAACTGGTCGCCACGATCCTCATAGCTCTTGAAGAGGTCGAAGCTGGCACAGCAGGGTGACAACAGGACGGTATCTCCCTTTTCGGCCAGCTTATACGCTTTCGCTACGGCTTCTTCCATCGAACGGGCATCCTCGATAACAGGAACCTTCCCGTCGAAGAAACCATGCAGCTTGGCATTGTCCACACCGAGGAATATGAGGGCATGCACCTTTTTCTTCACCAGCTCTTCGATTTCGGAATAATCATTTCCCTTATCCGTTCCACCCAGTATCAAGACCAGCGGAGTGGTCATGCTCTGCAAGGCATACCAGCAGGAGTTTACATTCGTAGCTTTCGAGTCGTTGATATAATCGACTCCGCGCACACGTGCCACTTTCTCCAGGCGATGTTCCACCCCGGTAAAGTCGCTCAGCGAAGCCCGTAAATTCTCATCGTGGATATCCACCAATTTGGATGCGATACCAGAAGCCAGCGAATTATACAGATTATGCGTTCCCGATAATGCCAATAAATCTTCTTCCATTGTAAACGTTCCGTTTGAGGTTTCAATTATTATCTTTTTGTCTTCCGTATAGCCCTTTACGCCGGCTTCGTGAGTTTCGGCGAACGGGTAGAGAGTTGCCTGCGGATGGCGTTTGGCGATTTCGCGGGCAATAATGGGATCGTCGTTCCAGAATATGAAAGCATCTTCAGCCGTCTGGTTCCGGATAATGCGGAATTTGGCATCCACATAGTTCTGCATCTCGTAGTTATAACGATCCAGATGGTCAGGCGTTATATTCAGCAAGATGGCGATGTCCGCCTTGAAGTCGTACATGTTATCGAGCTGGAAACTACTCAGTTCGATCACGTAGACGGCGTGAGGATCTTCAGCCACCTGGAGGGCAAGGCTGTTCCCGACGTTCCCGGCAAGCCCCGCATCCACTCCCGCCTGCCGGAGGATGTGGTAAGTCAGCATGGTCGTCGTCGTCTTGCCATTGCTTCCGGTGATACAGATCATCTTGGCATCCGTGTACCGTCCGGCAAATTCTATCTCGGAGATGATAGGCGTACCTTTCTCCTTCAGTTTCTTTATGATAGGAGCCTTGTCGGGAATCCCCGGACTCTTGATAATCTCGTCGGCATTCAGGATGTCGGCTTCGGTATGCCGGCCCTCTTCCCAACAGATACCGTGGGCATCCAGCATATCCTTATACTTGGGTTTGATGGACGAGAAATCGGAAACGAACACATCGAATCCTTTCGCCTTTGCCAGCACGGCAGCACCTGCGCCACTTTCACCGGCCCCTAAGATAACAATCCTTTTCTTCATTTGATTTATGATTTCTTTATTCATTTATGATTTATGATTTATGATTTATGCGTCGATAATAAATCACAAATTATAAATCATAAATCACTTTACCTCATCTTTAACGTCACAATCGTTATAACTGCCAGGATGATACCGATCAACCAAAACCGGACCACGATCTTCGATTCGGGCACCACGTTAAAAGGTTTCTGTATCAAAGCCTGTATTCCCGCATTACCGGGCTTCTGGAAATGGTGATGAAGGGGAGCCATCTTGAAAATGCGCCGTCCCTCACCGTATTTCTTCTTCGTATATTTGAAATAGAACGTCTGCATAAGGACGGAGAGATTCTCCACCAGGAAGATGCCGCACAAGATCGGGATCAGTAATTCCTTCCGAATAATGATTGCGAATACAGCGATGATACCGCCTAACGTCAAGCTACCCGTATCCCCCATAAACACTTGTGCCGGATAAGCATTGTACCACAAGAATCCGACCGTTGCCCCGATAAAGGCAGCCGCAAACACCACCAGTTCTTCCGCTCCGGGGATGAACATGATATTCAGGAAAGAGGCGAACTCGAAGTGCGACGACATATACGCAAGTATTCCGAGTGCCACCCCGATAATCGCCGAGCTTCCCGCCGCCAGACCATCCAAACCGTCCGTCAGGTTCGCCCCGTTCGACACGGCCGTTACCACGAAGATCACCATCAGGACGAAGACCAGCCAGGCTGCCTCTTCCTTATATTCGCCTGCCCAGTTGACCAACTGCGCATAATCGAAATTGTTGTTCTTCACAAACGGGATCGTCGTCTTGGTCGACTTCTTTTCAACTGCATGGTAGCGGACTTCCTCGATCACATTGTCATGCCGCACTTCCATATTCTCCTTGATCACCACATCCGGACTCATAAAAAGCACCAGGCCGACGATCAACCCCAGACCGATCTGTCCGATAATCTTGAACTTGCCATGCATGCCTTCCTTGTTCTTCCGGAACACCTTGATATAGTCGTCGGCAAATCCCAACGCCCCTAACCAGATGGTCGTCACCAGCATCAGGATCACATAGATATTGGTCAGCTTCGCACAAAGCAAGGTCGGCACCACAATCGCAATGATAATGATGATACCTCCCATCGTCGGCGTCCCTTTCTTACTCATCTGCCCTTCCAGGCCGAGGTTACGCACCGTCTCGCCGATCTGCAACATTTGCAGCTTGTCGATGATACGGCGTCCGATAGCCGTCGAGATGAACAAGGACAGGATCAATGCCTGGGCGGAACGGAATGATACATACTTGAACATACCGGCCCCCGGAAAATCGAGCTGATCCAAATAATTAAACAAATAATACAACATAAAAAACTTCGTTTTTCAGTTGAAAGTTGAGAGTTGAAAGTTAAATACTGCTGAATATAACTTTCACCTTCCACCTTTCAACTCTTAAATATTTCTTTTAACTGTTCCCGGTCATCAAAATGATGCTTCACGCCTTTTACTTCCTGGTAATCTTCATGGCCCTTGCCTGCAACCAGGATCACGTCACCTTTCCTGGCGAGCATAGTGGCTGTTTTGATCGCCTGCGCACGGTCCGTAATGCAGAGCGTATGTTCCATATCGGCAGCATTCAGGCCGGCCACCATATCTTTAATGATCTCATCCGGTTCCTCGAAACGGGGATTGTCGGAGGTCAGGATCAGCTGATCGCTCAACTTGGCTGCCTCCTTCGCCATGATCGGGCGCTTTCCTTTGTCGCGGTTGCCGCCACAGCCAACGACCGTGATCACACGGCCGTTGCCGTTCAACACCTCATGGATGCTGTTGAGCACGTTCGTCAATGCGTCAGGCGTATGGGCATAGTCCACGATTGCCGTATAGCCTTTCGGAGACTGGATCGTCTGGAAACGACCGGAAACCGAATGCAGATCGCTCAACACCACCAACACTTCTTCCGGATCTTTGCCTAACGAAACAGCAGCTCCATACACTGCCAACAGGTTATAGGCATTGAAACGGCCGACAAAGCGTGTCATCACCTCACGCCCGTTAACCAGCATTTCAGTCCCTTCGAAATGGGATTCCAATATCTTTCCTTTGAAATCGGCCAATGTGCGAAGCGAATAGGTCAGCTTCCTGGCAGCCGTATTCTGCAACATGACAAGACCGGCTTTGTCGTCCGCATTCGTAAGTGCGAAAGCCGAAGTAGGCAGATCATCGAAGAATTTCTTCTTGGCTTTCAAGTAATTCTCGACTGTCTTATGATAATCCAAGTGATCACGCGTCAGATTGGTAAAGATACCTCCGTTGAACGACAGGCCGCTGATACGCTTTTGGTCGATCGAATGCGAACTGACTTCCATAAAAGCATACTCGCAACCGGCTTCCACCATCCGAGCCATCAGATTATGAAGGGTGACAGGGTCAGGCGTCGTATGATCAGTCGGGATTGCTTCGCCATCGATATAATTGCAAACGGTAGAGAGTAATCCTACTTTATGCCCCATCTTCCGGAACATCTCGTACAGGAGCGTCGCAATTGTCGTCTTTCCGTTCGTGCCGGTCACTCCAACCAATATCAGATTGTCCGAAGGATTCTCATACCAGGCAGAAAGTGATTTGCCTAAAGCATCCGCCGAATCTTTCACCCGGATAAAAACCGGTTTGCTTTCGGATACCTGTATGTCTTCATCCGAAAGAGCAGGAATTTCCTCGCAAACGATTGCGGCAGCCCCTTTCCCGATCGCGCTTTGGATATAATCATGGCCATCTACGGTCGTACCCCGAACCGCCACAAACAAAAAGCCTTTTTCCACTTTACGGGAATCAGACTGAATACCGGAGATCTCCACGTCGGTGTTTCCTACGACCTCAAGCACTTCCAACGGATGAATAAGTTCTTTTAGTTCCATAGCCTATTTTAATGTTAATGAAACGGTTTGTCCTTTCGAAACCCGTGAACCGGGAGATACGGATTGAGAAGATACCCGCCCCATACCATTCAACGAAGCCCGTAATCCAACGCTTTCCAACAGGTAAACGGCGTCTTTCGCTCCCATGCCAACCACATTCGGCACCAATCCTTCGCGGATAGGGATATCTTTCAGTTCCACATCTTCCCTGCCGTCCTCACGCTTAGCCGTCACCCATTGGGTTTCGATACTGTCGTTATCGGCCTCTATATCGAGTTTGTCCAAAACATATTCCAACGCTCCCCGTTCACCGGCTTTCGGCTGCGGCAACGTCACTGCCAATGAATCCTTTTCCATGTCGCGGATGTCGAATGACATATGGCTGGCATAGACCTTCTCGGCTATCGCCTTCACTACGCCGCCTGACATCGTGCCCCCCGAAGGATAGCCGTTGCGCGGCTGACGGATCACGACGATGCAGGAATATTTCGGTTCGTCGGCCGGGAAATAGCCGCAGAAGGCGACCTGGTGGCCAGCCTGGCGGTAAACACCTCCCGAAGCGATCTGGGCCGTACCGGTTTTACCGGCAATACGGACAAAGTCAGAATGGACAGCCTTGCCGGTTCCTTTTTCCACTACGCCTAACAACATATCCTTTATCATATTCAGCGTACGCTCCGAGCAAATGGATTCCCGGATCACTTCAGTAGAGAAGCTCTGCACGGTCTTGCCGTTGTGCATGATTTCTTTTGTAAAGATCGGACGCACCATCTTACCGTTGTTGGCAATCGCATTATAGAAGGCAAGCGTATAAATCGGCGGGATCTGAGTCTCATACCCGAAAGACATCCACGGCAGAGCAGTCTTCGACCAGTAGCGCACAGTGTCGTCCGGCCGGCGGATTTTAGCACGGCCCGCTCCAGGGATTTCCAGACGGAGGTCTTCATTCAAACCGATACGGTAAAGCCCTTCCACATACTTAGTCGGATTCTTTTCATATCCTTTCAGGATCGTCTTGGCCACCCCGATATTGGAGGAATACCAAATAGCCTGTTCCACCGAAATACGGCCGTAACCGCCTTTATGGTTATTATGATCCGTCATACGGGCTCCTTTATACATATAGATACCGTTGCCGACATCGACCGTATCGCCGGGCTGGCAGACACCATCTTCAAGCGCCACCATGATGGAGGCGACTTTAAAGGTCGAACCGGGTTCCGTTTCGTCTGCCACGGCATGGTTGGTATCCTCGCCGTAGACGCCTTCACGAATACGCCCCATGTTGGTAATGGCTTTCACCTCGCCTGTCGCGACTTCCATGACGACAGCCGTACCCGATGCAGCGTCGATCTTTTTCAGCATGTCGAGCAACGACTTCTCGGCTATATCCTGGATATTGATGTCGATCGTCGTGCGGATATCCATTCCTTCCACCGGATCGACCTCTACGACATTCGTCCATCCTCCACCGAGACGACGTACGGAATTCAGGCCGGCTACGCCGTGGAGCAAAGTATCGTATTGCAATTCCAGACCGTTCTTTCCCTTTGTCAGTCCTGTTTTAGGATCGATATCGCGGAACGTGTCGCCGATCGTACGGGAGGCCAATGTCCCGAACGGCTTCTGCCGTTCGACCATCTCCCGCGTGTAGAAGCCGCTCTTGAACCGTCCCAAACGGAAGAACGGGAATTTCTTTATTTCCTTCAAGTCGGAATAGGAAACTTTACCGTCACAAACGGGGAACTGGCGGCTTTTCTTCTTCAGACCATTCAGCAGGTAATTCTTATATCCGACAGGCGTCCTGTCTTTCAATTTGCGGGAAAGGTAAAAAGAAAGGGAGTCGATCCCGTTATGTTTACTTTTCAGAAGCGTATCCAAGCTGTTCCACTTCTTGGTCGGATGGGTATAGCAGTCTGCGTTGAAATCGATATACAGATAAAAGCAAGGCACACTGGTCGCCATCAGCTTGCCGTCGGAAGAATAGATATTTCCACGGCTGGGATAGATCAGGCGGTTCGGACGCTTCTGGCTCTCGGCCACCTTCATCCAAGTCTCCCTTTCCACAAAAGCCGTATCGAAGGCACGCACCAAGATGCCTATTGCTACCAATCCGAGCAACAGCACGATAAAGAAGTAACAGAATAAAATCCGGTTACTCTTAGGAGCTTGTTCTTTTGATCCGATCTCTTCTTCAGCCATCTTTTACTTATACAATTCATACGGCGGATTCTTCGCCGCTTCCAATTCTATACCCTGTTCTTCTATCAACAGTTCAATCTGCGACTGACGGCTGTTGCCTGTCAATTCCGAAGAAATGGACAGCGCCTCGAACCGCACATCGCGCAATTGCTGTTGTAAGCGGTCGATTTCACGCAACCGCTGCATACAGACATATCGGTTACCGATAAATATGAATATCAGTACGACAACAAGCACGATCATCTTCGTATGCCTGACAATGAAATCCTCTTTCAGGATCCCCCCCCCCAATATATACAAAAAACGATTCTCCTTCTTCTTTTCCTTCTGTTTCGTTTCCATTGCCATACTTTTTCTGTTGAAAGTTATCAGACTCTATTATCCAACTCCGCAATTCTTAGCTTGGCACTCCGGGAGCGGGGATTCCGTTCGATCTCCTCGTCCGACGGAACAATCACCTTATTGTTTACCAGGCGAAACGGAGATCTTATATTTCCAAAGAAGTCCTGCTCCGCCTTTCCTTCAAAGTTACCCGTCTTCAGGAAGTTCTTCACCAACCTGTCTTCCAAAGAATGGTAGGTGATGACAACCAGACGTCCGCCGGGTTTCAACACTTGCAGCGTCTGTTGCAACATCTCGCGCAAGGCACGCATTTCATCATTCACCTCGATACGCAAGGCCTGAAATACCTGAGCCAGGAATTTCTTCTCCTTATCTTTTCCCGTAAAGGGCTTTATCACTTCCAAAAAGTCGGCGATCGTTTCTATCTTCTTTATTTCGCGGCTGCGCACCAAGACGGAGGCCAGCTTGCGTGCCACTTTCAATTCTCCGTAAAGATAGAACAAGTCTGCCAACTGTTCTTCCGTATATGTATTAACAATATCCGCCGCAGTTTGTCCAGCCCGTGTATTCATCCTCATATCCAACGCTCCGTCGAAACGGAAAGAGAACCCGCGATCCTTGTCATCAAAATGATGGGAAGAAACGCCCAAGTCGGCCAACAACCCATCGACCTCACCCGCTACACCATGATAACGCATGAAGTTATATAAGTAACGAAAATTACTGCGGACAAATACAAAACGGGAATCCGCCGGAATGTTTTTCTCCGCATCGGCATCTTGATCAAATCCATAAAGCTCCCCTTCGTCATTCAGCCGGTTCAAGATTTCACGCGAATGCCCTCCACCTCCGAAGGTAACATCGACATACACTCCGGATGGTTGAATGTCCAGTCCTTCCAAACTTTCATGAAGCATTACCGGCACATGATAACAGACTTCTTTTTCTTCCATTTCTTCGCTACTTCATGTTAAACTTTTCCTTAAAATAAGGGCCTGTAGTTGGTTGATTTGCACATACATCACCCTATTGGAGGGTAAAAGTACACATTTCCTAATTTAACCGCCAAGAAATATATGGGAAAAGTAACAAAAAGTTATCAACAGGTCGGAAAAACATTCACATTCTGACACCCCTAAACCCTGTCAGAATCGCGTATTTGGACGATTATACAGGGTTATTTTCAAATATCGCATTCTCCGGAAGATAAGCAGCTCCGACTTCTTCAAATTCCCCCAATCATACCACTCGTATATATGCACAAAAAGCCTCTCCGATATTTCTACCGGAAAGGCTTATTTGTTTTCTGCCCTCTTTTCTCACGAGAAGAGGAGCAATCGATTTATTTAATTAATAAATGCATCGAACTTATTTAACGATAGCCTTAACAGCTTCTTCGCCTTCAACAGCTACTACAACTACACCCTGAGGAGCAGCGATTGTAGCATTGTCAGAAGTGATAACTGTGTTAGCAACTGTCTGGCCTAAGATGTTAGTGATAACAACTTTCTTGCCTTCAGCACCAACTACCTGAACGTTTCCGTTACCAGCAATCACTGTTACTTCTGATGTTGTAATAGTTTCGTTATCTGTAGCCAACTGATCGTTTTCTTTATTCTCAACATTGAAAACCAAAGCACCATCACCACCAGTCTTAGCATTAGCGAATGTAGATTTATCATCTGTCAAAACTACACAACCATTCTGAATCTTCAGCCATGCAGCTTTTTCTGTAGGAGCGATAGATTCATTAACGGTAGTTGCAGAATTCGGCCAAATGTTCGATTCGAACAAGAATGAGTTTTCAGGACCTTCTTCTGTTACATTGTTAGCCTTTTCAGGATGTACATAACGGAATGACCATACGTAGTTCTTATGAACATCTTCAGTCAACAGATTCTTGATAGCAGGCAGACCCTTAGCCACAACAGAATCATTATAAGCTTGCAGAGTTGCAAAGTTTACTTTGTCGTTAGCCACGCTTCTATATTGAGCCGGCAAGATCCACAATGTATCAGCAACACGGATACCTTCAACGAAACCAACGCGAGTATAACCACCAGCTACGTCTGCATACGGTTTGTCTTGACCATAAACTGCAACAGAATCCTGGAAGCTTACCATATATTTAGCTCTTTCGAATCCTGGGATAGCCGGATGAGCATGCTTACAAGCCATAGGATCGTCTGTAATCTGTCCGTCAGGTGTAATATGCGGACCATCTTCAGTACAAGGAGTTCCTTCGATACCTGCAAAATCATTATGAGCAACAGAAATCAGGTACTGAGGTTTGATATAGCCACGTCCACGAACTACCCAAGTTGTATCAATCTGGAATGCCAAGCCTGTTGCTTTGTCTGCAGTCCACATACCAACATAGTTAACGAATTCGTCTGTCAAGCCACCTTCCTTATTATTTTCGTCCATCAGATATTCATGACGTACGTTTTCATAGAATCTCAAAGTATCACGGCCATCAGCTTCACCAAGATTTGCATTATTGAAACGACGATACAACGGAGTCTTATCAGGATTGATTGCAAATGCAGAAGTTCTAGTTTCTTCCAGTGGTTGTACCTTAACTGTTGCATCCAGAATATCATCCGTTACACCAGCTTTAACATTTGAAATTGTATCACTATTAGCCTTCACAATTGCATAATAGCATTCACTTTCATAATGGTTATTTTCTTTCAAGAAGAAATAATCGATAGGATCAGCGTAAGCTGACATTGCATACTTGTCTTCCTTAGCTTCGTCCATATAAGCATCTTTCAATGAGATTGCATATTCTGTTCTACGCAACTGTTTGATGCCAACACGTTTTGCAACATCCGCCGTTACTGTATAACCATAATCAGCAATTTCGTCTTCAATCAGACGGAATGCATCTTTACCGTTCAATACATTCAGCAAAGAATCTTTACCAGCACCCTTAGCTAAATACTTGCTGTTTTCGCCTGTTGCATACGGATGCAGATATTTGAATGTATATTCATCCAATAAGAACTTAGCGTCCGGGATATTCTTATAACCTAACAGTGAATCCTGATAAGCTTCAGCGATCAAAGCTGCATTACCCTTAACACCTTCGGCATCTTTTACTTGTACAAAGATCAAAGAGTCCGTTGCCTTGATATCAATATCAGTAGCAGCAGAAGTATACATATATTTAGCACCTTCATTCAACATCAGTTGAACTGTAGCAGACAATTCGGTTGCGAACTCACGGTTTGTGATAGTAACAGGAGAATAAGCCTTTACCTTATCAGCCGTGTTCTTTTTCAACACAACCCACTGATAAGCCGGCATATGAGCTGTCAACTGTTCGTCAGCCTTCACTGTTACCCAAGTAGCTTCGCCACCATTTACATGGATCGGAGAAGCCAAATATTGCCCCTTCTGATTCATGATGAAATACAAACCGTCCTCAACAGAAGTACGACCGTTGTAAACGGCTTCACAGCCTTTATAACCCAAAGAAATATCAGTTTCCTTCTTGTCATAGATAGTTACAATACGTACTTTATCTTTGATCAAATCCTGAACAGTTACAAAGTTGTTCTCACCTTTCGTACCAGCAGCTGTAGGAAGCACAGTTGCAGCAGCATCATCAATCCAATCAGAACCATTAGTAGCAGTTTTCGGATCATAATCCATTGCAGATTTAACCTGGATTACCAAGCTATCTTTTGAAGGATAGTAAGAGAATGCGAACTTATACTGATCTGAAAGACCTGTTACTTTGGAAATAGAGTCTGCAGCAGAAGTCGGCTTTGTAGCAGCAGTACTTGCCTGACGTTTAGCATAGCTCAGATCAGACCACTTGAATGCACGGAATCTCTCACCGCTTTCGTTAACGATAGCAGTATCAACACGCAGATAAGAACTATCTGCCGTCAACACAAATACATAATCATTATCACTAGAAATAGCTTCAGCCAAGAATTTGCCAGCATTCTTTCCATTGAACGGGTTGGCGACAGCAACCTTTTCGCCCTGTTCATCCGGTGTAAATGTCAAAGCAACCCCCTTATCCGCAGCTTGCAACCCCAAAATTGTATTGATTTCAGGAGCCTGCAAACGAATCATATCGGCTTCTTGAAGAATAAACGTCGTTAATTCAGAACCAGCAGCTGCATCTTTATAAGCATCAGCTGCACCTAACTTCTTCACTTGAATATTTGTTCCGTCAGCAACCAAACCGATTACAGAGTCAGCTTTAAAATAAGAATACAATGTCTTACCTGCTTGTTCTGCTGCCGGAATAGATGTATACTGGTTCAAGTATGCCCAACCAGAGATTTCACCACCGACACGAGTAGAATCATTTGCCGTTTCTACGTCCGTATAAGAAGGCGTTTTTTCAGCCAAACCTTCCAACAGAGTACCAGCATACTGGATATCCAGACGCTGACCGGTAGCTTTGTTTGTAAAATCAAAGATAGGAGCTTTACCGTAACCTTCTTCAGTTACTTCAACACACCACAATGTACTTGCTAAATTTGCAGATTCAGTAGTTGCTTCCAATTTCAAAGCACCTTCCGGAGTCATCGCTAACACTCCACCAGCAGCTTTCAATTGATACAAGCCATTACCCGTTTTCTGCAAAGATGTTACAGGATCCCCTGCATTAGCAGACATCGCACCTAACAATGCAACCCCTGCCAAAAGAGTAGAAAACTTTTTGTTCATAATCAAATAATTTAATATTAATACTAAAGTGTAAATAAATCAATCAAATAACACGTACGTCTTCTAAATCTTATAATCAAATACCATTGCGTACGATTTTCTCTTGGCAAAAATACGCATAACTTTTCAACCGACAATCCTTTTCCTTAATATTTTTTCCTTTTCTATATTCTTTCTTATCAACAAGATAAGCTATCCTGTACGAAAATGCTTATTTACGAGACAAACTCTGATATTTATAGAGAAACTACCCCAAAGCCCTACATATCTAAAATTAATGTACATGCGTACATTAAATATATAAACAAAATCGATCTCTACATAATATAACGGAAACAACTGTCATACCTATATATTATGTCACCAATCCTCACACAAGAAACATGATGCTATGACGGTCGTTTCTAATTTACCATCGAAGTTCACATATTGGCAGATATGAATCATTTCAGCTTCACCCACCCTTGAAACCTTTTGATTATCATATCATACAAAGGTGAAGACAGACATCCGGACTGCCTTCACCTCAAAAATTTGCCTTCACCCTGTCTCGTCCTGATTTGGGTTGACCATGCCTCCCCGGTTTCACATCCACACATTTAAGTAAAAAACAAGGAGGCTACAATATCAATTAATCAACAAATACACAGGCATTAACAGCTATTACTACCACTCCTTTCCTTTTCGCCCTTAGTCGAAAAGGTTTTTGACCAGTGTCAAAAGGGCTTTTGACCAAGGGCGAAAAGGTTTTCGACTAAAGGCAAAAGGTCTATGAGCAGGCTGTTTGACAACAGTAGCATGGCGATTGTCACTTAAATAGAACCTTCCGGAGCCCGACTTTATCCCTGATGGAGGCAGACGTAAGCGGTGAAGGCACTTTTAGTACCTGCATTCACCCGCTAAAGCACAAACAGTCATACTATTGTATGTTGAAGTAAAGGCAGTTTGATTCAGTTCTCAGAACCAAGCCTTCTGCGTACAAATAATGAGAGATTGAGAAATGAACACCCCTTACAAAGACAAAGCTATTTCTTCGCTTAAGCCGGTACACTTTACTATGGTAGCAACGTCTACACCCGTATCTTTCATCCTCGAAGCGACTTGACGCATGCCTTCGGCAAGACCTTCGGCTTTTCCCTCTATTCTCCCTTCTAATTTGGCCGTGTCGATCACATCGTTCTGGATCATGATGGCGTCGAGATGGCGGTCGTAGATAAGGCGTTCCTGAGGGGACATGGAGTAGTATTTCAACTTCTCGCGGGCTTCCTTCAGACCCGGTGCAGTCGTATCGGGACGGATCGTGCCGTCTTTCAGGTATTCGATCCATTCGTCCAAAGGGGTGAGTGCCACTTTGTCGAACTCGTTTACACGGACCAGGATATATTCGGGGAAGATTTCAGCGGGAAGATGCGAGACGATCACATCACGTTCACGCGTGTTGACACGCAGATAGTCACCCGTATGTACACCGACGAAATGATTTTGGCCGTGATAGATATAGTCTGTCCCGATACCAATATCGAAATAAAGGATGCTGATGGAGTAGACTTTCTTGATTTTCCCATACCCTTCGCCAATCGAGATATGTTCGGTGATGGCTTTGGCTACGCCGTAGAGGATGCGTTCCAAATAATGCAGTTCGCGTGTATTCTGGATTTCGACGAGGATGATTTCGCCTTTACTGTTCAAGGCTTTGATGTCGACGCGGTTGAACTTGTCGTCGGCGCTTTCCTGGTTGCCTTCGCTTTCGAGGATTTCGACGATCTTGATTTCTTCGTTCAGCATGACGGTCAGGAAACCGTCGAGCACATCGAAATTGGCCTTCTGGCGCAACAGACGCTTAATGGCCCAATCGAAGCGAATATACCTGTCCTGCAACTTTTTTCTTTCCATCTCTTCCATGATTTTCAAATCCGACCCTTCCTTTTTCATAGTTACTGTTTTATTAGTTCATCCACAAATATACATATTATTTATGAACGGGCAACGAACCGCAATTTTTTTGTAATATCTTATCTTTCAATGATTATCGGGTAAGCCATTTCTTCCCCAGATAGTGGACAGGATACCAGGCGGCAAGGAAGCCGATGGAAAGGACGGTTATAAAGACAATAAGGATATCACCGGCTTCGACACGGACCGGATAGGCATCGATAATAAAGGAGCCGGCTGCCTGACCTAATTTGATAATACCCAACTCCTGTTGCAACAAACAAAGGGCCAATCCGATAACGATACCGATCAAAGCGCCGAGCCCGGAAATCATCCAACCCTCGAAAAGGAAAATACGACGAATCAGACGGTCGTCCGCACCCATATTCCGCAACGTACGGACATCCTCTTTCTTTTCTATCATCAGCATGGAAAGCGAACCGATCACATTAAACAGAGCCAGGATCAGAATGAAACACAGGATCAGAAAGATCATCCACTTCTCCCCCTGCATCATCCGGAAAGAGGCTTCCTGCTGTTCATAGCGGTCCTTGACCGAGAAATCATCACCTAAGAGTGATTTTATACGGCTTTTGACCGAATTGATGTCTGCACCGGGAACCAATGACAACTCTATCGCCGAGACTTCCTTTTCATAATCGAACAAAGAGCGGACCATCGGCAAAGGCAGCAGGACGAAATTCTCGTCATACATCTGCTGGTTAGTGGCATATACGCCGCCGACAAAAGCATATTCCAAATTCAAGGAGGCGACAGGGTTGGCGAGATTGACTTTCTCATTCCTCTTGGGAGCGTAAATTTCCAAAGGATCGGCATAATTAGGGCGCACCCCCAAAGAAAAAGCCGTTCCGACACCCAAGTTGGCGTAATTGGCCACTTCGTCGGACAGGACAAAGGAACCTTCCCGGCTATCGACTAAAATACTGTCTATCCGCGTCAGACGGCCGAAAGTATCATCTACACCTTTGACCGTCGCGGTAATCTGGCGATCCCGATAGCGGACCTGCGCATTGTCCTGGAGCACTTCGCAAAACAAAGCGACCTCAGGCAACTCCTTCACTTCCCGGACAGCCGGAAGAGTCGGATCGAACACCTTTCCATGTACAGGCTGAATCTTCAGCTCCGGATCGAAATTGCCGAGCATCGAAGAAACCAGCCCGACAAACCCGTTCAATACAGACAGCGCACACACCAAGGCCATTGTAGCGACCACCACCCCACAGACAGATACCATCGAAATAATATTGATGGCATTGTGGGATTTCTTCGAGAAAAGGTAACGCCGGGCTATATAAAACGGGAAGTTCAACGCGGTATTCTTTTACTTTTTCAACAGATTATCAATATTTTCGATATAATCCAGGGAATCGTCGATAAAGAATGTCAGTTCAGGAATCTTGCGGACCTGTTTCCGGATGCGCTGTCCGAGATCAAAGCGGATGGCTTTCGTATTCGCCCGGATATTCTCAAGCATTTCCTTCGACTTGTCGGACGGGAAGATACTCAGGTAAGCACGTGCCACACTCAAATCGGGGCTTACACGTACCACACTGACAGAGATCAGGATACCATGCATAGCCTGTGTCTGTTTCTGAAAGATATCACTCAGCTCCTTTTGCAGGAGACGCTCTATTTTACTTAATCTTGTACTTTCCATAATTTCTTGCTTTTTTATTTTTTCCAGATCATCGTGAGGCCGTCACGCAAAGGTAAGATAACTTTTTCAATACGCGGGTCTTCTTTGATTTTATCATTAAAACTAAGAATACCGAGTGTTTGTTTATCCTTAGGATGCTCCTCCACCACATGACCGTCCCACAACGTGTTGTCGGCAAGAATCAAGCCGCCGGCACGCACCATCGGGAAAACAAGGTCGAAGTATTCCGAATACAACCGCTTGTCGGCATCGATAAAAACAAGGTCGAAGGTTTCACCGAGCGCCGGGATAATATCGAGGGCATCGCCGAAATGCACCCGTATCTTATCCTGATGGGGCGACTGTTTCAGGTATTTCATGATGAAGTCTTCCATTTCGTCGTTGATCTCAAGCGTATGGATCAAAGCCCCTTCTTCCAGCCCTTCCGCCATACAAAGAGTAGCATATCCTGTATAAGTACCGATCTCAAGCACACGGCGGGGACGAAGCATCCGGCAAAACATCTTCAATATCCGCCCTTGCAGATGCCCCGACAGCATTCGCGGACGAAGCAGGTTCACATTCGCATCCCGGTTCAGGGCCGAGAGCAGTGCACCTTCTTCGTCACTATGAGAAAGGATATATTCGTCTATTGTCATCTTCATGATTTATGATTTATGATTTATGATTTATGATTTATGATTTGCTTGCTGGGATATTAATCATAAATCATAAACCATAAATCTTTGTTTATTCCTTAAACGTCGGCAACTGATAATTACTTCCGGCGTCCAATACCTTCCCTACATTATTAATTTCAAGGAAGCTCGTACCGCCACCTTCACCGAAACTGCCGCTCAGGTAAGCCACCATGTCGTTACGGGTGATGCGTCCGCTTTTGATCAGCTCGTTCAGCGCATCATAGAAATAGCCGCGGCGACTGTCGTTATAAGGCTGGTGAACAGCCCAGACACCGTAAGAAAGGGACAGCATACGCATGACACGGGGATTGTAGCAGATCGAGAACACGGTGGAAGTACCGCGGAATGCAGCCAAGTAACGAGCCGTACGGCCGGTATAGCTATCTGTAATAATAGCTTTTACATGCAGTTTGGAAGATGATTTCACAGCCTGCTTTGCAAGGAAAGACGTAACATCCAAGTCGTTACCCTCGATAGGGACACGGATATCATTGGCTGCAAGTTTCGTCTTTTCTGCTTCACGGGCTACCTTCGTCATCGTCTGGACAGCTTCGACAGGGTATTTTCCGTAGGCTGTTTCACCGCTCAACATCAAGGCATCCGTGCGGTAATAGATCGCATTGGCGATATCCGTCACTTCGGCACGCGTAGGACGCGGGTTGCTGATCATGGAGTGAAGCATTTGGGTAGCCACGATAACCGGTTTCTTTACTTCCACGCATTTACGGATCAACACACGCTGGATACCCGGAATCTTTTCGGCTGGTACTTCGATACCCAGGTCACCACGGGCAATCATGATACCGTAGGCAACTTCGAGGATCTCGTCGATGTTGTCGACACCCTCTTGGTTTTCGATCTTCGCAATGATCTTGATCGGGCTGTTATGTTCGTCCAGAATGCGCTGGATATCCATTACATCCTGCTTGTTTCGGACAAATGAGTGAGCGATAAAATCCAGATCGTTTTCAATCGCCCACAGGATATTTTTACGGTCTTTCTCTGTCAAGGAAGGCAGATTGATACGTACACCCGGCACGTTCACGCTCTTACGGCTTCCCAAGGTCGCGTCGTTCTCCACTTCGCAAACCAGAAAATCGTCTTTCTTATCGATTACTTTCAGTTCCAAATCCCCGTCATCGATCAAGATATCGCTGCCGACGGTCAGGTCATTGACAAAATTCCGGTATGAGACACAAATACAATCATGCGAAGTCTCCCCTTCCGGGTTTCCCACGATCTTAACCATTTCCCCGGTCTTGAACTCGATGGGAGCCTGCGCAGCAGTCGTACGCACTTCGGGCCCTTTAGTATCCATCAAAATTCCGATACGGTTGGAAACCGTACGGACGTTATTAACGACTCTGGTCAAACCTTCTTCCGCCATGTGAGCCGTATTGAGGCGCACGACATTCATTCCAGCCTTGTATAACGCGTCGATAAACTCGACCTCACAACGCTGGTCGGAAACTGTAGCAACAATCTTCGTATGCTTTAACATATAACCCTTTTTTAAAATTGACAATTGACAATTGACAATTGACAATTTTAAAAACAGCCAATCCTCAACTCCAAGAGCCAAACCTTTATTAAACTTCTTTTTACCTAAACAAATTTCTATCTCTTCCTAATTGTCAATTATCCATTGCCAATTGAAGCACCGCTTCCACCGCCAAACGGTACGAATCCAGCCCGAACCCTAAGATCACCCCCTTGCAAGCGGCTGAAATCATGGACACATGACGGAAAGATTCACGGGCGTGTACGTTTGAAATATGTACCTCCACAACCGGAGTCGTTACAGCTTTTATTGCATCGTGGAGGGCAATGGATGTATGCGTATAAGCGCCTGCATTCATAATGATCCCGTCGTAATCGAAGCCGACTTCATGGATCTTGTTTATCATCTCACCTTCCACGTTACTCTGAAAATAAGCAATCTCACATTGTGGATACTTGGCACGCAACTCACTCAGATAGCCTTCAAACGAAGCATTTCCGTACACTGTCGGTTCACGCTTGCCTAACAGATTAAGATTGGGGCCGTTGATAATCTGAATTTTCTTCATTTTGCCGTAATTTATTACCTTTGCCCTGTCTTTTACGGACAGGAAATATCCGGCAAAGATAGTAAAGATTTATGATTTATAATTTATGAATTATGAATTGGTGCTAAGTCATTACGGTAAAATCCATTACATAAGCAGATTTTACCAGACGAACCTTCAGCTCCTCATACTTCCCCGTAAATCATAAATCATAATTCATAAATCACAATTCGTTTCATGCACCGAGAGAATGACAAAATAGAACGATACAAAACATACCTCCGTCTGGAAAAAGCGCTTTCGGCCAACTCTATAGACGCTTACCTGACGGATCTCGACAAACTGACAAACTTCGTCGAAAGCGAAGGCAAGAAGTATGCGGATGTCACATATGACGACCTGCAACAGTTTGTTGCCCGCCTACATGATATCGGCATCCACCCACGTTCACAGGCAAGGATCATTTCAGGGATCAAATCTTTCTACCGGTTCCTGTTCCTGGACGATTATATAACAACTGATCCGACCGAATTGTTAGAATCGCCCAAGATCGGACTGAAACTTCCTGAAGTCCTAACTGTCAACGAGATTAACAGCATCCTGGACACGATCGACCTGACATTGCCGGAGGGGCAACGGAACCGGGCGATGCTCGAAGTCTTGTATAGCTGCGGACTGCGCGTGTCGGAGTTGGTTTCACTACGCTTCACGGATGTTTATTTCGACGAAGGATTCATCAAGGTGGAAGGGAAAGGGAGCAAGCAACGCCTGGTCCCCATCTCGGAGACAGCGATCAAGGAGATCAAGAACTACCTGTATGACCGCAACCATGTCGCGGTGAAAAAGGGATTCGAAGACATCCTGTTCCTGAGCCGGCGAGGAACGGCTCTGTCGCGGATCATGGTTTTTCATATCATCAAGCAGCAAACAGAAATGGCCGGTATCAAAAAGAACGTGAGCCCGCATACGTTCCGCCATTCCTTCGCCACCCACCTGTTGGAAGGGGGAGCCAACTTGCTTGCTATCCAGGAGATGCTGGGACATGAAAAGATTACCACCACCGAAATCTATACGCATATCGACCGCCAGTTCCTGCGGAAAGAGATACTGGAACATCATCCACGTAGCAAGCCGCGGGATTAGAACAGCCGTTCCATGCGTTCGATCAGCTCATCGCCCAAAGCCTTTTTGACAACAATATGCTCTTTGACTGCCGTGACAAAGGGATTGCTCTCGAATGCACCGCGCACACCTTCGAAATCTTCCTGCTTCTCTTTATCCGAACCATCCACACCGAAACCGGTCATGAAAGTAAGGGAGAATTCTTTCTTCGCATCTTTATAAAGCAGGTTATCCAATCCGATCACCGAGTCCTGCCAGCGGCGGACAAGATCGACGATCTGTGCTGCCGATATTGATGACAGGTTCACACCATAATACTCTTCCAGCATATCATACGCCCATGTCCATTCCATATCATAATAATTGGAATGCATGGCTGCAAAGAACTCTTCTATCGCCTCAAGCGAAGTTATCTCGCCTTCTTCAACTTTCTCGATCAACCTGTCCAATTCTTCACGAGGAAGGATCAACCCGGAAAGATCCAGCCATTCCCCACGACCAGCTGAAGAAGTCGGTTTCAACTGTGACCAGACTTCTTCCATAGAACAGAAATCCGTTCCTTCCAGGCGCTTGATCAAGGAGTTCCCCAAGAATTTATTGATTGCCATACCATAAAGATCGAGGGCCGTACGCAAAGAGGAACCTTTGATACGAGTATTTTGATAATAATAGACTTCGGATGTCTCGCCCACCAACTCTTGCAGGTTCTTCAAGATTCCGACAGCTTTCATCATCTTGTAGATGGTATACGGACTCAGCAAGTTGTAGTTGATCATATCCAGCCGTTGCTGGTCGGTACGCTTATCACGCTTCGGCCATTTCTGCGCATCGCGGATCGTACCGACGCTACGCAGGTTTACACCGGGAACCAAGTAAGTCTCATCGTCTTTCTCTATCAGATAAGAAAAAGGCATGTCCGACGTATCGCTATGATGGTGATGGCGCCCCATTACCAGAGAGAAAGCCCCGACACGCGCAGGCCACAGGATATAGGAGTCACTGGTCGTCTTGGAACCTCTCTCCACAATACCCTGGTGGATGGGGCCCAGCTTATACATATGGTTACTTTGGTTCGAGCCGCTTCCGGCATTCAGAAACGAATACATGCCGGCAATCAGCAGGCTGCTCTTATGCATCGACACAGTAAAAGGTCCTGCAAAGATAGCACAAGCCTCTCCGTTCTCAAAAGCGCAGTTGCTGAACAGAAGTGAATCATGCGCAGAGAAGTTATGCGTCACATGGCACGCCTGCCCGATAAAACAACGGATAATCTTGGCGGCATCGGCAACCACAGCCCCCGAAGAAATGATAAAATCCTCCGCGATAACGCTGTCGCCAATATACACCGGAGCATTCACATTGCTATTGACCGTACCGTTATCGAGACGGGTACAGTTTTCGACCGTTGCATAATCGGCAATCACAGTATTGCGCACAGTCCCTGTATTGATTATTTTCACATGGTTGCCGATAAAACCATAGTTGCCAGTCTGCCGTTCGGCAAAATCGGCAATCATCGCCTGCAAACGCAGTATTAAAGCCGGCCGATGACGATATAAAGCTATCAGATAGGCCAATGATGCGGACAAACCGTTATAAATGGGTACTTCGCGACCTCCCGTTTCATTCAGTACGGACACTTCGACATTGTTCCCGAAAGAGGACCTTCCTTCTACATACATCACGTTCACGTTCTGTATGAAGCAATCATCACCTATGAAATAGTTGGAGATATAATTGTGCACATTTTCAATCAACGTATTATCGCCGATCTTACAATTATGCAAAGTTGCATTCCGGATACCGCTATGTTTCTTCACCCCTCCCGGAAGAGTAAATTCCTTTTCAAAAAGACCCAATGCCACACTCCCTGAAAAATGGACATTACAAACGTGTTCGGCATGAAAAGGGCTGGCAACCTTTATGTTTTCCCAATTATCGGCTGTACAGCCATTCATCTCCAAATCTGCAATTTCTTCCGATAGCAGATGCCTTAAATATCCTTCACTCATTCTTCATCATATTGTTGGAAAAGAAAATCGTTATAAGGGAAACGAGTAATATGAATCTGTTTCACCCGCTCGTACAGCAAGGCTTTGAGTGCATCGATATTCGTCCGTTCCTTGGCTGAGATAAAGATACAATTATCCTGCATCTTATTCATCCAAGTGCGTTTCAACTCGTCCAAATCGATATTCTCACGTGTACGCGGAGTCAGGTCATCTTCATCCTTCGGGACAAAAGTGAAAGCATCGATCTTATTGAACACCATAATCATCGGTTTCTCCGTCTTGTCGATTTCCGATAAGGTGCGGTTTACCACCTCGATCTGTTCTTCAAACGTCGGATGAGAAATATCGACGACATGCACCAACAAGTCCGCTTCACGCACCTCATCCAAAGTCGATTTAAAAGATTCGACCAGTTCGGTCGGTAACTTACGGATAAAGCCGACCGTGTCGGATAGCAGGAAAGGCAGATTGTCGACAATCACCTTTCGGACAGTCGTATCGAGTGTCGCGAACAGTTTGTTCTCGGCAAACACTTCGCTCTTACTAAGCAGGTTCATCAATGTGGACTTTCCGACATTGGTATAACCGACCAGTGCCACGCGGACCATCTTTCCGCGGTTCTTCCGCTGCACGCTTTTCTGCTTATCGATCTCGACCAGGTCCCGTTTCAGCTTGGATATCTTATCCAGGATGATACGCTTATCCGTTTCCAACTGAGTTTCACCCGGCCCACGCATACCGACACCACCACGCTGACGTTCCAAGTGTGTCCACAAACGAGTCAGGCGGGGCAGCATATATTTATATTGCGCCAGTTCCACCTGCGTCTTCGCATGAGCAGTCTGTGCACGACGGGCGAAGATATCCAGGATCAGATTCGTACGGTCCAAAATCTTCACCTGCAACTCTTTCTCGATATTACGCAATTGCTTGGTGGAAAGTTCGTCATCGAATATCACCAACCCGATCTCGTTTTCCACCACATATTCCTTTATCTCCTGCAACTTGCCAGAACCGACAAAGGTCACGGAGTTCGGATAATCCAGTTTCTGATAAAAACGTTTCACAGCTTCGACACCTGCCGTATCGGCCAAAAAAGCCAATTCATCCAGGTATTCCTTCACTTTCTGTTCATTCTGTTCAGGAGTAATCAGTCCTACGAGAACTGCCTTTTCTATCTGTGCTTCAGATATAATAAATTCTTTCATACGGCAAAGATAGTAAATTCAATTATTTATACCCGTTGGCGGAATTAATTTAAGTTGATAAATATGAGTAAAAAGTTGTACATGT
>ERZ773158.1278-NODE-1278-length-23966-cov-4.590941_pt1 | contig 23966 bp, 14 predicted proteins | sample MGYA00511918_ERZ773158 | MGnify/ENA primary metagenome ERZ773158 (study PRJEB29015, sample SAMEA2737876) | human gut metagenome | biome: human gut; feature: human-associated habitat; material: faeces | place: China | collected 2012 ...
ATACATTTATAATATGACTGAAAGAATTATATTTTTTGCACATAAAAAAATTTTTTCATGCAAAAAAAATACATTAGAAAAAACAATTGCTATATGAAACAATATTGATTATTCTATCATAATATAATATAGAGTATAATCGTCCGTCTTTTTCGTCTAGGCATCTGTATCACCTACTTTTACACCATCTGAATCATTCTTTTTTTGCTGTATATGAACCGTCATTTTCCATCAAAATTACGGGTTCTACCCAATATGCTAAGTATTGCATTGACCACATCTTGCGGTCTTTATTACCGCAATAATCACGAAAAATATCTTCAAACTTTGCAGAATATGGTTCATAATCGGTTAATGCGTCTGTAAAAGATGAATTTTTGCTTTCTTCTTTAATATGGTTACATTTATATTTCTGCCACTCGTCCCATCGGATTGTTTCTACAGGAACTTTGTCTTCATATAAAACAATAATAACTTCTCCATTAGACTGCTTTTCCATCTGAGCAGAAAGACGGTAATTGTTATACTGGGCTTCTTCATAAGAAGCATATATATGAGGAAACAGGATTTCAAAACCAATGTTTCCGTTATCGCTATAATCTTCAAATGAACCTCCGATTTTATAACCAATTTGCGTATGATGTTGATTAGAAGTATCATCTGATATTTGCGTATCAAATTTACCATCTAAATCATAGATTCTATTTGTAATTAGTTCTGCCTTTTCTTTTGATAATTCAGAAAATTCATCCATCTTTTCCAAAAATGGAATTTTGATACCCGCTTTGCCAATCATCACTTTAGGTTCTTTTCGTAAACCTGAAATAATGTAAGCTTTATTTGGACTGGCTTCAACATAGTCCATTGCTAATAATACAAGGACCGCTACTACTACGACAATTGTAAGAATCATCCCCATTGAAATTAATTGTATTCTCATAATTTCTAATCCTTTCATATGAAAATTTTGTATTTGTGTATACATTTATAATATGACTGAAAGAATTATATTTTTTGCACATAAAAAAATTTTTCCATGCAAAAAAATACATTAGAAAAACAATTGCTATATGAAACAATATTGATTATAATAAATATAACGTTAAACAGCTGGTTTCATATCAAAGAAAACTATTTCTGTCATAATATAATATAGAGTATAGATAATGGAGAACATATAAAAATTAATTTATGATATTCATTATCTAATTATATATGGACACAGTTCCTGTAAGAAAATTTCCAGGGACTGTTAAACATTCCCTGTTTATATAGATAATACTTCTGCATCAAGCAGGGAACGGAGGAAATAGATGATATGGAAACATATGTTTCAAGTGCACTGGATTCAGCAGCTCTAAAAGCTCAATATGATGAGCATGTCAGGCAGATTTTGAAAGACAAAAATATTTTAGCGTATATTCTGAAATACACTGTTAGTGAATTTGTTGATTGTACTATTGAAGAAGCTAAAGCTGCCATAGAAGGGGAACCGGAAATTGCGATGCATAAGGTTCGTCCTGATGCTATTCGTACTTTGGAAAATGAAAGCAAAATTCCCGGAGAAGGAAAAATGTATTTCGACATAGTATTCTGCGTCAGAACATTAACTGGTGATAAACAGAAAATATATGTGAATATCGAAGCTCAGAAATCTTTCTACCCCGGATATGACCTTGTAACAAGAGGTATAATATATCCGGCAAGATTAATTTCACAGCAGATGGATGTTGAATATACTGCTGATAACTATGATGGAGTAAAGAAAGTATATTCAATCTGGATATGCATGAATGCTCCGGGTAAAAAGCAGGATATGAAGCAGGTAGCTGATTCAATAATAAAATATTCAATAAAGCCTGTAATTGTATATCCAAAAAACAAAGATATTGACGATATATATTTAGGAAGATACGATTTGTTGAATACAGTATTTGTAAATTTGAACTGTGAAAAGACGGCGGATTCAAAAAATACTCTGATAAGTATGCTATCAACATTGCTTTCGGAAAATATTGAGCCTGGTAAGAAAAAACAGGTTCTGGAAAATGATTATGGAATCCCAATGTCTTCAAGCTTGGAAAGCGAGGTATGCCGTATGTGTAATTTAAGCGATATTATTGAAGAAAAAGGCATAGAAAAAGGAATTGAAAAAGGCATAGAAAAAGGCATGGAAAAAGGAAAGCTCACTACAATATATGATTTTGTGCAGTCAGGAATGATTGCCCCGGAAGCCGGAGCTGAAAAGCTTAATATATCTGTTGGTCAGCTTAAAGATGATATGCAGCAGGCCGGATTTGAGTTTCCTAAGTAAATCCTAAAAACAAAAAATACTAAAAAAATAATCTAACGAACAAAAGCTATGTCCATATGAACCGGACATAGCTTTTTGTATTCTAGTTATAAAATAGTTATACCTTCTCGACTTCTAATATTCCTTTTCATATATTATCATCAATCACAATATATTAGACCTGTTTACTTGTTAGATATATCTTCATTTATATCTGCTTCAAATGCTGAAATAGCTCTTGAAAGTCTAATTTTACATGACTCATCTCCCATCATCTTTGCTCCACAATAGCTTTGTTCTAAAAACTTCGCTATCTGTAATTCATGTTCATTCATATTCTGATAATTGTCATTAAGATTAATTTTTACATTCATAATTTTACTCCCGCTTTTTTTTATTTATACTGACAACCAATCAACAGTTTGTTTATTTACTCCAAAATACAAAATATCATCAAACGTTTGTATGTTATCATATTACGAATTTATAAGTTTCTCAATACTCTGTATTTTCAGGCTTCCTCGTTCATAGAAATAGCATTTATCCGTCAAAGGTGCATAATCCATACCAATACGTTTTATATACGAATCGGCAAATTCGGAAATCAATTTATCTATGTTTTTATTTATATCAGATTTTGCCGTAACAACTATGCTTTCATGTTCAGAATATGGATATACAATACAGTCAGATACAAGTCTTTCTGCTATACTCTCAAGAATGTTTACATCAAATACATATGCTCCACCAAAGCCGTTGCCATTACTTACAACAATAGCTTCCGGCTGCTTTAGAGTAAAATCTTTCATATTGTTGCGATTTCGGTAAAGAAGTTCTTCTCTTGATGGCGAAGCGTCATCATTTTCTATGTAAAAATTACTTAACAGCATGTTCCTCTGACTATTAGACTTTGCAAGGTCAATTATAACATTTTCCGGAATGCTATAAATATCTGTGACATTTTTTTCTATAGGAGATACAGAAACATATCCTGCAGGCTCTGCAAGCTTGTCGCTTTTCTGAAAATTCTCGTTACTTTCTATATTATCATCTTTATCTTCAGCATCATAATTATATATATTATCAAAATTTTCTATACTTTCTATACCATCTGTATTATTCGCATTATTTGTATAGTCTGTATCATATTCTTCAGTTTCTATTTGTGCAGGAAATATAACTATATTATCGAAAATCCGTACAATATAATCCTCAATATTTCCATACATTTCAATAAAATCAGAGTCTTTTAATGCTATCATGTATATTCTTTTATAATCAATCTGAGCAAACATTCTTTCAGCATCCTGCAGCTTTGATATTGCCGTATTAATTGTTTGTGTTAAGTCACCTTCAGATGTTTTATACAAATCATAGGCATTCAGAATATGGAATTTTATCGGAACAGATTTCTTTTTGCTGTAGAAAAACTCATCTTCAGTATTATATTCATATTGATTGCCATTATTCATTTTATGCCGACTTGCTTTTGTAAGCAACTCTGGAAAGATTTCCAGAAAATCTTTTTTACTATACATTCTAACCTCTATTTCTGTACTTATGTTAGGTACATTGCTTTTTATCATTTATTATTTATATTTTGTTAATCAGTCATTTCTACTTAATGATTTCTTGCAGGCTTTGTCTCCTGTACTGCTGCATTAGTGCTTTCAGTAGATACTTCTGAAGTCTTATTGTTATCCTTTTGTTTTGTAGCATCTTCTGTCTGTGATTTTGTCTCAGCATTTGTCTCACCATTTACATTAACAGGAACTGTCTCCTTTTCATGTTCAGATGAAACAGTACTTCCATTTGCATTTTCATTTATATGTTTTTCGTTGTCACCCGTATTATTATATATGTCATTGTTATATATACTACCGTCTGTATTGCTGTTATCTTTATACTTCACAGCTGTATTTATTTTAGGATTGTCATTTGAAAAATAATCAGTTATGCCGCTTGTATAACTGCATGGATTGCCATTCCAGTCTATGTAATATTCTGATACGTCATCAGGCTTTACAAAGTCTTTTGTATTAAGTCCTGTATGAATTATGTTCATATAATCCTGCCATACTTTATTTGCAAAGCTGCTTCCAAACGGAAGTTCTTTCGGAGTATCGTATCCTATCCAGACTACTGTTGTGTAATAAGGCGTATATCCGCAAAACCAGACATCTTTGCTGTTGTTTGTCGTGCCTGTCTTTCCGGCACATATCTGGTTTGATACAGCATATTGTCTGCTATATCCTTTTTCAAATACTTCTTTTAAACAGTCTGTAAGCATCCATGCTGTTGAATCTTTATATATCTGTGTATATTTCTGCGTATACTCATTTTTTATGATTTCTCCGTTACTTCTGCGTAGAGTTTTGATGCATGTCCTGTCAGAATAACGTCCATTATTCTCAATTGCATTAAAAGCTTTTGCCATCTCTACAGGTGTAACGCCATTTGTAAATCCGCCTATTGCTATGGACGCATTGTTGTTATCTTTATATGAAACATGTGAAAACTGCATCCTGTTTAGATAACTGATACAATTATCAATACCTACATCCATAAGAATCTTAACCGGTATTGTGTTGGTAGAATTAATAATTGCTTGTCTTATGGTTATATTTCCCCAATATGTATTATCAAAATTTTTAGGATTATAGTCTCCTGAAAGTGGTGAATCCATACACCTTAATGAAGGATAGTAATTTTCACTGTCAAAAGCCGGACCATAATCAAGCACCGGTTTTATTGCAGAACCGGGCTGTCTTGCTGACATATACGCCCGGTTGTATGAATCGTTTATATTATTTCCATTTTCATTTCGGCTATTCCGGCCGCCAACAACAGCTACAATATAATTAGTGTCATTATCAATACAGACGGCAGCAGACTGCATAGAAAAACGTCCGTCTTCAGATATTTCCGTATATTCTTTCAGTGAATCATTCACTGTCTGTATCAGGACATTCTGCTTGTCTTTTTGTATTGATGTATATATCTTATATCCGTTATTAAGGACTTCCGCATATGTATTATTATATTCAGTGTTATATTCTTCATTATACATCTGCTCATCATCTTCAGAAGTGAATATATATCTGAAAGCGAAACCGTTTTCTTTCATAAGCTCAACAACAGCACAATGTATTGCATAAGAATAACTCCATCCAGAATTATATTCAGGATTACATTCAGAGCTATTATCAGATTCATTCTGCGTTTTCCTTCTTCCTACAATCTCTAACGGGTCATTTAAGGCGTTCTGATATTCTTCTTCATTAATTACACCCTCTTCACGAAAAACGTCTAATATCCAGTTTCTGTTGTTCACACAGGCATCATGGTTAGTTATAGGATTATATCTTGTAGGGGCATTTGACATTCCTACAAGTGCTGCAGCCTGTGATACAGTAACATCTTTTGCACTGCATCCAAAAAAATATTGGCATGCAGATTCTATTCCGTAACATCCGCTGCCGTAAAAATTTGTATTAAGGTATATTTCCATTATCTGCTGTTTACTATACATTTTTTCAAGTTTAACAGCCGCAAAGATTTCTGTAAGTTTTCTCTCAAGGCTTTTTTCTGATGTAAGAAGATTATTTTTAACTGTCTGCTGCGTTATAGTAGACCCACCCTGTGTTATAGTGCCTTTGTTTTTAACATATGCTATCCCGGCTCTTATGATTGCAAATGGGTCTACACCTTTATGCTCATAGAAGTTCTTATCTTCTACTGCCACATATCCATCAGTTATATATCCCGAAACATCATCAAATGTCACGTATTCATACCTGGATGGATTTACACTCTTCATAATGCTTCCGTCATCATAATAAACAATCGTATTTCTATCTAATGTAAGCTGCCCGGCATTAAGCTGCTGCATTTTCTCAGAAGCGTTTTTCTCAGCCTGTATAATATCATTGCTATATTTAACCCAGATAAAAAGAACTATACATAATGTAAGAAAAATTACTGACATTATTAGAATTCTTATAATTTTAAATTTTCGTCTTATTTTATATTTTATTCGTTCCTTATTGTTTTTCTTATCTTTTTTATATGTTTTCACATGTCTGTCCTCACTTATGTCTCATTTATATTAATATGACAGACTATGCGGCATGTTTTTTTGCACAAAAAAATAGAAAGACTTTTCGCCAGTCTTTCTATCAGTTTTTTAGGTATATTATTATATTGTATATTATTATATTATTGGACAATCCAATCAGCATCACTATTTGTCGTAATAATAAAGCTGCTTTCAGGAATACGTCCAATTAAAGTAATTTCATGTTCAATTGTTTCGTCTTTGGTTTTTATTGTAATTCGCAAAATATTTCCTTGTAGAGAAAAAGAAATGTCATCATTTCTATATTTATCCAAGTCATTAACAAGAGCTAAAACCTCTCCATATTTTTGATATTTATTTTCTACATTTTCATTGTATGAAGACGATACATTAATATTTTTGTGAATTGCATTATGCGAAAAAAATTTTTTTAAATATGTATAAGGACAAAAGAGAATTACACATCCTATAGCAGCAGGCAATAAGTCAAATATATCTTTTGAGATGCTTTTTATAAAACATAAAATAACAGATGCCGTAAATAATATTATAACATATAACACAACAATTTTACTTTTATATAAAAATTCCATTTGAGATATAGATAAACCGAATGATTTTTTACTTTTCTGTTCATCATATTGTTTATCATATAATTCATTTATTGATTGTGTTATAGCGTCATCATTTTCTTTAGTATACTTTATTTTAACATATCTATCATCAGGCAAGATTCTTTTTATTTCCATAAATCAGTTCTCCAATTAACAAATATATATTTCGAGTTTGTATTAAGAAAATGTATGTCCACATTTAGGACATATTTGATTCTTAATATCTTCATAAGAAAGGACATCACTATAGCACCAAATTGATTTGCATACAGGACATTTTATAGTATTTATGTTTTCTGCATTTTCATCTGTCAATGGATTAATTCTTCGTCCAATTTCCTGAACAAGATAATCAAATTCTTCATTAATATTATCTGTAGGCAAGTAATATTCTCTTTTATCTTTTAATTGAAAAACGATAACTTTTTTTCGACATATTATATAATCTAAAATTAAATTTAACAACGCAAAACATATAAAAACTATACACATTATATTATATATACAAAGAAAAATTGATAAAATACAAAAACATATAATAATAAATATATCACTCAATGCAGAAAAATATTTAGACTTTGATAAAAATATTATTTTCTTGATTTTTATATCTTCTATATCTGAAACATCCCAACTTCCCCCCTGCATTTTATATAATGATAATAAAGTATTGATAGGAGTTTCTTTTTTTATATACGCTTTAATTCTTTTGAGAGTACACCTATTATCGTCATTTATGTTTAAAACAAAATGAGTGTTATAAAAATGTTTATGACTTGTATGTGTATAGTCATAATTAGTAAAAACGTAATTTCGAGAAGAATTACTCGTATTATTATATGATTTATTTGAATCTGGAATATCATAATTACTCATACTAATATCATCCTTTATAAAATAAATATTTTTTGATAGTAATACAGCAAAATTTTATAAGTTTACAAAACATCTATATATAATATGACATATGAATTTGAAATTATTGTAATTATTCTTTGATAATTTATAAAAATTGTATATATTAATGTATATGTTATTTATAAGAAAAAGAGATTGCAATTAAATAATTTATTTGCAATCTCTTTCTGATAAAATGTCAATAGATAAAAACGATTTATTTATAGGTATAAATAAGCTGGTCTAATTTACTGCAATTTTTTTCACATATATTTTTTTTGTATTGAAAATTAGATGTAATATATTTGAATATTCCATGACTATCATAATCTATCATATGGCTTTCAGCACAATATCTTATAGATAAAGAATCTGTAAATTTACTATAACTTAACATCCAATCCTTTGTATAATCAGCCCATATATTATAATTTGTTTTATGTATTAAAGTGTTTTTTATATATTCTTGATAATTTTCATTTAAGATATTAGAAACTGTTGCTGTTGCATATGTATAAACAGCTTCTGGGGCTATATCTGATACTCCTGTTATCCAATCAATAACTTTTATAACAAACTTTTTATAGTCACTATTAAGTACAAGTTTTTCAACTATATCTTTGAGGTCATCTATTTTTTTATTTATAATAAAATCACATCCATATGATGCCATAAATGTTGTCACAATATCAACTTTATTATTGTAATCCTTGAGAACAACATTTTTTATATTTTTTGCCGCATCCTGCAATTCGTAATTTGTGTTTAATGAAAACTTATCATTATTTTCATTATAATTAATTATACAATCTAATATATATATTTTATTTTTTATAAAATCTATATTTCCTATAATTTTGTTAAAATCACTTATATCTTCATAAATTGTTTGAAAATCATTAATTTTAGCAATAATATTATTAATACTATCATTTGATTGAATTATAGTACCTGTTATAATATATTTTCCTTTATCTTGTCCTGCTTTTTCTAATATTGCCGAATAATCAGTAAATAACTTATTTGCTTTTTGTCTAGCCAATGCTGTATTTCCTTTTATTTTGCTTATATCATATAACACTGATGTTGCTTCAACATTGCATTTATTTATTTCATTAATTAATTCCTCATTTTCTTTTTTCAATTTCAATTTATCTATAGCTGCACTTGCAACATCATTTAACTGATTTACAACATCCTTAATCATCATAAATGTATCAAAAGTACATTCACTGTTAGCTTCTGAATTATCATCAGTTGTCATACCAATATATTCAAAATAATCTATTAAACTTTTTTCGCAAAGTTTAATATAATTATAATTACTTCCAGTAATTGTATTTCCAACAAACACTGTGCCTCTTTCCCCAGCATCATTTATATATACATTGCGATATTTTTCAGAAACAAAATTACTATAATTGCTTACATAATCTAAATCATTATCATATATAATCGAATTTGCCATTAATGGGTCTGTATTAAATTTTTTTATTTCCTCATAGTCATTATATCCATCTCCATCCGAATCGGGGTCTTTAGGATTAGACTTTAATTTTATATACATTTTTCCACTTTCTGTTTGTTTAACTTCTATTTCATCTCCATTAATTAATCCATCACTGTCATAATCTGGACCAGCTTCGTTAATTAAATACTCTTCTCCATAATTAAATACTTTAGCCAGAGTACCGGTCTTTATTTCTCCATTGCATATTTTTTTAGTTAAATAATCGCTAATGCCATCATTGTTTGAATCTGTTATTATATCTACAGTGTCTCCTTCAATTTTTTCAAATGTATCTTTCAATTCCTCATCTATTGCATAATAAAATTTTCCATTAGTGTCTGAGGCAATCTGTTTAAGCAATTTTTCATTTGCAGTCCCTAAACCTATTGTATAGATATTAACATTTTCATTTTGAGCCTGAGTGATTAAGTCTGAATATTCATAACTATAATCAGTATCTTCTCCATCAGTCATAAATATAATGCATTTATAATCAGCCTCTGATTTATTTAAGATACTTAATGCCATATTTATGCCATCAGACCCATTAGTACCCGCTTCTCCACTGCAGGAAGTTCCATCATTATTAGTTATTGAATTCACTGCATTTTTTAATGTTTCTTTATCATTTATTAATTGGGTTAATTGTGTAGCATATTTAGCAAACTTCACAATACTAGCATTACTTGTTGCATTAAGTTTATCAATAAAGCCGTTTGTTAATTCTTTCCTTAATCCTTTTGGGTCATTATCGTCCATACTTTTTGAATAATCTATAACAAAAACAAAATCCATTTTATTTGATTTTGAAGAAGGATTAAAAGAAGCAATTTCTTCATTCCATACTCGTTCATAATTAGTTTTATTAAGAAGAATATATGTTGAAAAATGTTTTACTGTTGCTGATGCCGTATGACCTTCTATATTAGTATTTAATTCTTCAAGTAATCCACTATCCTCATTATAATAATATATAGCAGGGACAAAATTTTCTTCATTCATTAATTCTTCCGGATATTCAAAACTAATAACTGCTGAGTCAAAAGATTCGGCTGTACTAAAGTTATATGCTTTGCATATATATCCTGGCATTGTACTATTAAATAAATTATTTCTATTATCTTTCTCTACGTTTAGGCTTTGTGCATTTTCTCCAGAAAAAGTTGCTTTTACGCCTATAGAAATATTTTCCTCCATTTTATATTTATTATTAATTTCAAAATTACTGTTAAATATAAGTGGGTCATATCCATTAATATATTCCCAATAATCTGATGCTCCGTCATTATCCGTATCAGTTTTTAATGGGTCTGTTTTTATTTCCATTTCAATTTTATCATTAAACCCATCTCCATCTGAATCACTTGCTAAAGGATTTGTCTTATTTCTAAGTTCTGCAAGATTAGATACCCCATCATTATCAAAATCTTCATCTCCATCATTAATTCCATTATTATCAGTATCTTTTTCTAATGGATTTGTCCCAAGAATCTGTATTTCTTCATAATCATCGAGTCCATCGCCATCTGTATCAGGATTGTTTTTATCTGTTCCATACTCATTTTCAATATAATTCAATACTCCATCATTATCATTATCATTTTTATCAACATCTATATTATTCATATTATCTTGATTTGTATTGAAAATTTTTATATTACCTTTAATTTCAGAAGAATCATTATATATACATACAATATTAAGGTTGTTTTCTCCCACAATCAAGCCTATATTATTAATAGTCCATTCATCTAATGGGATAATTTCATTTGATTTAATTTCATTGCCAGATTTATCATATATATAATATTTAAAGCTTTTAACATCTTGTGAATTTGTCAATGTACCTTGCAAAATATTAATATTATCATTTAAAATATATCTATTATTTTCATTATCATTATTTAGATTTTCTAAATTTATTGATAATTTATCATTAGTATTGTATTTTATAGAAATATCATAATTATAATTTTTATTATCAATGATTATAGACTCATTAATATATTGGGATTTATTTCTGAAAACAGCATATGACGTATATTGAATATCTTTTGTTGGCTCATCTTCTGCTTCTATAATTTCAGGAGTGAAAATAATATTTATGATAATTGATGTACATAAAAATATAGAAACAATTTTTTTCCAATTTTTCTTTTTTACGATAAGCAGTATTATTACTCCACTAATTAAAATACATATCGTATATATTATTATATTATTAGATTCTCCGGTAGATGTAATGTCTGTAATTGTAACTTCTGTTTTAGGGATTTCTATATTATCTATATTATTATCTTCATTATTTGAAAAGCCAGAATCATATTTTGACATATCAATTTTTCCTGTATATGTATATGTTATCTCTTTTCCAATATTGAAATCGTTAATATTTATTTTGTTAGATTGTCCATCTGCTAAAATTATAAATTGTGGAAAATCAAGTGAAATTTCACTATCAGTAATAGATGTTTGAGATATGTTTTTTATATTTATTGTAAAAGTAATATCTTCTCCATTTTTATAAGTATCTTTATCTGTTATTATATCAAATACAATATCGCTATCATTAAATTTTGCATTTTGTTCTTCGGCATTTGCATTGTCGGCAAAGGTGTTAAGAAATGTTATCAATAATAACACTATAATTGTTATATTTTTTATATATTTTTTCATCTTTATTCTCTTTCATATTTTATATTTGTATTTCTATTTTTACAATAAAATTGATTGTATATAATTGCTAAAACAATAGTGATTAATGACATTATTTGTCCATTAGACATATTTAAAAATATAGGTTTTGTATTTCTGATAAATTCTATAAAAAATCTATATATTCCATATATCAATAAAAAAATGGAATATCTTCTTCCATTAAACTTATCTTTATTTTCTGCATAGAGTATATAATTTAATAAAAACAAATCAAAACTACATTCTATAAGCTGTGTAGGTATTATAACAGGGTTATGGTTAATCCAAAGCTGGATTCCTGCACAACATCCTTTAAAAAAGCAGCCAAATCTCATAAATGTAATCATTATCAATCCTGCAGGAGCTGAATAATCAAGTATTTTTTGATAATCTATATTTGTAATACGACTAAATGCTATAAATATTATTGGAATTAACAATAACGCACCATAAAAAGATAATCCACCAAAGCTTATTAACGTTTCTTTAATATTTACAGTTTTCAAATTTTCAAGAATATATAACAATTTAGCTCCAAGAAAACCTAAAATAGATAGGATTATTGTTAATGCAATTGGTACATATATAGAAACTTGATATAGTGATTTTCTTATATATAGTAATATAAACATCATTATAATACCAACAATAAAACACAACTGGTATGCAGGAAATCCTTTAATTAAAGCGACATTGAATGTTCCTCCCCATCCTATAATTTTAAATTTATATTGGAGATGTTGTACCATAATGGCATTATACATATAAAATATTGCTAATATTCCTACTAATACACCACCCCAAAATGGGCGTATTTTCTTTATGTTCCTCATAGGTGAGCTTTCCCTCCTTTCCAAATTAAAATTATAAATTGCCAAGAATTTAATTTGAAGAGAGCATTTCAATATTTCTAATAGTATCAAACAAAATTAATATATAACAGCTATTTGTTATTAAATTAATTTTTATAAATAAAATTAAAAAATATAATATTTTTGTACAAAAAAATAGAAAGACTTTTCGCCAGTCTTTCTATCAGCCTTTTTATTTTTTATGCACATATTATTGCATTATTATTTGTATTTTTTATATATTCTACGTTTTTTCATATTCTTTCATATTTTTCTGCTAAATCTTTTTTCATATTCTCAATCATTATTTCAGCTGCAGACTCTTCATCAATAGTGTGCATTCCCGGATAATATTTACACATAAGGTCAAATGGCATGTCGCTTTTAAGTTCACAACTTTTTATTCCAGAGTATATATATAAATATCTATACATGAATCCTATCCATTAAGCTATATCTTTAGAAAAATACATATTGTTTTTAAGTTTATAAATCTTATCCTGTATTTCAGGCATTATTACAGCAATTATATACACATTTTATACTTTCGTGCTATCCATCCCATACTTAAAAGAAGTGGGCTTTTCGCACATTTTTGTAATGTTTATATTTGAATTATATATTAGTAAATATAAAGTATCAATATATTACAAAAGAAAAGCAGACCCTCCGAAATTAGAAGGCCTGCTTTATACTTCATAAATTTTTCATTTGTATTTTATACTTTTATCCGTATCATATTAATTATTATCATATCTTTTTGAAGATACACGGTTTGTAGGTGCAAATTCATCATAAAACTCACGTAATGCAGTCTTACTCTTTGTCTTACCCCAGCCATTATTCTCGATAAATTCCTTGTATCTCGGCATGTCTCTCTTTTTAAATTCCCAGACTTCAAAATAGTCATTGTCATTTTCCAGAGAATCGAAGCACGCATTTATTTCGGCTACATAATCAGGTCTTGAATACCATACTGATGATGGCATCAGACCGCCTAAATCTTTGTACGTATCCCAGTTATAAATGCTTCTGTCCGGACTGTACGTATTATAGAAATGCCTGTCTATATTTCTGAAAAGCATTACCGGTGTACCGCCTTTGCCGCCAATCATATCTGTACTTGACATATTCACAGTAGGCTGGACATATAAGACAGTATATTTATACTTTACATTACCGACAGAATCGGTCATTTTAAACCATATTGCTGTACTTACAACCATTCCACGTCTGTATGCTGCTTCGGCACATGCGAGTGCTGCAGATTTTGCTATATTAGGGTTTACAAGTTCTATATTCATCTTTGAATAATCGCCATCTTCTGTATCATATGTTTTATCTTCAATAAATGCCCTGTCTATAAGCAATTGTGTAAATTCATCAGAAAGACTTTCATCAAACGTCTTCTGCAAAGAATTATTAACAAAGTCTTCTGTTTTATCCATACTGAAATGAAGTAAAGTTGTATCGAATATTGTAATTTCATTATATGCCGCAAGTACAGGGTATTCATCCCATACAGCATATAATGTTATTACAGGTGTTTCACCTGATGTCCAATCATAAACAGTTTTCTTGTTTTCAATATATTCATTCGTCTTATTATTAAGTGCAACTGACTGTCCGGCTGGTGTGAGTGCATTAAATTCTTCTGTATTACATAAATCCATATAGGCATAATACTGATAGAACAGTCTTAATGCATCCATACTGCTGTCTTCTTCATAAACAACATGTCCATTATCCTGTCCGGCTGCCGCTGTAGCATTTTTGTTGACCGCCCATCCTTTATAGGCATATGCACGTCTAGGAAATGATTCTATTGATAACACATCTGCATCATCAGTATCCTTAAATGTATATGGCTGGCCAGCATTTATCTGCACATAAGTAACAAGACTGCCGTTTGAATCATAAAGATTGCCGTCACTGTCTGCATACATGTTTTTTTCAAGACGTTCTTCACCAAAATAACAGCGTTTGTATTTCTGTGATGTATCTGAAAGATTTACTGCACCGCCATACATGCTTGTTGCTACGCCATTCTTTACACTTACTCCATTGCCATCATAATTAATCTTATATGAAAGTGATTTCCATTGCACATAAGCATATATTCCGGCTGTCGGGAGCTTCCATTTCTGCTGCTTATTTCCTGAAAAACTGTTTAAAGTTAAACCGCTTCCATTAGAAACTCTTACTGCTGTAAGGTAGCTGCCATTATTGTTTTTAATATAATAGTTTCCATCACCGTCAGGCTCAAAACTCCACATATTACCGCTGCCTGAATCCGTTCCTGAAATAACAACTGTATTGCCATTCGTAACTGCAAGCATTTTACCATTATTATTATTTCTTATATGATAATAGTTTGTGCCATTATCATTTTTAACATATTCAATTGACCATTTACATGTATTCTGTCCTGCTGTAGAAGTAATTCTTGCTTCTGTGGCATCAGCGTTTTTATTATCCATAACATATACATACAGTCCATTATCTGATGCAGGCATTATAAATGTGCCTTTTCCATCAGCATTAACTGACTTTTGTATATTTGTTATATCTTCAGCATATTCTGTTCCTTTGCCATCTTTTTTGGAATTATAGCTGTTATAGACATATCCAAGTTTTCTGAAATGGTCTTCATTTTTCCTGAATGTGTCATTACCGGCTGCATTATATGAAACCATATATCTGTCTCCGGCATTACTGTCATCCATTAAATCCGGCACACTGTCAAAGTTGCCGTCATATGTTACCAGTATACTACTATCTGTCCATACGGCTGATACTTTTTCAGTGGTATCTTCAAAATCAATATACCATTTCTGGTTACTGTTTTCTGATATATTCTGAAGATTAAGCATACTGTCATTCTGTGTCAAATATCCGCCTGTTACACTCTTTATCCTGTAATATCCATTACCGGCTGTTTCAAGCATAAATTTCTGTGTGTTAAGATTATCAAGTCCGGCTGTTTTAATTACATTGCCTACGCCATTTACAGTTTCGTTAGTTGCCGTAAGAACTTTTCCGTTTTTAGCATTGTGGATATAGTATATTCCATTCCCTGCGTATTCAAGTGACCAGTTCTTATTAGCTGCATTAATTGTGCCTGATGCATCCGAAACGGCTTTGACTTTTACTGCATAACTGCCTGATTTAAAATTATCTGCGTTTTCAGATACGATAATATTTCTATTACCGTTTCTTATAACTGCATTGCTTTTAAATGATGTGCCTTTGTTATATAAGTCACCCGGATAAATTGTTTTTCCTGTATTCTTTCCTAAATCTTTCCAGCCCGCATATGAATAACCGTTCTTTGAATATCTGTTATCTGAAAGTTTAAGTCCATCTGCAACCTTATATATATCAAAATAGTCTTTTCCGTCTGTATTTCCATTACCATCATAATACATTACATTATAAGGATTATAGAAATCAAAACTGATATTTATACCTGCGGCACCCATTGTTCCTGATGTGCTATCACCTGTCAAGCGGCCGCTGTATGCATATCCATTGTTACATACAAGATTATTTATTTCATAAGGAGCTTCATAATAAACAAGGATACTGCACGTTCCTGTCTGTTTAGATATATTCTGTCCATTTACATAGACATCAAATCTGCCCCATGAAGAAATGTCTGTTTTCCTGCCAGCTTCTGAATTATTTAATGTTCCTGTTACACGAAGGCTATACTGCTTTCTATAAGCATCAAGGTATACAGGCTTATCATCCGTGCATGTACCTTTCCAGCTTACTGTTTTATATCTGTCCATATCATTATTACTGTTATTTACCGGCCATGTATATGAACACGTACTCTGATAAGCACCGGTTATTGTTGTGACTTTCGTATAATCACTCCAGCCGCCTTTTTCATTCTGATATCTGATATAAATATCTTTGCTGTAATTATGTTTAGTCCAGTTTGCCTTATATTCCCTGTCGCCATAAGAACCTTTAGTTACTGTTACTGTTTTTTCAGGCGTTGTACCATTTGTGCCTGTCCATCCGGCAAAATCATAACCGGTTTTAACAGGATTAACAAGCGTAAATGTATCTGTTTCTACAGTGTATAATTCGGGATTGTTTCCCTTAACTGTTCCACCATCAAGATTATAGGTAATCTTATATTCTACAGGGGTCCAGTGTGCATATAATGTCATATTGCCATTACATATTGTTTTATCAGTTACTTTAGTTCCACCGGCTTTATCCGTATACCATCTATCAAATGTATAATAGCTGATTTTCGGTACAGGAAGTGTGCCTATGGCTCTGCCGCCTTCGACATCTTTCGTTTTAACTGAATTTCCGGTCATTGTAAGCTTTGTATTCGGACTATTATAATCAAACGTTATCTTATATCTGATTATGGAAACTTCCCATACGGCATACAAATCAATACCATCTTCATAGTCAATAAGTGTATAATCATCTATGCTGACTTTTTCAGAACATTTATAATCAACTGTAGCCGCCTTGCTTGACAGGCTCCAGCCTTTTAAGATATAGTCCGTTCTTACATAAGCATTATCCGGCAGCATTGTTATGTTATCACCATAACTTATATTCATTGTGTATGGGTCTGAATATATTCCTTTACTGCCTCCGTTTGCATGGAAACGTAAAGAAGATACATCTTTCTTCCATACAGCATATAAATATAAATCATCTGTAAGTGTTACATATTCTCCCGGCTGATATTTGACTTCGCCATCCTCTGTTAATGACCATCCGGCAAATGTATAATCGCCATCACCATCATATGAGAATGGATTTTCATGGATTTCCACATAGCTGTTATATTCATAATCATAGTCCAACATATCTGCATATTCGTATGTCCCATCAGTTGTACCACCATTTCCATAATAATAAACAGTACACATTTTGGTATTCCAGTCAGCTTTTAATGTTATGTCGCCATCAACATCATAAATGGTATTGGCGTAGTAACGTTTATTAGTTCCTTTATCCGTTTTATACCACCATCCATTAAATGTCTTACCTTCTATTGAAGGTTCTGGCAATTCGCCTACTGCTTCACCATATACAGCTGCTTTTGACTTTACTGAATTTCCGGTAATCTTATCTGTTTTACTGCAATTATAATCAAACGTAATCGTATAATCACGTTTTTCCCATTGTGCATAGACTGTCGTATCACCTAATGTATTATAAACTGTATCAGAATCATAAGTATTGCCATCCGCATCCTGCCAGCCTTTAAATTTATATCCTTTTAAAGTTGGCTGCGGCAGCTCTCCGACAGCAGTTTTATAATAGACTTTCTTGGATGTAACAGAATTATCTGCCACATCTGCATGTGCTCCATCAGGCTTATTATAATTAAATTTTAAGTTATACGCATTCGGTGTCCATTGTGCGACCAATGTTGTATCGTTTACACCCATAAAATATTTCTTATTATCTGAGCTTATACGTCCTGAGCCTTCAATCTTCCAGCCTGCGAATGTATATCCGGTGCGAACGGGAGTTCTCAATGGAATTTTCTCATTTGAAAGTAACCCATCTTCTTCATACACATCTGAACTTCCTAAATACGTTCCGCCGTTAGGGTCGATTCGTAAATTGTTTTTTGAGATGAGGTTGTAACGTATTTTTAGGTTAGAACCTTTTTGAGCACGTTCCATATAGAATATTTTCATCTCATGCTCTCCAGCCGGTAAATTAAATTTGTTTTCTGTATTAACAGCCCCATCATCATTAAAGACTTTAGCAACACAGCTTCCTTCGCCTGCGGATTTATCAAAATTAATAGTACCGCTTTTAGGACCATGAATACCGCCCATGTCTAAACGCAAATTTCCATCTATGTAAATCCAGAGGTCATCATCCCCTGTAAACTCGAATATCATAGACTGTTCAATTTCATGACCATTTTCATCGTAAGTATGTACTTTGCCATCTGGTTCCATTAAAAATTTCAAAGTCATGCACATTGTAAAGCCATAATCCATATTGGAAGCATTATCCGGAGTATTATATGGAATAAACTGATTGTCCATTGCAGCCTCATACTGGCTGGTTACATCATGCCACCACGTCTGGTATCCGCCATTATATAAGTCAAATTTTTTGTTTGTATCGTTTTTGACAACATACATATTAGCACTATCAAATGTACGATATCCGTCACTATCTATCTTAAACGGGAATTTATAATCAGTATTAACTTCCTGATAAACATGTAAATTTCCAAATTTAATACTTGAATCTACATTACCAAATAGATTATAAGCTGTATAAATATTATTAAATTTTAAGCCCATATTATCCATAGAATTACTGTCTAAAGTGTCCTGAACCATTCCGGGAACAACGCCACTTAAAGGATAATTATATGGACAAGTTCCCTGTGGGTTATTTTGCACGTTATAAATTAATGTATTATTTAGTAAATTAGGGTTATCTACGTGAATATTCCATAACTGATTCTGATAACCGTGATATTCCCAAATCTGCACTCTGTCTTCCTGCTGAGGTAATGAACTATCTCTTCCAGAAATATCTACGCAGTATCTTGTATCTGCATAAGGACGTATAGAAAAAGTAGATGCTCTTAAATCAGTTACAAGCTGGAAACGATTATTCCAACCTTTTGTGTTTGATGCTCCTAACTTTGCACCATTACAAAGCGTGTCAAACCAAAGGTATTGTCCTGTATCGCAATTCTTAATATAAAAATAATCATTTTCTGGTTCAAACTGCCAATGCTTATACCAGCTTCCATCATTCCACAAATTTGCGTCTGCTCCACCAGGGCTTACCTGCAACAGCATGTTAGAGTTTTTATAACTCTTAATATACATCCATGTTCCACGAATGCACTGATTTATAAAAGTCCACGCTACAGAATCATAATTTACAAATATTGCATTTTCATACGCAATATCATTTTCATCTACTTTATTATCCTGAGCATATGTTGCTATGCCAGTATCGGCACTGCCTGATGCGAGTACCTGAAGACCCGAAGTTGGAATAGAAGCTGCAGCCATTAAAAAGGCTAAAGTGAAAGACGTTGCTTTTTTAAGTGCTTTCTTTATTGACTGTTTCGGTATATCTTTAAAAACATCTTTTATTAAGCTTTTTTTCTTCATTTCTAGGTCTCCTCCTTTCTTAAAATATTTGACATGCAAATATCCCACACTCCTGCAGCAAAATGCATTTACACGTCATATATATATTATGACAGATGGCAGAATACATTTTTGCGTATACCTGTTTTATGATTTTCGTGCAAAAAAATAAGCCTGATATTATATCAGGCTCATAGATATTTATGCTCGATTAAAACGTAAACTTTTATATACTACACAACTTCTTTACTAAAAATCTTTTCATATTCTTTTTTTATTATGGCTATTTTCTTTGCTCTATGTTGTAATTTATCATATATGGCAACAATTCTAAGCTGCTCATTTATGTCAGGAATATCTATTAATGTATTGCTAAAGAATCCTGTTTTATTCCAGGTTCCATTATCAGATGATGATGAATATTGTTGTATTTCATTTTTATATTGAATCTCAAACCATCTTAAATCTATATTATAGTCACAATCTTCATTAACATATAAAATATAAGCATCATCATTAATCGTATAATTGTCAACTGGTAAAAATTTAGTACAACCAGCCTTTCCTTTTCTAATGACAAGTAATCCACATTTATCTTTAAAAACATTTATCTTTTTACTATTTAATTCACATTCAGGTAGCATTCCTAAATAATTTTCTTCTTGTGTTGCACCAGATAATACCTTATATTTTGGTATTCCATTTATTAGATTATTATAAACAAATTCGCCTGTTAAACCAGAATTCCCACTCATACAACTTATTGCTTTTGAAATCGGAACATCTTTAGCCTGATAATTAGTGTAAAAAGCCACAATCTGTTTTTTGAATAATTCGGTATATTTATCCTGTATTAAATTCAGTAATTCCATCTGCTTGTTTATTGATAAAATTTTATCCAATACTCTACATTGAAGGTCGTAATCTGGTAAATCAAAATCTGCACTATATAATTGCACTAAGGAAAGTGTTTTTGAACCATTACTAACACTTAAATTTCTAAGAAAATTTTGAAAGAATAAGGCAAAAAACTCCAATCTAACAATTCCTTCACCTTTTGCAGTAATAAATCCAGCATGATGATTAAGTGCAAATCGTTCACCATTTTTATAAGTCATACTGCCAGAGCTTCCATCAAGACTAATAATAATTCCTTCTCCGTTGAAAATAGTAATTTCTTGACCTTTTTTTGTTACGGTTGAAACAGAAACATATCTTGATGCCTTTTTATGTGATTTATTTCCACCATATAAAGGAATTAATTCATCATTATTTTGTATGGAATTGTAAATCACTTCATCTGTAAGAGCAAAATTTCCTTTTTCTACAGGATTAAACATTTCCAGAAATTTCATTTATTAAATTCCTCATTTCTTTATCTATTTTATCTAATTCAACTTGTAGTTCTTTTTCACTTATAAAATGTGGCTCATATGGTCTTAAATAATATTCAGGGAGTAATGTTAAGAACTCATCATTTTTAATATCATCAAATTGAATAAATCCACCTTTTCTTAATTTGAGTTTTATACCATCTTCCCCTATCCAATCTGTACCACTTGTAGCAGCATCATCGAAGTTCATCCATCTTTGTTCAAGAATTGATTTTCTTTCAACACCATCAGAATCAGCATATCCAGACACTTCATCATGCAGCCACTTTTGAGATGTGTCTCTTAATCTAGTTGGAAATCTTTTATCTGAGTTCGCATATCCATCATTATCAATAATATACATCCAAATAGGTTTGGTTTGATATTTGCCTGTTGGTAATTTTTTTATATCCTGCTCAGAAGTTGGTCTATCATGCAATTTTCTAATAAACAAAGCATATGTTTTTTCTTTTGTGTATGGTGCAAAAGCAAATTTTGGAAGAGAAACAATAGCATAAACTTCACATGTAGTAAGAATTTCATTTCTAAATTTTTTTAAAGAAGGATTCTCTAAAATTCCATCAGGAGTAATTATACATGCTTGTCCATTTCTTTCTAATAAATCAATAATTTTACAAATAAAAGCAATTTCAAATCTGTACGAATTTATACTATCCGTCTTTGCTAATTCTGTTCCTTGTCCGTAAGGTGGATTAGTAATGATGTATTTGTATTTCTTATTTAAAAACTTTTTTCCGGTCTTTGTTGTTGGGTTAAGTGAATCATCAGAGTACATGTTTGTATGTCCATCACCAACAAGAAACATATTAAGACGTGTTCTTGAAATATTTTCTCCACGAACATCAATTCCATAGAAACATTCTTGTGCTAAAAACTTAGCAGCTTCATTATCGTAAGTATTAGACGATTCATAATTATTTTTTAAAACCTTAAAACTTTCAGTAAGCATACCACCAGTTCCACAGGCTGGGTCTAAAATCGAAAATTTATATTCTGGATTAAAAATATCTTCATTTTGAAGTAATAATTCAGCAAAGACATGTGCGTAATGTCTTCTTGTAAAATATTCCCCAAAATCTTTTTTTTCCTTAGAATTAGCAAAATTTTCATAGATTGCACCAAATAAATCAAATCCAGTTCCATGAAGCGGTTTCATAGAATCAATAATAAAATAAATTGCTTGTAATCTTTGAGGAATTACCATAGGTTTGTTGCCGCTTATTAGCCCCTTTACCTTTTTTAATAATGGTGCAAATTCCTTAAATTCAGATTCTTCTCCTGTTAATCGGTCTATGTATGAAACCAGAATTGTTGTAACATTAATAGCATTTGCAAAAGTATCTGGATTTGAGACCATAGCTTTACAACTAGACCAATATTGTAAAGAATTATCCTTTGTGCCATCTATTTCAACTTTTTCTTCATAATACTCTAATGCTATCATACCAACAGTAAAATCAATTTTTTGTGTATTATTTTCAAAGTCAATAGCTCTGTATTCTTCTTTAAGCTCCCATAATTTTTTGTTGAATACGGCTTCTGATACTGATGCTAATGAATCAATACCAATCTTAATATCATCTTGTGTTGGATTTTCAGTCAATTGTTTTTTTATAATGCGGAATACATCAAGTGTTTGGAACTCATAAATAACATTTCCATTCAGAGAAATCTTGTTTCCAGTTGCTACATTATAAAAATAAGTTGTTTTACAATTTGTTACACCAAAATAAGGCAGTCCTAATTTTGGTGCTTTTTGCATACCCTGAGCGTAGGCATCTTTCCAGTCGAAATCATCAACATTACATACAATATCTTTAGCTTCTGCATAGGTCACAAGATTTTTTATGTATTGTTCGTCATTTAAACCATCATATTCAAAATTTCCAATTAAAATATCTGGTCTTTTTGAGCCTGTATAATTTAAAAATGTTGTATCATTTACGATATTTTTAAATGGAATTCCTAATTGGTCTACTAATACTTCTGAAATTAAACGTCCAACAGATAGAGCTTCATGTTTATTTGTCTTTTTTGTCATTACCTACTTCTCTCCTTTAAGTTCTATAATTACATTAATCAACGCATCCGCTTTATCTAAGAGGATACTTGTTCTGATGAGAAATACTTATCATGAATATTTTCCTCAATAGACTTACCTGTAAGAATTATAGAGATTACAGATAATATTGCACCAATAAATAATACTTTTTCTTTCATCTTTTGTTCCATCCTTTAAAATATTTTTTTAATTATACTATATGTCAAATTTAATGTAAACGTATAAAACAAATTCAATATAACCTCAATATAAGTAAAAAAAGAAATACAAACTCCAATAAGTCAGTTTTCCTACCTTACATCATTTTTAGTTTTTTTCTTGCCGCAGCCTATGAATGAAAAAGCTGCAGCTAATGCAATAAGAACTACAGATGCTTTAAATAACTATTTCTTAATCAGATTATTTTTTCTTTTTCATATATACGTATAAAAAGACTTATTCAACTA
>ERZ773158.1306-NODE-1306-length-23405-cov-3.643769_pt1 | contig 23405 bp, 17 predicted proteins | sample MGYA00511918_ERZ773158 | MGnify/ENA primary metagenome ERZ773158 (study PRJEB29015, sample SAMEA2737876) | human gut metagenome | biome: human gut; feature: human-associated habitat; material: faeces | place: China | collected 2012 ...
CTGCCGGAATATAAAATGTCCGGGTTGCCCATCTTGAGCGCGCGTCCGACTTCAAATGCGTCTTTCTCGCTCTCTATAGCCCTTATGCCGTAGAGCCCTGATTTGCGTTTTGCGGTGCAGAATAGGAAATTCTGCATCACGCGCGCCGTGCCGCGGCTGCTGTTTTCGGCGGTCATGAGCAGGGCGAATATCGCCGCCGCGCAGTAGAACATGCCCGAAGCGCCCTCGGGTGATTTGTTGAAGAACGAGAGTATCGTCTGGACGAGGGCAAGTATAAATGTCAGCCCGCCGACTGCGCCGCCGGTCACGCGGCCGTTTGCAAGCGCCTTTACGCCGGATAAAATATTCGGGAACGCGAGATAGAACGACGCGAGCAGAAGCACTATATTAGCCGCCGCGAGTCCCGCGCCTCCGCGGTCGAATGCGGGCGCGTCTATCGCCGCCCACTCGAGAATTTTCGGTATGAGCAGCAGAAGCAGCGACACGCCTTCGAGCACGCACAGACCGATAACCGAGGTCTTGAACTGCGATGCGGCGTTCTTGAGGCTGTTATAGACTCTGCCGCGCTGTTCGGGTTTCTCGTATTCGAGGGGAGCTTTCTCGGAGTGCTTTTTCTTTTTCTCGTGCTGCTCCTCCGGCTCGTCCTCTTTCTCTTCGGGCAGATTTTCGTCCTCCTGCGGCTCATCGTCGCCGAGTCCGCCGAGCAGAACGAACTTTTTCTTCTTCTCCGCCCTCTTTTTGTCAAGCTCGCTGCGAAGCTCGTCTTCGTCTATTTTTTCAGTCTCCGGCTCTTCGCCGAAGCCGCTGAGCATCATCTGCTCCTCCTCCGGCTGATTGCCGGCGGCGGGATTAGTGAAAGGCTGATCCTCTATCGACGCAGGCTTATCGTCCCCCGAGCCGACAAATTCTTCGGCGGGAATGACCTGCGGCAGGGGCTCGAGCCCCGATGTCTCGGAGAGAGGACCGCGCTTTAAGATAACGCCGGGCTTCTCTATCGTCTCGGCGCTCTGCGGCGCTTTTGCCGAGCCTATCGCGGTCATGAGCTTTGTTTTATATTCGTCGTCGGGTTTATTCTGCGTCGGCTCGGAAAGGGATTTCATCGGACCGAACACGACTGTGTCGCCGAACAGGCCGGGTATGGCGCGGCTCTCACGCTCGGAGTCCCCCTCCGGCTCTTCTGTCGGCTCGCCGAAATATCTCGAAGCGGGCGCGCCGAAAAGCTCCTCTACCGTCGGCTTTTTCTCGGCTTCATCCTCGTCCTCGGATTCTTCTTCCTCGCCGTGGAGCGTCAGAATGTTATCGCTGTTGTCGGACTCGTCGGTTTTATTTGATTCGTCCGTGTCAACTTCATCTTTAGGTTCCGATTCCTGTATATCATCATCTTCGCCGTCGGCTTTCACAACAGATAGCTCGAATTTTGAATCGGAGTATATATCCTCGCTCTCATCGGCGGGAACTTTTTCAGCCTTAACTTCCTCGGCTTCCGGCTCAATTTCGTCGGCAGACTCCTGCGCCGCTTCGGCTTCTTCCGGCTCTGCGGGAGCTTCTGTTGCCGCTTCGCTTTCGGGTTCTGTAAAATATGATTCGCCGGCTGATTCCGTCTCTTCAGGCTTCGCAAAAGATACTTCGCTTACAGGTTCTTTGTTTTCGACGGTCTGCTCCGCCTCGTCTGATTCTGCGGGCTCGGCAGGCTCTTCGGTTTCTGCTTCTGCCGAAGCCTCCGCTTCGTCCGCCGGATTTTCGGGTTCGGCTTCTTCCGGCTCGGGCTCTTCGTCGGGCTCGGATTCCGGCTCTTTCGGGTCTGTATATATAGTCTCATACTCCGACGATATGTCATCGTCAGAGTATCTGTTTTTATAGTAGGCGATGCTCATCAGAAGCTCATCGTCGTCATCGTAGTCAAGTGCTGTGGAATCGGCGTCCGTGCTCGCTATCAGATCGTCTATGTCGGTTATTTTCCAGATCTTGTCCGGTTCGCCGCTGTCGTGTTCAATCTTCGCCACTTGGTAGAGAACTTTGTCAAGCGGCATGTTGCTCCGCTTATCGGAAGGTTTGTTTTCCACTCATCTCACCCCAATTTATATATGCTTATATGCTGAAAAAATCGGATAAAAGTCAGTTTCTGTGTTTCGCCGCTTCGAACATGAGGATTCCCGCCGCGACGGAGGCGTTGAGAGAATTTATCTTGCCGCGCATCGGCAGGGAGGCGATGAAGTCGCATTTTTCGCGCACAAGGCGGCCTATGCCCTTGCCCTCAGAGCCGATGACGAGAGCGATGCTGCCGCTGTAGTCGAGGGCGGTGTAATCCGTGCCGTCCATGTCCGCGCCGAATATCCAGACGCCGCGCGATTTGAGCTCGTCTATGGCGGCGGGGAGATTCGCGACTTTTACCACGGGGACATATTCAATAGCACCCGCCGAGGTCTTGGCGACTGTGTAGTTGAGGGTCACGGAGTTGCGCTTCGGGATAATTACCCCGTGAACTCCGGCTGCCTCCGCGCTTCTGAGGATAGCGCCGAGGTTGTGCGGGTCTTCAAGTGAGTCACACACGACTATGAACGGGCTTTCGTTCCTGCTCTCGGCGAGGGCAAAAATATCGTCCATCTCGGCGTATTCGTGAGCCGCAGCAAATGCCGCAACGCCCTGATGCGCCGCGCCGTCGCAGAGGCGGTCGAGCCTGCGCTGATCGGCAAATTTGACGGGGATCTTGCGCTCGCGGCAGATGTCGATTATTCTGCCTGCCTGTCCGCCGCGCTGACCCTGTGCAACGGTCACGCTGTCTATCGTTCTGCCGCTTTCGAGAGCCTGAAGCACTGCGTTGCGCCCGACTATGAGCCCCTCTTTATGATCCATTGAATATACCTCTCAGCCAAAAAGTCTCTATATAAGCTTTATTATATCATATACTGTTATAAAACGACAATAGAAATGCTAAAAATTTACGCGGAATATTTTTCCTTTCTGCGCATTGCGATTGAGTTTACTATAAGAATTATGAGCGTGAGGATAAGTGTACCCGTCAGCGCGCCGAGGGTGTCGACTCCGACATCGAAAATGCGGCATGCTCGTCCGGGGACGAAATACTGGTGTATCTCGTCGCTGACTGAATAAATGGCGCTGCAAATGACGGAGATAACGGGCGAAAAACGCCTGCGGCTGAGGAAAAGTGCGCAGCCGATAAGAAATCCGAGCGCCGCATATTCAAAGAAATGCGCGAATTTTCGCACAATGAAGCTGCCGAGCGGCGAGCCGAGAATTTTGGCTAAAATTCCGCGTACATTGTCGCTCATGTCCTTTGACTGGTTGCCGTCACGGCTCGAAAGCCAGAATATGCATCCGGCGCACGCCGCCGCCAATAACCAGAAAAAGACGGCGAGCACGATGCGCACCGTCCGATTTTCGGGGAGTATATATCTGAGTCTGTTTTCCTTTTTCATCTTGTCAGTCCTTCGCCGTTACGAAAACAAAATCGACTGCCGAGCTCTCCGGGTCAACGCTCAGGCCGTTGACGCCCTTCGCCGTTGCAAAATAGCTCGGGGTTATGAACATCGGGAGCACCGCGCCGAGCGAGAGCAGTCTGCCCTCCGCGCTGCGGCAAGCCTTGACGAGCTCAGAGCCGCTCAGCGCCTTGAGGTTTTTGACGGATGCGTCAAACTGCGCGTCGCTGAGTCTGACTATATTATTCGTCCCCTGCGAGGTGAGCGTCGAAAGGAAACCTGCAGCGTCCGTTATGCCCGCGGACATGGAGGTCAGGGCTATCTGATAGTCGCCGTCCTGCACGCGCGAGGAAAGAGTCGCGCTGTCGAGCGCAGTGACTGTAAAATTGACGCTCAGACCGAACACTTTCTGCCAGCCCTGTATCATGCGTCGCATGGCGTTTTCGTGCTCGGGCAGGCAGATTATCTCAAGGCTCAGTTTGCCCGTGAGATCTTTCTGCGCCTGAGCCCAGTATCCGGCGGATCTGTTCATGTCGTAGCCGAGAATGCTGACGGGCTCGCTGCCAAGATCCGCTCCCTCGCCGACAGAGCAGGCGGGTGGGATTACAGAATAAGTTTTCTGCATATCCTCGCTTTCGAGCGTCAGCGAGTTATAGTCGACCGCCGTGCAGAGCGCGCGGCGCAGCGACACATTGGAGAGCGGCGCGTCGGCGCAGTTGAAGCACAGCGCCCAGACGGTGTCGTAGTTCTTTGTTACGGAGAGATCGGACGAATCGGGCGCAGTCGTGCCGAGCTGGGCGGCACAGTAAGTTCCGTCGAGCAGGGAAGTGAGTTTCTGCTCGTTGTCGCTGTCGATTACGAGCGACACGCTCGCGGGTTTCGCCGGGAAAGGTCCGGTGTAGTCGTCGTTGTTTTTTATAGTCAGTGCGGAGTCGTGCAGCCAATATGAGAGATAGAACGGACCGTTGCACAGGAGCGTCGAATAGTCGAGCCCGTAGCGCCCTTTGGTCGCGTTGAAGAAAGTCTCGTTGCAGGGCATGCATATTGCCTTTGTCAACAGATCGAGAAAAGCCGATTCGTCCGTTGCGCTTTCGAGCGTTATGCGTAGCTCAAAGTCGCCGACCGCCTGCACGCCGAGCTTGTCGGAGGACATCTTGCCGTTTATTATGCTCTTTGCGTTCTTTATGACGCCGAGGCTCAGCGCTTCGGGCGCACCCGTTGCGGGGGCTACCGCGCGCCTGAGTGCAAAGACAAAATCCGCCGCCGTGACGCGGGAGTCGAAAGTCTTGTCTATGTTGTCGCCGAGTATGGGCTTGAATGCCTTTTTCATTATGACCCAGCGCGCGTCCTCGCGGAGCTTAAATGTATAGGTGAGAGTGGACGCATCATAGCTCCAGCTCTTTGCCGCGGCGGGGGAATACTTGCCCTCCGCGTCCTTGCGGACAAGCCCCTCGAAGCAGTTGAGCACAACGGTCTTTGCCTCCGCGCCCTGCGCTATCTGCGGGTCGAGACAATCCGGCTGGGCTGCTATCGGATAGCTCAGCGCCGCGCCCGAGCCATCCTTGCCGCAGGCGGCGGCTGAGAATATCAGCGCGAGCGAAAGAAATATTGAAGCTATTCTCGTAATTTTTTTCATGCTTTTCCTCCGTATATTAAAAACCGCGGCGTATTTATACAAATTCTGCGGGCGGTCTGAGGCATAATTTTTTCGGGGCGCACAGCCCTTTCAGATACATTATATAGTAGCATAAAACCACTCCCGTTATCAACCGTTAATTGCAAAGATTATCCGGCAAATATAATATTGTTCAAAAAATTTTTATTGTTAAAAATATATCTGTATAAATGTTGCAATTTTTTTAAAAATCTGTTACAATTCTTTATCATATCTTACAGATTTTGGAGATTGGAATTATGGACGCTGTTTTATATATCGCGGCGGCTCTTTCGGCTGTCTGCGCCGTGCTGCTTGTGATTGTTATAACGAAGCTCAACCGCCCCTCCGCGCAGGACGGGCAGATAAAGGAGCTTGAGCATAAAGTCAGCTCGCTCGAGGGTCAGCTGCGCGACGAGTTCGAGCGCAGCCGCAGAGAGAGCGCGGGCAATCAGAAGGACATGCGCTCCGAACTTACCGAATCGCTCGACAAGATGAACGAGCGTCTCGCGCTCATGACCGAGGCGAATTTCAAGCATCAGCAGCAGCTGACGGACATGTTCTCGAAGTCGCTTGACACTATCCGCCGCAATAACATAGAACAAAACGACAGACAGTCGAGAATTATTGCAGAGTCGATAGAGAAAATGCAGCAGAGCAACGAGAAAAAGCTCGATGAAATGCGCGCGACCGTCGACGAGAAGCTCTCATCGACCCTCACTACCAGACTCGACAGCTCGTTCAAGACCGTTTCCGAGCAGCTTGAAAATGTCTACAAATCGCTCGGCGAGATGAAAGAGCTCTCGACCGGTGTTACAACAAATGTCACGAATCTTAACCGCGTGCTGACGAATGTCAAGGCGCGCGGCACATGGGCGGAAGTCCAGCTCGAGGGTATACTCGACCAGACGATACCCAATATGTACGAGAAAAACTTCGCCACCCGCCCGGGCAGCTCCGAGCGCGTCGAGTTCGCTATCCGCATCCCTGCCGGAGACGGCGGCGCGGACGCTTATCTCCCCGTTGACTCGAAGTTTCCGATGGAGGACTATGTGCGCCTCTGCTCCGCCGCGGACAGCGCGGACGCCGAAGAAGTCGCCAAGGCGCGCAAGGCTCTTGAGGACAGAGTCCTGAGCGAAGCAAAGCTCGTCACAAAATACATAAATGTTCCTGCAACGACCCCGTTTGCGATAATGTATCTCGCGACCGAGGGGCTCTATGCCGAAATCGCGTCTTCGCGCACTGGAATAGCCGAGCGCATCCAGCGCGAATATAACATTATGATAGCGGGACCGACTACAATAACAGCGCTTCTCAATTCTCTCTCCATGGGCTTCAGAGCCGTGGCGATAAACGAGAAGGCGAATGAGGTACGCCGCCTGCTTTCCGTCGCCAAGGCGCAGTATGAGAAGTTCGGCGATGTGCTCGATAAAGCGAAGAAAAAGATAGACGAGGCGGGGCGCACTCTTGTTGCCGCGCAGGACAGAAACCGTATCATGGCGGGCAAGCTCAAGGGGATCGAGAGCATGGACGCCGCGGAGGCAGACGCATATCTCGGCATAGCCGAGCAGACGGACGGCTCGGAGGATTAAGCATTTTCGTTTTTGTTTAATATAAAACCAGAAAAAAGGAGGAAACGAAATGAATAACAAAGGAAGACTGGCAAGACGCATCATTGCAGTTATAGTCTGCATGACCCTCGTCCTTGCCGCCCTCCCGACCGGAGTTTTCAGTGCCTTTGCGCAGACCGAGAAGGGCAAGCTCAAAGTCACATCCATCTCCGACATTCACTATTTTGCTGATTCCGAAAAAGGAGCCGGGGACACAAAGAACGGATTCAGCGAAGCCTACAACGAATGGAACGACAAAGGTTCCCGTCAGCTCAACGAGGTTGACGCCCTTATCGACGCAGCGCTCAATAAGGCTGTTGCCGAGAAGAGCGACTACGTATTCATCCCCGGCGACCTGACCTTCAACGGTGAGCTGGCGGGTCACAAGGCTCTTGCCGCAAAGCTCGAAGCCTTTGAAAAGGAGAGCGGAATACAGGTCATCGTTGTAAACGGCAACCACGATGTCAACAACTATAACGGCGTTACATTCAAAAACGGCGTCAAAGAGTCCGGCGAAGTCACCTCTCCCGAGGCGTTCCGCGAGATCTATAAGAATCTCGGACGCGATCTTGTGACGGACGAAAAAGAAGATGTCTTCACCCCCACCACAGGTCAGGCGGGTCAGCTCTCCTATGCTATAAGCCTCAAGGGCGGCTACAGACTCATCGTCATGGATACAAACAAGTATTCGTCCGATGTCACCGCCAAGGGCGACGATGTTCAGGAGACCGCGGGCAGCATCACCCCCGAGCTTATGCAGTGGGCTCTCAAACAGTGCGAAAAGGCGAAGAAAAATGGTGAGACCATCATCGGCATGGCTCACCACAACTTTGTCCCGCACATGACCATCGAGCCCGAAATATTCTTTGCTTTCGTGCTTGACGATTGGATGGAGTGCGCCGAGACCCTCGCGGACGCAGGCATGCATTTCACCTTCAGCGGACATCTTCACACCCCCGATATCGCCGCCCACACCAATGATAACGGCGAGACCCTGTATGATATCGAGACAACCTCTCTCACGGCTTTCCCGAACAAGTTCAGAACCGTGACCTTTGACAATACCACAGACGGCAAGACCGTCTGCGACGTCAAGTCCCACGACATTGACGAGGACGGCCCCATTGTTGTCAACTTCCCCAACGGCACATCGAAGACCTATGCCCAGCCCTATAAGAACAGCTTCTCGTTCTTCAAGACCTATGGCCCCGGCGATATACGCAACTTTGCCTCAACTATGGTCGAGGACGCGCTCTCCGGAATTTTCAGCAATATCCAAAAGGCCGGCGGACTCTATGCTTTCCTTGAGGCGTCGGGAATCGACCTTGAGAAGATAATTATCGACGCGCTCGGCACAAACGGCTTTGAGGTAGGCAGCGTCGAGATATTTACGGTCAGCAGCAACATTATGAGCTTCATCAAGGATCTCTGCGCTCAGATAGACGAGGCCTATATCAACGACCCCGACCGTGTCTTTGAAGTCATCAACGGCGTTATCAACAAGGTGTTCGACTATCAGGTGTCCGATTACAAGTGCACCAAGTTCTATGAGCGCATGGGACTTGAGAGCAAGAACGAAAAAGGTACCTTTGAGGATGCAGCCTATACGGTCATCAGCACCCTCTATAGCGCAGACGAGGATATCAGCGACGACAAGTTTATGAACGATGTTCTCGACTATTTTGAGAACAGAGACGGCGCCAAGGAGTTTTTGAACTTCCTTATCGACACCCTGCTTGACGACGTTATCGAGGGAGAGATCCTCTCCACCCTCAAGTTCAACCCCGGCAAGCTCTTCCCCGCCGGCACGGTCACAAGCCCCATGGGCGTTATGACCGACATCTTCATGAATATAATCTTCCGCGGCAACCCGAGCTACGAGAACGTTATCTACAGCGTGCTCAACCTCCTGCCCGAGAAGTACAGCAGCATACGCAATATACTCAACACCGTCGTTATGGATGAGTATATGACTCAGAGCCAGTATGACAGCATCGGCTACACTATAGGCAGAATGCTTCGCAGCCTCGTTGAGGATACGAATCCTGCCGAGAAGTCCGACCTCGATGTGACTCTTGTCTATGACGGCCCCGTCGAGCCCGAGGTCACGGTTGACAATATGCGTCTGCCCTCGAATATAGGCACAACTTTCACCGGCGACGCATCGACCGAGAGAAGCATCAACTGGTATACAAAGTACAGCCTCAAAAATTCCGACATTCAGATAGCCGAGTATTCGGAGAATCCGACCTTCACCGATAAGCTTCCCAAGGGAGTCAAGGTCAGCACGACCTCCGAGCTCGTCAAGAGGGAGTATCCCGGCGTCGATCTCGGCATTATCGGCTTCATCTCCTACGGCATCAATGTCAACCGCCACACCGCGACCATAACCGGTCTCAAGCCCGGCACGAAGTATTGCTACAGAGTCGGCGATGCAAAGTACGGCTGGTGGAGCGGTACGGGTATAATCGAGACTGCGGACAATTCCGATTCCTTCACCTTCTTCCATGTCAGCGACGAGCAGTCGCAGAACGCTGTTCAGTACGGCACATGGGGCAAGGTAGTCGATACCGCGCTCAGGATGTTCCCCGAGGGCAAGTTCTTTGCCAGCGCGGGCGACCAGGTCGATTACACCAAGCACTTCAAGCAGTGGCAGTGGTTCTTCAATGCCTCTGAGAACATCAAGAACACCGCTATCATGCCCGCAGCGGGCAACCACGAGAAGAGCGGATATATGCTCGACCAGAACTTCGTCCTGCCCGAGACGGTCGATCAGGACAGAGAGAGCGGCGTGTTCTATTCCTATGATTACAACAACGCTCACTTCATCGTCCTCAACACCAACAATCTCAGCGACTCCAAGGCGCTCAGCGACGATCAGCTCGCATGGCTCAAGGCGGACGCCCAGGCAAGCGACGCTCAGTGGAAGATAGTCGTTCTCCACAAGGCGCTCTATTCCAACGGCTCGCACTATGACGACAAGGACGTCAAGGCTATGCGCAAGCAGCTCTGCGGACTCATGCCCGACCTCGGCATCGACATCGTCCTCCAGGGTCACGACCATGTCTACCTGCGCACCGATGTCATGGACAACAACGAGGTTGTCAAGGCAGAGGAGCAGAAGATAACCTTCGGCGGCAGAGAGTACACCGCCAAGCTCAATCCCGAGGGCACAGTCTATGTCATCAGCGCATGCGCGGGTGTCAAGGACTACCAGACAAAGGATGTCAAGGATACCGACAAGCTCTTCCCGAGAGCCGAGGCTATCTACGATGCCCACAGCGCTGTGTTCTCTGCGATAACCATCGACGGCAGCAAGCTCTATTTCGACGCTTATATGCTCGACGATGAGGCAAAGGACGGCGCAACGAGAATCGACTCCTTCGCGCTCTCAAAGGCAGAGAAGGAAGAACCCGAGAAGCCCGAGAAGCCCGAGAAGCCCGAGAAGCCCGAGAAGCCCGAGAAGCCCGGTCTTCCCGACCTGCCCGAGCTTCCCGAAATCCCCGGTCTGCCCCATTGGCCCGGAAAGCCCGAGAAGCCGGAAGAGCCCTCAGACCCGTCGAATCCGAGCGAGCCGCTCGATCCCTCCGATCCCGCGAGCCCGATAGTCCCCTCGACGAAGCCCGATACAAATAAGCCCGAGGGCGACAGCAAAGTGCCGAACACCGGTGCGGCAGCTCCCGTAATGCTCATTGCATTCGCAGGCGCGGCATTCGTTATCGGCTGCTCTGCAAAGAGGAAAAAAGAGGAGTGATAACAGCTCTCTGATATAAAACTATAAAGACGCCCGGAGAGTTCAGACGCTCTTCGGGCGTTTCTCTATAGATTTTCACGCGCGTTTCTGCTACAATAAATTCAAAAATCACCGGAGACGATATTATGTTCAGACCTGTTCGCAGAATTAAAAACGCTCTCGGCGAAGAAGTGACAAAAGAAATTTTGCGCTCCGCCCGCCGCGGAGTGCTCGCAGTCAACGGCGACGGCGGATATCCTTACGCGATACCGATAAACTATCTCTATGACGAAGAGGCGGGAAAGATATATTTCCACGGCGCAAAAGCGGGTCACAAGGCGGACTCGATAAATAAATGCGATAAAGTGTGCTTCACGGCTTACGGGGATGAGATTATCCGTGAAGAGGTATGGGCGCCGTTCATGCGCAGCGCCGTCGTGTTCGGCAGGTGCCGCGTCATTGAAGACCGCGCTCAGACGCTGATTTTGGTCAAACGCCTCGCGATGAAATATTATCCCGACGAGCGCCTTGCGGATGAGGAAATCGCCGCTTCGGGAAAGGCTGTGCGGATGTATGAAATAGATATAGAGCACATGAGCGGCAAGGAAATTCAGGAGCGATGATTTTTTATACAAAGAAAGCGGCGGAAATTTTTGTACTTTAGTACACTTTTTTGTCGTTTATCGCTTGACTATTACCGATATAAAAAGTATAATAAAAGAGCTAATGCAAATAAATTGGAGGTAAACAAAATGAAGGTATTTATGATTGGCGGCACCGGCCTTCTCGGCAGCGCCGCAGCACGTATTTTCATTGACAGAGGCCACAGCGTCAAGTCTGTTGCTCTTCCGCCCCTTCCCGAAGGAGCTCCCATCCCCGAGGAGATGGAGATCGTAATGTGCAATATTTACGAGAAGACCGACGATGAGATCAGAGAGCTTATGGCCGGCTGCGACTGCTTCGTTTTCGCCGCAGGCGTCGACGAGAGAGTCGAATTCCCCGCACCCGTTTACGATGCTTACTACAAGTACAACATCGCTCCCCTCAAGAGACTTCTTCCCATCTGCAAGGAGCTCGGTTACAAGAAGGCCGTTATCCTCGGCTCTTACTTCTCCTACCTTGCCAAAGAGCGTCCGGATATGAAGCTCTGCGAGAAGCACCCCTATATCAGAAGCCGTATCGACCAGGAGAACGTCGCTTTCTCCTATGCCGATGACAACTTCGATGTTGCCGTTCTCGAGCTGCCCTACATCTTCGGCACTCAGCCCGGCAGAAAGCCCGTTTGGGTTATCCTTATCGAGCAGATCAAGAGAATGGACAAGCTTCCCTGCACCCTCTATCCCAGAGGAGGTACAGCTATGCTTACAGTCCGCCAGGTCGGTGAGTCCATCGTCGGCGCGGCTGAGCGCAGCACCGGTGCAAAGGCATGGCCCATCAGCTGCTACAACATGAAGTGGGCTCCGTTCCTCAAGATAGTCTACGCCGCAAGAGGCATGGGCGACAACAGAAAGATCATCGGCATCCCGCCGTGGATGATGAGAATGGGACTCAAGGGCGTTGTCAAGGAGTATGCCGAGAAGGGCATCGACAGCGGTATCAATCCCATGGGTCTTCCGGATATCATGGATCTCGATCTCTTCATGCCCACCGATTATGCTTACAAAGAGCTCGGTGTTACTGAGGACGACATCAAGGCCGCTATCACCGATTCTATCAAGGTCAGCGTTGCTTCCTATGAGGGTAAGGTTAAGCTCCTTGAGATGAAAGGCGAATAATCAAAACATACACTCATTTTCGGCGGAACTTTTATGTTCCGCCGAAATAGTGCTTTTTAGAAGCTTTTATATTCCTGCCGTATTTGGCGGCGGCGCGGTCGTTTGACGGGGGTTTTTTCGTCAGGACGCACAAAGATGCGCTCTTGTTTTTGTGCGCGCTGACGGAAAAACGACCATCCGCAGACCGCTTTCAACTTTTATCATCACAAATTTTTCAGGAATGGGTGAATTCTTTTGGCAAAGAGAGAAGACGTAAGAAATATAGCCATAATAGCGCACGTCGACCACGGCAAGACTACCCTCGTCGACGAGATGCTCAAGCAGAGCGGCATATTCAGAGCCAACGAGCAGGTTCAGGACAGGGTCATGGACTCCAACGACCTTGAGCGTGAGCGCGGAATAACAATACTTTCAAAGAATACCGCCGTCCATTATAACGGCGTGAAAATCAATATCGTTGACACTCCCGGCCATGCCGATTTCGGCGGCGAGGTCGAGCGTATACTCATGATGGTCGACGGCGTGCTTCTGCTCGTCGATGCGTTCGAGGGCTGCATGCCCCAGACGCGCTTCGTCCTCAAGAAGGCTCTTGCGCTCAAGAAGAAAGTCCTCGTTGTTATCAATAAGGTCGACAGACCCAACGCGCGCCCCGCAGAAGTCGTTGACGAGGTCATTGATCTGTTCATCGACCTCGGCGCCGAGGAGGATCAGCTCGACTTCCCCGTTGTCTACGCTTCGGCAAGAGACGGCTATTCCTCGCTCAATCCCAATGTTCGCTCGGGCGATATGCGCCCGCTGCTCGACTCAATTCTCGAGCATATCGAAGCACCCGACGGCGATGTCGATGCCCCGCTTCAGATACTCTTCACGAGCCTTGACTACGATGATTATATCGGCAGAATAGGCGTCGGCAGAGTTGAGCGCGGCAGGGTCAAGAAGAACGAGCCGATAGTGCTCTGCAAAACGGACGGCACTCAGGAGAATGTCAGGGTGTCGCGCCTCTATCAGTTTGAGGGACTCTCGCGTGTCGAGGTCGATTCCGCCGCTGCGGGCGATATCGTCTGCATCTCCGGTATCAGCGACATAAATATCGGTGAGACCGCCTGTTCTCCGGACTGCATCGAGCCGATGCCTTTCATAAAAATAGACGAGCCCACAATATCCATGAACTTCATGGTCAACGACAGCCCGTTCGCGGGTCGCGAGGGCAAGTTCGTTACTTCGAGAAATATCAGAGACCGCCTGTTCAAGGAGGTCGAGACGAACGTCAGCATGCGCGTTGAAGAGACCGATTCGACCGATACTTTCAAAGTCTCCGGACGTGGCGAGCTGCATCTGTCAATTCTCATTGAGACCATGCGCCGTCAGGGCTACGAGTTCCAGGTTTCGCGCCCGAAGGTCATTCTCAAAGAGATAAACGGCAAGACCTGCGAGCCTATGGAGCTGCTCATAGTCGAAGTTCCCGAGCAGTATGTCGGCGCAGTTATAGAGAAGCTCGGCTCCCGCAAGGGCGAGCTTGTCAACATGGGCACGCGCGACGGCGGCGCAACTCATCTTGAGTTCCGCATCCCGTCGAGAGGACTTATCGGCTACCGCGCCGAGTTCCTCACAGATACCAACGGCAACGGTATCATGAACCAGGTGTTCGACGGCTATGAGCCCTACAAAGGCGAGATAGTCACCCGTGAGCGCGGCTCTATAGTTGTTCACGAGACCGGCGTGAGCACCGCATACGGTCTGTTCAACACTCAGGACAGAGGCAGGCTGTTCATCCCCGCGGGCGTCGAAGTCTACGAAGGTATGATAGTCGGCGAATGCGCCAAGAATGAAGACATAGTCTGCAATATATGCAAGAGCAAGCATCTGACCAACACTCGTGCATCGGGTTCCGATGACGCGCTGCGCCTCGTGCCCTATACGGAGATGAGCCTCGAGCAGTGCATGGAATTCATAAAGGACGACGAACTGCTTGAAGTTACGCCCAAGTCGCTCAGACTCAGAAAGCGCATTCTTTCGAAAGAAAAGAGACTCAAGCAGCAGTTCAGAGGCAAGTAATCTGAAAGGGGAGACAGGAATGACACAGCGCCGATCGGTTGCTCTGGGCAGCTTTGACGGACTCCATCGGGGTCACAGGGCTGTGCTCGACCTCGCTCTCTCGTTTGAAAAAGATGGCTTCGAGCCGTGCGCCCTCGTCTTTGACGAGCACCCGCTGAAAGTTGTCGGTGCTGGAGCTCCCCCGGAGCTGATGACCCCGCAGGCGCGCGACGAAATGCTCGAAAGCCTCGGTATAACCGTCAAAAAGATATCGTTTGGGCGCATCGCCGATATGTCGGCGGAGCAGTTCGTCAATGATATTTTAATCGGCGAGCTGAACGCAGGTGCTGTCTGCTGCGGATATAATTACCGCTTCGCAAAGAGCGCCGCTGCGGATTCCCGCGACCTCGAAGAGCTCTGCAGGGAGCATGGAATTTTATGCGCCGTGGCGGAGCGCACCGACTATAACGGTGCGGCGATAAGCTCGACGAGGATAAGAAACGCGCTCGCCGAGGGCAATATCGAAGACGCAAACGCCATGCTCGGGCGCGAATTTTCCTATAAATTCACCGTCGTCAGCGGCGACAGGCGTGGCAGGTTGATAGGCGCGCCGACGATAAATCAGCATTTCCCCGAGGGCTTCATCGTCCCGAAGTTCGGCGTATATGCTTCGGCAGTGCCGATAGACGGAGAACTGCATGCTGCGGTCACGAACATCGGACGCCGCCCGTCGTTCACCTGCGACGATCTGCGCAGCGAGACCTGCATAACCGACTTCTCCGGCGACCTCTACGGAAAAAATGTCGAAGTAAAATTGCTCAGATATATCCGACCCGAAAGGGTCTTCGATTCGCTCGATTCGCTCGGCGACCAGATAGCTGCCGACGCGCAGACGGCAAAAGAAATTTTTAACAGCATAGAAAAATAATAACCGCAGCCGCCCGAGGATTGATCTCCGGGCGGCTGTTTTTCGATATTGGCTCCCCTGTAAGAGAACCGGCGCGGAATGAGCCGAGATCGAGGGGTTTGTTTCGCTTCGCTCAAAGTAATAAGTAAAAGTGAATAGTGAAAAAGTGCGCAATGCGGGCAGATATAATCGTCCGCGAAATCTGTACAATTTTATTGGCGCGGAATTTGTAGGGTGCGGCGACTCGACGCACCGATGCCGCGAAAGCGGCACGAAATCTTTATAAACATTTATCCTACCACATAGTGACGAATATCATAACCTGCAAAATTCGCACGGATTTATTGGTACACAACCCCGCACCCAAAATTCAATATGGAAAACGCCTGCGCGGCATGATATAATCGATATGTAAAAGCATTTTGACACGGAAAATGCACGGATGTAAAACGCTTTTGATAGACACACGACTGTTTTTTGCGTAAACTGAAAGCGAAAAAAGGAGGCGCGGCAGATGGATATCGGGAAGAAGCTCAGGGACGCGAGAAACGCGGCTAAATTGACTCAGGAGAGTGCGGCGGAGTCGCTCGGCGTGAGCCGCCAGACCGTATCGAATTGGGAGACGGGCAAGACCTATCCCGATATAGTGAGCGTCATAAGAATGAGCGACCTCTATTCCGTCAGCCTCGACTGCCTGCTGAAGGAGGAAAAAACCGTGTCAAACGATCTCAACTATCTCAACTATCTCGAAGAGAGCACGAACGTCGTCAAGAGCCGCCGCAGACTCGGAAAGCTTGTGCTCGTCGCCGCATATCTCGTCATATGGGCGGTGTCGGTTGCGTTTTTCTGGCTCGCCGTCTCCGGGTCGGACGCGGGCGCGTACGCCGTGCTCGTTATATGGGGCGCAATCCCGCTGACCACATTCGTCATCTCGCTGCTCATAGGCGCAAACGGCTATTGGAGCAGAAGAAAATGGTGGGCGGTGCCTATCCTCGCTCTTATGTACACTCTCATTCCGTTTCTGACCTTCACCCTCGCCAACGCCGCTTCAACGGGCGTTTCCGCAGGCGATATAGCGGTGAACCTCGACGATTTAATCACCCTGCCCATAGGTGCGGTCGTCTCCGCCGCCGGTCTTGCGATTGGCACGGGCATAGAAAAACTTCGGGAGAGAAAGCTGAAAAGAAAGAATAATATCCTGACACAAGAGAGCACAAAAAGTCAGGAATAAAAAATTTCTTCGCTCTATAATAAAAAATTTCTTCGCTCTATAATGTCCTTGCACAGGGAGGGAAAGCATGGACTGGATAACAGGGATAAGCAAAGCGATAGACTATATTGAGGAACACATCACGGAGCCCACGGATTACGCGCGGGCTGCGAAAGAGGCCTGTTCGTCGCCGTTTAATTTTCAGCGTATGTTCGCTCTGCTGTGCGGTTATACGCTCGGCGACTATGTGCGTATGCGGCGGCTCACCCTCGCCGGGGAGGCGCTGCTCTCGACGGATGCCAAGGTTATCGATGTTGCCCTCAAATACGGCTATGACTCGCCAGAGAGCTTTTCGCGCGCATTCACCCGCTTCCACGGCGTATCCCCGTCCGCAGTCCGAAAGGGCGCGGCCATCCGCTCGTTCTCCCGCATCTGTGTTAAACTCATTTTAACAGGAGGCAGGATTATGGAGTACAGAATAGAAAAGAAACAGGCGGCGAAGATTATCTGCCGCCGCAGAGAGTTCACAAAGCCAGGCGACGACTACACGAACAGGGAGATCCCCGAATTCTGGAACGAGTGCGGACGCGACGGGAGCATTCAAAAGCTCTGCGGGTATATCAAGGACAGCGCGCAGTTCAAGGGACTTCTCGGTGTGTGCTTCTCGACCGAGATGACGGACAGCGGCTTTCCCTACGGCATCGGTGCGGAGTATGACGGCGAATCCGACCCGCAGGATTTCGAAATCGTGGAGATACCCGCCTATACCTACGCGGTGTTCACCATGCGCGGCAAGATGCCCGACGCGTTCAGGGAGACCTATAGAAAGATATGCACCGAATTCTTCCCGCAGAGCGGATATGAATACGGCAACGGCGTTGAGATTGAGGCCTATCCCTCGGCGGACGTGCAGAACCCGGACTACTCCTGCGAGATATGGATCGCAGTCAAACCGAAAAAGTAAATATTTTTTTGCCGGAGCTCGTTTGGGCTCCGGTTCTTTTTATCTTGAGGAAAGGCGGAAAGAATGTTATACTTATTGAAGAAAGCAATATTGAAAGGAAAACGCCGATGAGAAGATTCTTGAAATTCTTTGCACGTCTATTTGTGCTTTTGCTCGGACTTTCGCTGTGCATTTCGCCGCTCGGGGGCTTTGCAACTTATAATTTGGAATATGAGCAGGCGGTCGGTAATCCGCTCAAAGGCTTCATGCCGTTTTATAAACAGGGCGGAGCCGCCGACAGCGTGCCTTACAGCATGGAGTGGTTTTATGTTCCGCTCTCTGCGCTCATGTCCGACAGCGGCGAATACACTATCCGCGAGGGGCTTTAGCCGTATCTTGAAGAGATATCGGCGCGCGGGAATCAGGCGGTTTTCAGAGTCTATCTCGACTATCCCGGATCGAGTATCGGCGAAAAAGCCGTGCCGCAGTTCATCTGGGATATGGGTATAAAAAAAGAGCACTACGACGAATACGGCGGAGGCTGGTGCCCCGACTATTCGGACGGCAGGCTCATTGATATCCTCTGCGATTTTGTGCGCGAGCTGGCGCGCGAATACGACGGTGACCGCCGCATAGCCTATATCACAACGGGACTTCTCGGTCACTGGGGCGAGTGGCATGTCTGCCTGCCGGAGCTCGAAGCTTCAAAAGAGCAGAAAGCAAAAATTATCTCCGCATTTGCGGAAAATTTCAAGACTACGCGCATTCTGACCCGCTATCCCGGGACTCCCGGCACTGCGCGCGGCGGCAATGTCGGCTTCCACGACGATTCTTTCACCCACTCGACACTCTACGGCGAGAGCTGGTATTTTATGTCCAAGATGAAAAAGGCGCATCAGACCGGGGTCTGGAAAAATCAGCCAATCGGCGGCGAGTTCCGCCCGGAGGGGCAGTCGGCGTTCTTGTCCGGCGCGCCGCTCGACGGATATCAGGACTACTCCGAGTGCGTCAATGTGACCCACTGCTCGTGGCTGATGATGGCGGGCGCGTTTGAAGAAAATCTCGGCGCGGACGAAATCGAGCGCGCCAAAACAGCTTCGGCGGCTCTCGGCTATGATTTTACTGTCACGGACGCGAGAGTGATGAAAATTTTCGGCAAGATTTATGCTTTTGTCACGATAAAAAATACGGGCGTCGCCCCGATATACTATGACCTCGGCGTGTCTTTCGGCGTCGGAAACGAGAAAAATGCGCAGTGGACTAAAGCGGAAAATCAAAAGCTCTGCCGCCTCATGCCCGGAAAGAGCGAGGTATTCTCGGCGCAGATAAGCATAGACGACGGGCAGTCGCTCTTTGTCCGCATAGAAGCGCCGCTCGAAAACGGCAAGCCGATACGCTTCTCCAACTCGTCCGAGCTGCAGCGCGCCGACGGGTCGCTCGAGCTCGGGAACATGATGAGGTTTTGATATGGAGAAAAAATACAAGGTCTTTTATCAGGGCTCGCTCTACGGCCACTTCGGTCGCGACCGCGCGGGAAAGGAAATCGAAATCAATAAAAGCTTTCTTTGGGGAGGCGAAAGCTGGCTCGTGCCGTCTGTCTATGTTTGCGGCAAGGGGCTTGTTGCGGACATTCTCAAAAGTGTGAGCGTCGAGGATTTTCGCGCGTTCGCCGAAAAATTCGGACTCGATGAAAACAGCGATTGTGACGGCTTTTCAGACGAACAGCAGGCTGAAATAGAAGCTGAAAATCCGCTGAACAGCGATATCTTCGCCTCAATTCAGTTCGGCGGCAGAAAAAGCGACATGGAGTTTTCAAGCTCCGATTGCTGGAATCCGCTTTTCCCCGACAGCGGTGATGCGGCGGAAGCTCTGCTCGACAGATACGGGCTCGATAAATCTTTTTGCTGGCTTGCAGTGAGGATGAGTATCCCGTGGCGCGGCAGAAAACCGAAAAAATCAGATTCCCTGACCCTGCAACTTCGTGCGGAAAAGATACCCGTCCCGGGAGCGCATTTCAAGGCGAATTGCCCCGGCGACAAGACAGAATTTATAAATCCCGTGACCGGAAAAAAGCATACGCTGACGGTTACGGCTGTCGAACAGCAGAAGTTTTCAAAGCTGCTGCATATCGGCGAAAAAGAACCGCCGCTGTGTACAATAATAAATTATGATATCTCGCCGGAAATTCCGAGGGATGAGATATCCGTAAATGACCGTTCAAAGCCGGAAAAACCGCGCGGGATTCTCGCGCCCCGCGGCAAAGCGGCGTCGGCAATAGGCATTATCGGCGGCGCGGACGGACCGACCGTCATCGTCACATCATCGGCGAGCGGGCGAACTGCTTGCTCGTCACTGTATTATGAGCCGGAATATGAGCCGGATTGGTGCATGGTGTTTTATAAGAATCCGAAAGATGATATTGAATTTGAACTGATATAAAAAAACGGGACTGCGGATAGCAGTCCCTTTAAGTTTATTCCGGAAGCGAGTCCATATAGTTTTTATAGTGGGCAAAGACTATGCCCGGCTCCTGAAGGTCGGGGTTCCAGCGCTTGACCCACTCGAGGGAGAAGAAGCCGTCGAAGCCGGCTCTGTCAAGCAGGGTTACTGCATCCGCAACGGGCACATCGCCGTAGCCCATCATGCGGTATTCGACCCTTGAGCCGCGCATAACGGAGTCCTTCAAATGGACGTGCTTTACATAGGTTCCGAGAGCCGCAAAAGTCTCGACCGGGCTCTCACTGCCGAAACGCACCGTGTGATGGACATCCCAGAGCACACCGCAGTTGTCGCTTCCGGCTCTGTCGAGGAAAGCGAGCATCGCTTTTGAGCTCGAGAGGTCGCCGTTGGTCTCTATCAGCGGAGTGACGCCTCTCTTCGCGCCGTACTCGCACAGCTGGCGGTAGAGCCCTGCGCCGAGCGTGAAATCGCCGACTGTGATATGCGGCTCGCCCGTGCCCATGACACGGATATATTTTACTCCGAGCTTTCTCGCAAGGTCAATGTAGCCGCACGCCTCGAGGAACGAGTCCTGCGCCCTGTCGCGCACGGCGAGCGTTGCGCCCGAGGTCAGAGAGGGAATGACAAGCCCAGTCTGAGCGATTTTTTCTTTCGTTTGCTCGATTTCGGCGTCCGAAAACTCGGGGATTTCAAGCGCGTTTATCTTGTCGCCTATACCCCTTATCTCCACGCCGCCGAAGCCTAAATCCTTGGCAGTCGCAACTATTTCTTTCAGCGTCCAGCGCGGACAGCCGAGGGTTGAAAATGATAGTTTCATCGTAACAGATCCTTTCGTAATATTCTTTTACGCAGTTTCTATTGAGTCGTCGCTCTGAAGCGAATATTTTTCGACCGCCATGTCGCGCAGAACGAATTTCTGGATTTTTCCGCTCGCGGTCATCGGGAATTCGTCCATTATCCAGACATATTTCGGGATCTTGAAGAACGCGACATTCTCCTTGTAGTAGGCCTTTATCTCCTCCTCGGTCATGTCCTCGCCCTCTTTAAGAATGACGCAGGCGCAGACCTCCTCGCCGTACTTCTTGCTCGGCACGCCTATGACCTGAACATCCTTGACGCGGTCATTATGATAGAGGCACTCCTCGAGCTCCTTGGGATATATATTCTCGCCGCCGCGGATTATCATATCCTTGAGCCTGCCCGTGACTTTGTAATAGCCGTTCTCGTCGCAGACCGCGAGGTCGCCGAAGTGGAGCCAGCCGTCCTTGTCTATCGCCTGAGCGGTGGCTTCGGGCATCTTGTAGTAGCCTTTCATTATGTTGTAGCCGCGCGCGCAGAATTCGCCTATCTCGCCCGCGGGCAGAGTCTCGCCCGTATTGGGGTCGACTATCTTGCACTCGACGCCGGGGAACGCCTTGCCGACTGTTGCGCAGCGTGTCTCGAGGGAATCCTCCGTCGTTGTCATCGTGCAGCCGGGTGCCGCCTCGGTCTGACCGAAAACGATAACGATATCGTGCATATTCATCTTCTCGCTGACATCGTACATCGTCTTTATCGGGCAGGGCGAGCCCGCCATGATGCCCGTGCGCATATGCGAAAAATCATATTTGTCGAAGTCCGGGTGCTCGAGCATAGCGATGAACATCGTCGGCACGCCGTGGACTGCGGTGCAGTGCTTTGTCACAAGCGCGTCCATGACCTTTTTGGCGTTGAACATATCAATCGGCACAAAGGGCGTTCCGTGGGATATGCAGGACATGAGCGCGAGCACCATTCCGAAGCAGTGGAAGAACGGAACGGTGATGCACAGTCTGTCCTCATGGGTGAACTTCATGCCGTCGCCTATCGTCTGGCCGTTATTGAGTATATTATAGTGAGTGAGCATAACGCCCTTGGGGAAGCCGGTCGTGCCGGAGGTATACTGAATGTTGACGACCTCGTGGCAGTCGCACGAGTCACGCACCGCCTCGAACTCCTCGACCGGAGTCTGCTCGGCGAGAGTATAGAGATCTTTCCAGTCGACCATGCCCGCCGGGCACTCGCCCTCACCCGCGTAGATAACGCTCTTTAAAAGCGGCAGTCTGCGGCTCTTGAGCTTGCCGGGCTCGCAGCTTTCAAGCTCCGGGCACAGCTCGTTTATTATATCGATATAGCTCGTGCCCTTGTAGCCGTCAATGAGGACTATCGCCTCGGAGTCGGACTGCTTGAGCTGATAATCGAGCTCGAAAACTTTATAGCTGGTGTTGACGGTAACGAGAATACCGCCCATTTTTGCACTGCCGAAAAAGGTTAGCAGCCATGCGGGCACGTTTGTGCCCCAGATGGAAATGTGTGAACCCTTTTTAAGGCCTAGTGCCATGAAGCCTCTGGCTATCGTCTCACACTCGTCGTTGAACTCTTTCCATGTTCTGGAGTAGTCCCTGTCAGTGTAGTCGATCATGTTGTCGTCCGGGTACTTTGCCGCCATATCGGCGATTTGCTGACCCAGAGTCTTTTCAAGAAACTTCTGCTGCATTGAAATCGATCCTTTCTTCAAAAATTCGGCTCGTGCCGTTAAGTATATTTCAACCGCTCAAGCGGCGATTGACTCAATAGGTGTGGTCGCAGATTTCGTTTATCTTGTCGCGCAGGGCAATAAAATCCTCGAACGCCGCGGGCTTCTGGTTGGGATTGCGGAGCAGCGCCGCGGGATGGAAGGTACCCATATAGAGTATACCGCCGCGGTCATAGAAGAGCCCGTGCTCTTTTGTGACGCGAAAATCCTTCGAGATATATCTCTGGGCGGATATCCTGCCGACGCAGACGATTATCTTCGGGCGCATCAGGGCTATCTGGCTGTCGAGCCATGCGGAGCACGCCTCCTGCTCCTCGGGCAGGGGATCGCGGTTCTGCGGCGGACGGCACTTGACGGTGTTCGCGATATAGATATTCTTGTCCCTGAACAGGTCAACGGTCGCCATTAACTTGTCGAGCAGCTGACCGCTGCGCCCGACGAACGGCTCGCCTTTGAGATCCTCCTGCTGACCGGGTCCTTCGCCGATAAACATGACCTCCGCGTCTTCTTTGCCGACGCCGAAAACAACATTCGTGCGCGTTTGGCACAGACCGCACTTGCGGCAGTTCAGGCACTCCTGCCTGAGTTCCTCCCAGGTAGACATTGGCAAGCCTCCGTTTCATGTGATTATTTAGTAATTATAGCGTAGATTGTGCGGAATTAATATTTATACGGGAATAATTCTTCTTTTAAAGCCAAACAAGTATAAATTTTTTCTTTCGCATTGCAACATCCCGCGCGGATTTGTGGAAAAAATCGCAGACGAAAAGCAGCGATTCACCTCAAATCGGGAGCTGAAAACCACGGGCGCTCGGCAGCAGATGCTGATAATTTCTCAAAAAATGCAAAAAATTCACAAATTCATGCTATACTGACCGTCGGGAGGAATGTCCGATGACTGCAAAAAAGAAAAAGCCGATAATCGCCCTCGCGGTCGTCTCGGCTCTGCTTACGGCGTTGATTCTTTGGATAATTTGGGGCAACACGGCGCTGCAGCTCAACAAATACACGGTTTCGAGCGAGCGGCTGCCCCGAGCGTTTGACGGCTGCAAAATCGCGCATATTTCGGATCTGCACAACACCGAAAT
>ERZ773158.1307-NODE-1307-length-23378-cov-6.920079_pt1 | contig 23378 bp, 24 predicted proteins | sample MGYA00511918_ERZ773158 | MGnify/ENA primary metagenome ERZ773158 (study PRJEB29015, sample SAMEA2737876) | human gut metagenome | biome: human gut; feature: human-associated habitat; material: faeces | place: China | collected 2012 ...
GGCTGCTGTGCGGGTCGATGAAAAGGTCCTTGTTGAGATCGACTGAGCACCCTACAGGCCCTTTGCCCTTGCGGCAAGGGGCCTTTTTGATTATAGGAGCAAGATTATGCAGCAATATCTGGAAGCGGGCAAGGTCGTGACCACCCACGGCGTGCGCGGCGAAATGAAGCTGGAGCTTTGGTGCGACGGCGTGAATTTTCTCAAAAAGGTGGGCAGACTGTACCCCTCGGCACAGGGCGGCAGGGCCTATAAGATCGTGTCCATCCGCGCACAGGGCCAGATGGCTCTGCTGCAGCTGGAAGGCGTGGACGATATGGATGCTGCCCGTGCGCTGCGGGGGCAGGTGTTCTACTTTGACCGCAATGATGCCACCCTGCCCGCAGGCCGCTGGTATGTGGCCGACCTGATCGGGTGCGAAGTGCGGGATGCCGACACCGGCAGGGTGTACGGCGTTGTGACCAGCGTGGATCACCCCGGTGCACAGGATATCTACACCGTCAAAGCACCGAACGGCAAGGAATACATGTTCCCGGGCGTGGATGCTTTTCTGAAAGAGCGCAACCCGCCGGAGGGCTATCTCCTCGTCACCCCCATTCCGGGCCTGCTGGACGATGACTTTGACAGCGAACGGGAGGAAGAGTGAGCCATGGGAATGCGTGTGGACATCGTGACCCTGTTCCCGGAAATGTGCCAGCAGGTGCTGGATGCCAGCATCATCGGGCGCGCGGCAAAGAAGGGCTTTATTGAGACCCACTGCCACCAGATCCGGGACTACACCCTGAACAAACAGAAGCAGACCGACGATTACCCCTACGGCGGCGGCTGCGGCATGGTGCTGTACGCTCAGCCCATCGCAGACTGCCTGCGTGCTGTGCAGCAGGAAGTGGCTTCACAGGGCCGTCCGGCCCCGCATATCGTGTTCCTGACGGCAGGCGGCCAGCGCTACACCGAGGAGCACGCAAAGCGGCTGGCCCAGTACGATAACCTGACACTGGTATGCGGCCACTATGAGGGCATCGACGAGCGTGTGATCGATGCTTTTGCGGATGAAGAGATCTCCATCGGTGACTACATCCTCACCGGCGGCGAGCTGGCCAGTCTTGTGGTGGCGGACAGTGTGCTGCGCCTGAAGCCCGGCGTGCTGGCTGAGCAGAAGGGCTACGAGGAAGAAAGCTACTGGGACGGCCTGCTGGAGTATCCCCAGTACACCCGCCCCGAGGTGTGGGAAGGCCGCGCTGTGCCGCAGGTGCTGCTGGGCGGCGACCACCAGAAGATCGATGCGTGGCGCGGGGAACAGAGCCGGGAGCGCACCCGCCTGCGCCGCCCGGAGCTGTACGAGAAGTGGTATGAGACCCACCCTGTGACCGAGCTGCCCAAATGGAAGCGCGGCGAGAACATGCGCCTTGTCAAGACCGACGAGCAGTTTGCTGCTGCCGCTCGCATCTTTGTGGAGGGCCGCCGCACCACCTGTGCCGAGAACTGGACCCCGGAATACTGTGCCAGCCTTAACGAGGAAGAATATCTTTTGCAGCTGCGGCAGGAAAAGGCCGCAGGCTGGGTGTGCTACCTGCACACCACCAAGGATGTGCCGGACGGCATCGTGAGCATCAACCACAAGGTGGGGCACATCGAACATCTGTTCGTCACTGAAAAAGCCCGCGGCAGGGGCATTGGCATGAAGATGCTGGACTTTGCCCGCAGGAAGCTGCCGGAGCACCCGCACCCGGTGCTGAGCGTGCTGAACACCAACACCCGCGCCATAGCGCTGTACACCCGCATGGGCTGGAAGCTGACCAGCGGCACCGAGCTGGAGTTCACGCCGGAGCAATATCCGGCTGTGGTGAAAAAGTGCGCGCTGGTCTGGATGCGGTACGAGGGCAGCACACAGAAGTAACTCCGGGCGGCAGCTGCAGGTGCATCGGACAGCGAAAAAGGCACGAAAATGGATGCTCGGACCGGAGGGTATGGTGCTGGAAACGCACAAAAACGGCCGAGATATTGCCCGATGGTCGAAAAAATGTTGAAAACTTTTGTATCTACCCTCTAACCTTCGGGGAATAATTTTATTATCTTTGTATAAATAATGAAAAATGGGCCGCTTTTCATTGGAGAAACCGCCAAAAATGCGCCGGGGGACTGTACAACCGTTTCGACTTGCGCTAAAATAATCGTAACGCAACAGGCACAGGATACAGATTCTATACCCAAAACGATATTAGATAGGAGCGCTTTACTATGTACGTGAAAGAAGTTACCGTTGAAAATCAGGTTGGTCTGCACGCTCGTCCGGCTACCTTCTTCATCCAGAAGGCTAACGAGTTCAAGTCTTCCATCTGGGTCGAGAAGGAAGAACGCCGCGTGAACGCAAAGAGCCTGCTGGGCGTTCTGTCTCTGGGCATCGTGGGCGGTACCACCATCCGCATCATCGCTGACGGCGCTGATGAGCAGGCTGCTGTTGACGGCTTGATCAAGCTGGTGGAGTCCGGTTTTGCTGAGTAATTTGTGTCTATAAATGGAGCGGCGGGGGAACCTGCCGCTTTTTGTTTTTCAAGGAGAATCCATGACCAAAGCTGAACTGTATCAGAAAGCCTGTATGCTGCCGCTGCTGCCCGGCGTTTATATCATCCGGGATAAGACGGACACCATCATTTATATCGGCAAGGCAAAGCGGCTGCGCATCCGGGTGAGCCAGTATTTCCGCGAGGGCGTGCCCCACGACAACAAGGTCAGCCAGATGATCGCCCATGCCTATGCCTTTGACGTGATCGTCTGCCAGAGCGAGTTTGAAGCGCTGGTGCTGGAAGCCAGCCAGATCAAGGCCCACACGCCGAAGTATAACATCCTGCTCAAGGATGATAAAGGCTACAGCTATATCAAGGTGACAAAGGAGCCATGGCCCAGGCTCTCCTTCGTGCTGCAAAAGGAGGAGGACGATGCCGAGTATATCGGCCCCTATACCTCCAGCTTTGCGGCCCGGCAGATGGCGGAAACGGCCATGGATGCCTTTCTGCTGCCGCGCTGCAATAAGCGCTTCCCGCAGGAGATCGGCAAAGGACGGCCCTGCCTGAACGCCCACATCGGCAAGTGCATGGCAGTGTGCAGCGGCAGGATCAGCTGCGAAAACTACAATCAGGCCGTCAAGAGCGCCGTGCACCTGATCCGCTACGGCAAAAAGGACATCCTGAAGATCCTCAACGAGCGGATGCAGGAGGCCTCGGACCGGCTGGAATTTGAGACGGCGGCGCTGCTGCGGGACCAGATCGCAGCCATCACCAAGGTGAGCGCCGGGCAGAAGGTCATTGTGGACCCGGATGTGGAGATGGATGTGGTGGCGCTGGCAGGCACGCCGGACAGCGTGTGTGCGGCGGTGCTGCGCTTCCGGGACGGACGGCTGACCGACAAGCGGGAGTTTTTGTTCCACGATACTTCGGACATTGCCGCCGTGCGGGAGGAATTTCTGCCCCGATATTATCTGGATGACGAACAGATCCCCAAGATCATTGCGGTGGACGAGCTGCCGCCGGACAGCGATGCCTTGCAGCAGGCGCTGAACGAAAAGCGCGGCAGTGAGGTGCAGCTGTATGTGCCCCAGCGGGGCGATAAGGCCCATCTGGTGGAGATGGCCCACACCAACGCGGTGGAGCGTCTTGCCCGGGAGAGCGGCCGCTATGCCCGGGAGGAAAAGCTGCTGGACGAGCTGGCGCAGGTGCTGGGCCTTGCAAAGCCGCCCCGTGCCATTGAGAGCTACGATATCTCCAACTGGGGCGATGGCTCCAGCGTGTGCGGCATGGTCACCTTCAAGGACGGCAAGCCCTACAAGGCGGGCTACCGCAAGTTCAAGATGAAGACCGTTGCGGGCACTGACGACTATGCATCACTGGCAGAGACTGTCTCCCGGCGGGCAGCAGAGTACGAAAAGTACGCAGAGCTTGCAAAAAAGGGAGAGCCCTGCAGCAACTGGTTCGGGCAGAAGCCGGATCTGCTTTTGATGGACGGCGGCAGGGGGCAGGTGAGCGCGGCAAAAGATGCACTGGCCGGGACTGCCCTTGCGGATGTGCCGCTCTACGGCATGGTGAAGGATGACCACCACCGCACCCGCGCCATTGTGGACAGCGACGGCCGGGAAATTGCCATCAACATGAACCGGGGCACCTTTACCTTTATCACGGCCATTCAGGACGAGACCCATCGCTTTGCCAATGCCTATCGCAAGCAGCAGATGAAGCAGAAGAGTTATTCCTCCACCCTGACGGAGATCCCCGGCATCGGCCCCAAAACGGCAAAGGCACTGATGGCCCAGTTCAAGAGCGTGGGCGCGGTGAAGGAAGCCACGCCTGACCAGCTGGAAAATACCCCCGGCGTGGGCAAACAGACGGCACAGATCATCTACGCATATTTTCACGCATAAAACCCTCTCAGTCATCGCTGCGCGATGCCAGCTCTCCCGAAAGGGAGAGCTTTTTGCATTCAGATGCAATGAATGTGCAGAGCTGAAAAAACGCGATTGATGCATTTGCCAGTTATGGCCCTTCCCGTGAAAAGGCAAACCCCGGCAGACCGCAGTCTGCCGGGGTTTGCAATATTAAAATAAATTTACCGCTGAAAATGCCCAGAGCAAAGCGGAGGGCATTCAAATGATTCAGTTCTCCGCAGAAATATCCTGACCGAAATACTTCTCGCTCAGCTCCTTCAGGGTGCCGTCGGCACGCAGCTCCTCAATGGCGGTGTTGATAGCATCCAGCAGGGTGGCGCTGGCATCGCCCTTGCGCAGAGGAATGGCAACGTGGGAGGCGTCCTCGGTCTGGGCCACCAGCTTGAAATCTGCGTCCGGATGGACGTTCAGGTAATCGTAGAAGGAAACATCAGCGTTCAGGGTGGCGTCGATGCGGCCTGCGGTGAGCAGCTGGATGGTCTCTTCCAGCGTGTCGATGCCCTGTACGGTGGCACCATAGCTCTCGGCCAGTTCCATGTAGGTGGAAGCAAGGCTGTTGGCGGTGGTCTTGCCCTTCAGGTCCTCAAAGCTGGTGATCTCGTCGTTATCCTTGCGGACGGCAAGGGCAGTGTGGATGTAGCCGTAGGGCTCGGTGAAATCATAGGTCTTGGCGCGCTCGTCGGTCACTTCCACGCCGTTGCACACGATGTCGTAGCGGCCTGCGTCCAGACCGGCAAACAGGCTGTCCCAGTCGCTTTCGACGTACTCCGGCTCCACGCCCAGCTTTTCGGCAATGGCGCGGGAGACTTCCACATCGTAGCCCACCAGAGTATCGGATTCGTCGTGGTAGCTCCAGGGCTGCCATGCGCCTTCCAGGGCGACGATCAGCTTGCCGCTGGACTGGATGTTGGACAGCTGGTCGCCGGCAGCAGGAGCCACAGAGGCGGCCGTGCCGGAAGCAGCGGTGCTGCCGGAAGAATTGGAGCAGCCGGACAGAGTCAGCACGCCGGCAGCGGCCATGACGCTCATAAGAGAAATAAAGGTTCTGCGTTTCATAGTTGGATTCCCTTTCCTCTATAAAAATATTTGTGAAATAAACTCCTTCAGGCAAAGAGGGAGACTTTCTGGTTTTGCCAAAGGCCCCATCCCGGAGGGGGCTGTCTGCGAAGCAGACTGGGGGAGTTGGTTAAACTTCACTCGGTGTGAGCGATCTTCCGCAAAAATTCGCGGGTGCGCTCCTCTTTGGGGTTGGCGAAAAACTCATGCGAGGGAGCCTGCTCCACTACCACGCCGTTCTCCATGAAAACGGTCTTGGAGGAAACATTGCGGGCAAAGCCCATCTCGTGGGTGACCACCAGCATGGTCATGCCCTCTTCGGCCAGCTGCCGCATCACGGCCAGCACTTCGCCAGTCAGCTCCGGGTCAAGGGCCGAAGTCGGCTCGTCAAAATAGATGATCTCCGGGTCAGATGCCAGCGCACGGGCAATGGCCACGCGCTGCTGCTGGCCGCCGGAAAGCTGGCGCGGATAGTAGTCGGCTCGGTCGGCAAGGCCCACCTTTTTCAGCATCTTCATGCCAACGGCATCCGCCTGCTCTTTGGGCATTTTGCGGGCAATGATGAGGCCCTCGGTCACGTTCTGCAGGGCAGTCTTGTTGCGGAACAGATTGTAGCTCTGGAACACAAAGGCCGTCTTTTTGCGCAGCCGGGCAATGTCGGCACGGCTGGCCTGGGCAAGGTCGAACGTCTCGCCGTCAAAGGTGAGCTGGCCTGCGTCGGCAGTCTCCAGAAAGTTCAGACAGCGCAGCAGGGTGGTCTTGCCGGAGCCGGAGGGGCCGAGGATGGCCACTACATCGCCCTTTTCCACGGTCAGGTCCACGCCGCGCAGCACCTGCAGCTCGCTGGTCACTTTGCGTGCACCGGGCCGGTGGAAGATGCCTGCCTGCAGGCGGGGCTTTGTGTAGGTGAAAAAGGATTTGTGGACGTTTTTGATCTCTAACATGGACATGGTTGCCACACTCCTTTCTTACTGGAAGCCGTGGGCGTTGAGCCGACGCTCCAGCAGTGACTGCAGCTTGGTAATGACCGTGCAGAACAGCAGATACACCACGGCCACCTCACAGTAGATGGGCAGGAAGATGTAGGTGCGGGCGGCCACGCGCTGACCGGCCATGAACAGCTCGGCTACTGTGATATTGGACGCCAGCGAGGTGTCCTTGATCATGCCGATGAGCGAGTTGGAGAGGGCGGGCACTGCGGTGCGCAGGGCCTGCGGCAGCACGATGCGGCGCATGATCTGCCACCAGCTCATGCCCACGCAGTAACCGGCTTCCAGCTGGCCCTGCGGCACGCTTTCCAGTGCGCCGCGCATGGTCTCGGCACAGTAGGCACCCTCGTTGAAGGCAAAGGCGATGACCGCAGCAGGGAAAGCGTCCAGCATGATGCCCACGCTGGGCAGACCATAAAAGATGATGAACAGCTGCACCAGCAGCGGCGTGCCGCGGATGACCCAGATGTAGAACCGTGCGATCTGCCGCAGCACCGGCACATTGGCGTACTGCACCAGCGAAACGGCTACGGCAATGATCATGGCAAAAAAGAAGGAGACCAGCGTGAGCGGGATGGTCATGGTAAGGCCTGCCGTAAGGATACGGGGCAGGGCCTCCGCCAGCACGCTGACCGTACGGTTGGAAAGAAATGCTTCAAACATGAAAAATGTTCCCTCAGAACGGTATTCAAATACTTTGTAAATCGTAAGAACAAAGGTATTATAAGGCTTGGAGTGCGCTTGAAGTCAAGGGCTTTTTCTAAAATTCCTACAAAACCTACCAGAATACTATAGCATGAATCCGGATGGAGTGCAAACGGTTTGCTCAAAACGCGTGATGTGTACAAAAACGGACGACCCATCTGGAAAACTTTGTGCAATGCGGCAAGCGGTTGACGGCGCACCGGCTTTCGTGTACAATGAACATAACAACGCGCACCGGGCTTGGCCCGGCACAGGCGCAAATTCACCGCAGAGGGCGCAGTGCCCTTTGCGCGGTGCAGACACGGAGGACACGAACGTGACGAAGAAAAAAATTGGCGTTCTGGGTGCAGGTACCTGGGGCATGGCTCTGGCACGGATGCTGTGTGTCAGCGGCAATGATGTGCAGGTGTGGTCGGCGCTTCCGGCTGAGGTGGAGAACCTTTCCGCTACGCGGGTGCACCCCAATCTGCCGGGCATGAAGATCCCGGAAGAGCTGCAGTTTACCAAGAGCATTGAGGAAGTGTGCACCGGCAAGGATGTGCTGCTGTTTGCAGTGCCGTCGGTATTTGTGCGCTCTACCACGGCCAAGGCCCGGCCTTACATCCCGGACGGCCAGATCCTTGTGGACGTTGCAAAGGGCATGGAGCCGGAAACCTTATATACCATGACTGAGGTCATTGCCGACGAGCTGAACAAAGAGGGCGGCCCCAAGGGGGTAAAGCTGGTAGCACTCTCCGGCCCGACCCATGCGGAAGAGGTGGCGCTGGACATGCCCACCACCATCGTTTCGGCCTGCCCGGATGAAGCCGCTGCCGAGTATGTGCAGGATGTGTTCAGCAACACCTGTATGCGTGTGTACACCAACGCCGACATCAAGGGCGTGGAGCTGAGCGGCGCGCTGAAGAATGTGATTGCGCTGGGTGTTGGCATCTCCACCGGCCTTGGCTACGGCGACAACGCCCGCGCAGCCCTCATCACCCGCGGCATTGCCGAGATCGCCCGGCTGGGCGTGGCCATGGGCTGCAACATCCACACCTTTGCGGGTCTGGCCGGTATCGGCGACCTGATCGTGACGGCGACCAGTATGCACAGCCGCAACAATCGTGCGGGCATTCTGATCGGCAAGGGCAAAAGCCCGGAGCAGGCCGTGAAGGAGGTCGGCATGGTGGTGGAGGGCATCAATGCACTGCCTGCCGCTATGGAGCTGGCAGCAAAGTACAATGTGGAAATGCCCATTGTGCAGACGGTGAACGCCATCGTGAAGGAGGGCATGAGCGCCAGCGACGCGCTGCGCACCCTGATGGACCGCAACCGGAAGAACGAGATGCCGCAGGGCTACGAAAAAGTCTGAATTTTAAGGGAGAAGGCACAGCTGTCTGCAGATGGCTGTGCCTTTTTTGCTGCGCGGCCTGCCCACTGGCCGAAAACACAAAATAATTCAAATTTTTTACCAAAATCAGACGTAAAAGGGTAGAAGGTCGGGAAACTTTCTGCTATACTGAAACAGAACGCAAAAAACCGGGGGACGTTTTGTGCACCCTGCCGGAGAGAAAGAGAGGAATCTGCCATGCCGTCAACTTATGCGCACCGCCGCTTTGGCACCAATGTGCTGGAACATCTGCCGGATGAACTGCGTGCTCAGCTGGAACAGAACCGTGAGCTTTACGATATCGGCCTGCACGGGCCGGACCTGCTGTTTTATTACCATGCTGCCAAGTCCAACCCGGTGGGTGCATTGGGCAACGCCATGCACGAGGAGCCGGGGCGGGTCTTTTTTGACCGGGCGCGCAGGGTGGTGCACTGCGAGGCAGACCGGGATGCTGCGCTGGCCTATGCGCTGGGCTTTGTGTGCCACTTTGCGCTGGACAGCACCTGCCACCCGTATGTGGAGCAGTTCACCCGGGAAAGCGGCGTGACCCACTGCGAGATCGAGACCGAGTTTGACAACATGCTGCTGCGCCGGGACGGATACGACCCGCTGAAGTTTTTCACAGCCAGCCATATCCACCCGTCGGAACAGAATGCAAAGGCGATCGCGCCCTTTTACGAGGGCATCTCGGAGCAGGTGGCGCTGGACTCGCTCAAGGGCATGATCTCAGTGCACAGGCTGCTGCAGGCGTCCAATCCGGTCAAGCGCTGGGTGGTGCTGACAGGCATGAAGGTGGTGGGCAAATACGACATGCTGCACGGCCTTGTGGCAGATCCGCAGCCGAACCCGAAGTGCGTGGAGAGCGGCAAGCGGCTGGAAGAACTGTATGCGCAGGCGCTTCCGCTGGCAGAAACGCTGATCCTGGAATTTGTGGCAAAGCTGGACACGGACCAGCCCCTGAGCAAGGCCTTTGACCACACCTTCGGGGAGTTTTGAGCGGGCACAAAAAATGAGGGTGCACCGCCCGGCGGTGCAGGGAGAGAGTAAAAATGCAAAGCGAAAAATTCAAGGTGACCCCGCTGGAGCGGTCATGGATCCTGTACGATGTGGGCAACTCGGCCTTTGTGCTGATGATCGCCACACTGGTGCCCATTTTCTTTAATGCGCTGGCCGAGGCCGGGGGATTGAGTCCGGTGAACTATCTGGCCTACTGGGGCTATGCAAGCTCGGTGGTCACGGTGATCACGGCAGTGCTGGGGCCGATTTTGGGCACGCTGGCCGATACCAGAGGCTTTAAAAAGCCCATCTTCATGCTCTGCCTGTTCGTGGGCGTGGCAGGCTGCTGTGCTATGGGCCTTGCCACTACATGGCTGCCGTTCCTGATCATCTTCATCCTTGCAAAGATCGGCTTTTCGGGCAGTCTGGTGTTCTACGATTCCATGCTGGGCGATGTGACCACCCCGGAACGCATGGATGTTGTGTCTTCGCAGGGCTATGCATGGGGCTACATTGGCAGCTGCGTGCCCTTTGTGGTGTGTCTGGCGCTGGTGCTGGGCAGCGGGGCCATCGGCCTGAGCCAGATGACCGCCCTTTCCGTGGCGCTGCTCATCACCGCTGTGTGGTGGCTGGGCACCACCCTGCCGCTGCTGCGGAGCTATAAGCAGATCAACTATGTGGAGGTAGAGCAGCACGCCATCCGGCAGAGCTTTGTGCGCATCGGCCACACCCTCAAGCATCTGCGCGAGGATAAGCAGGTGTTCTGGTTCCTGCTGGCCTTCTTCTGCTACATCGACGGCGTGTATACCATCATCGATATGGCCACCGCCTACGGCACGGCACTGGGGCTGGAGACCACCGGCCTTTTGCTGGCCCTGCTGGTAACGCAGATCGTGGCCTTCCCTTCGGCGCTGATCTTTGGTCGGCTGAGTGCAAAATACCCGTCCAGCCAGCTTATCCCGGTCTGCATCGCGGCCTACACCGGCATTGCGGTGTTCGCCTTCTTCCTGACCAGCCAGTGGCAGTTCTGGGTACTGGCCGTGCTGGTGGGCATGTTCCAGGGCGGCGTGCAGGCACTGAGCCGCAGCCACTTTGCCAAGATCATCCCGGCTGAAAAATCCGGCGAATACTTTGGCCTGTTCGACATCTGCGGCAAGGGCGCGTCCTTCCTTGGCACCATGATCGTGAGTGTGGGCAGCCAGCTGACCGGCAGCGCCAATGTTGGCATTGGGATGCTGGCGCTGCTGTTTGCAGTGGGCTTTGTGCTGTTCCGGGTGTCCTGCCGGACTGAGGGCGCAAAACAGGTGTAAAAAATACGATTTAAAATTGCCGATGCTTTCGCTTTGGCAATATCAGAGGAAATATTATTTTATAATTTTGCAAACAAGCCAGCCCTGCGGGGCCGGTTTGTTTGCTTTTTCACGGGAAGGGGGGCGTGACGGCAAACGGCATATTGTTGCCATTACGCAGTAAAGATGCAGTTTTCGGCAGCGACTCTATTCGTGAAAGTGCGTTTGGAGCGGCCCGCAGGCCGCGACAAATGCGAAATAAAAATAAAATTTCCGCTGAATATGGCCAGAGTGTAACGGAGGCCATTTTAAATCGTCCTTCTGGTTATAATTAACAAACCGGTAATTGTCTTTTTGAGCGGCGAATGATACAATAGTGTCAAACGATTTCAAAACCACAAAGGAGAAAACGAAATGGAACGATTTCCCGGTTATACCCTCGTGCGTACCGAGGACTGCCCTGAACAGCACGGAACCCTGACCGTACTTACCCACGATGTGAGCGGTGCCACGGTGCTGCTGGTGGAAAATGAGGATACCAACAAGGCGTTTGGCATCGGCTTTGGCACCTTCCCGTCCGATGACACCGGCGTGTTCCACATTCTGGAGCACTCGGTGCTGGCAGGCAGCGAAAAATACCCGGTGACCTCGCCGTTCTTGCAGCTGCTCAAAAGCAGCATGGCATCTTTCCTGAATGCGATGACCTTCCCGGATAAGACGGTCTACCCGTTCGCTACGCCCAATGAGACCGACTTCAAAAACCTGATGGATGTCTACCTGAACGCGGTGTTCTGCCCGCTGGCTATGGTGGACAAGAGCGTGTTTGAGCAGGAGGGCTGGCACCGCAGTGCCGACGGCACTGTGAGCGGAGTGGTGTACAACGAGATGCAGGGCGCTCTGGCTGCACCGGATGCTCAGTTGGAAAATGCACTGGAACGGGCCATGTTCCCGGATACGGCCTACGGCTTTGTTTCCGGCGGCGACCCGGCCAGCATCCCGGCGCTGACCTATGAAAAGTATAAGCGGGTATATCACCGCCACTACAGCGCCGACAACTGCTGCATTACCCTCTATGGCAAAATGGATATGGCTGAAAAGCTGGAACTGCTGGACAGGGATTATCTCTCCAAAATGCCCAAGGGCACCAGCCGTCCGCAGCTGACCGTGCAGCACGAGCAGGCGGGTGCCTGCGTGGAACTGCCCTACTATACCGAAAACCCGGAGCCGGACGAGGTGCAGTGTGCTCTGGCATGGTACACCGGTGCCTTTGCAGACCGGGAGCGGCAGCTGGGCGTGGAGATCCTGCTGGACGCGCTGCTGGGCACCAACAATTCGCCCCTGAAAGCGGCCCTGCTGGCCGAAAAGCTGGGCGCGGACATCGACATGGGCTTTGATGACAGCACCCTGCAGCCCACGCTGGAGCTGGTGCTGCGGGGTGCCACCGAAGAGAGCGCCCGCAAGTTTGCCCCGGCGGTGCGCAAGGCAGTGGATGACGTACTGGCCCGGGGCATCCCGCAGGAGCTGTGGGACGATGCGCTGGCCCTGCTGCCGGAGGGCGAAGAGGCCATCGAGCGCTTTATCCGCAGCAAGTGTAAAGGGAAGCCCCTTGATCGAGAGACGCAGCGCAAGCTGGCTGCCGCTCTCCAGCGGCGGGGCTTTTCCTGGCAGGATATCCGTCCGGTGCTGAACCGTCTAGGCGAGGAAATGGCGGAGGAATAGGAAGAATCCCTTCCCAAAGGTAAATTGCTCCTATGCAAAACCCCCTCCGGCGGCATATTTTTGCCGATCATTCTTCTTATTGCCTCCGGCGGGAGCAGATCACATTTTTATCGTCTATCCAGAGAGCATCTCCTTGAATGCTCCTTTGCAAGATCACAAATCCACATACCAAACATCAGAGGAAACACAGCATGAACGTATCATTTATATCCCTGGGCTGCGACAAAAACCGGGTGAACACCGAGCAGATGATGGCCCTGTGCCTGCAGGCCGGACATACCGTGCAGGAGGATTGCTCCGGCAGCGACGTGGTGGTCATCAACACCTGCGGCTTCATCGACAGCGCCAAGAGCGAGGCCATCGATACCATTCTGGCGGCGGCGGAGCTGAAGGCCGCCGGTGAGGTGGGCAAAATTCTGGTAACGGGCTGTCTCAGCCAGCGGTATCAGGCGGACATTCTGGAGGAGCTGCCGGAGATCGACGGCATCATGGGGACCGGCTGCTTCGGTGACATCGTCACGGCGCTGGAGCAGGTGGTGAACGGTCAGGAGTGCCGCCATTTTGCCGACATCAACGGCCCCGTGGAGGAGCTGCCCCGTGTGTTGTCCACCCCCCGGCAGTACGCCTATCTCCGCATTGCTGAGGGGTGCAGCAACCGCTGCGCCTACTGCGTGATCCCCTCCCTGCGGGGAAACTACCGCAGCCGCCGGATGGAGGACATTCTGGAGGAGGCCCGTGCGCTGGCGGAGGACGGGGTGCAGGAGTGCATCGTCATCGCTCAGGATATCACCCGCTACGGCGTGGATCTGTACGGAGAGCGGCGGCTTCCGGAGCTGCTGCGGGAGCTGTGCAGGCTTCCCTTCCACTGGGTGCGGCTCCACTATCTCTACCCAGACAATCTCTCCGACCAGCTCATTGACACCATCGCCGGGGAGGCAAAGATCTGCAACTATCTGGATATCCCTATCCAGCACTGCAACGACACCGTTCTCAAGGCCATGCGCCGCCGGGAGACCAAGGCCGGGCTGGAGGAGCTGTTCCGCCGGGTGCGGGAGCGCATCCCCGGCGTGGTGCTGCGGACCAGCCTCATCACGGGACTGCCCTATGAGGACGAGGCGGCCTTCGAGGAGCTGTGCGACTTTTTGGGCGAGCAGAAGCTCCAGCGGGTGGGGGCCTTCCCCTACTCTCCGGAGGAGGGAACTCCTGCGGCCAAGATGCTGAACCGGGTGGACACCGAGGAGGCCCAGCGCCGGGCGGAGCTGGTGATGGAGGTCCAGGCGCAGGTCATGGACGAGTTCAACGACAGCCGCATGGGTGACACCGTGGAGGTGCTGTGCGACGGCTATGACACTCAGGCCATGAGCTATGTGGGCCGCAGCTACGCCGAGAGCCCCGGCATCGACGGGTGCATCTTCTTTACGGCGGAGCGGGATGTGGAGCCCGGAGACTTTGTCATGGTGCGTATCACCGGCGCCATGGACGGCGACCTCACCGGCGAAGCGGTGGAGGAACTTTCTGAGGAGGAATAAAGCTATGCCTATGAACACTGCCAACAAGCTGACCCTTGCACGGGTGTTTATGATCCCGCTGTTTCTTGTGATCGTATACTGGGGCTTCCCCGGCAGCCGCTATGTGGCGCTGGGGGTGTACATTCTGGCCTGCCTGACGGACCTGCTGGACGGGTATGTGGCCCGACACTATAATCAGGTGTCGGACTTTGGCAAGTTTGCCGATCCGCTGGCGGATAAGTGTCTGGTGATGGCGGCGCTGTGCTGGTTCGTGGAGACCGGCGACATGGTGGGCTGGGTGCTGGCTGTGGTGCTGCTGCGGGAGTTCGCCGTGTCCGGAATGCGGCTCATTGCCGTGGAGAAGGGCCGGGTCATCGCCGCAGGCTGGTCCGGCAAGGTCAAGACTGCCAGCACCATGGTGTGCATCTGCCTGATGCTTTTCGGCATCCCCCACTGGCTGAATTTGGTGTGCCAGGGTGTCATTCTGGTGACCACCGTCTACTCCGGCGTGGAGTACTTCGCCAAAAACTGGGACGTATTTCAGGAGAAGAAGTAATCGGGAACACCAACCGTTTCATCCAAAAAACCAGAGGGGACGCAGCTGTTGCTGCGTCCCCTCTGGTTCTTTTGTAAGCAGGTCAGGACAGTGCGCTCAGATCCACATTGTAGAGCACCTTACTCTTGAAAGAATCGGATATGGACTTGACCTCCACCTCCACCGGCGAGGTGGTGTTGCCCAGCACATATGCACACTGGCACGACAGGGTCACACCGGGCCGGATATCCTTCATATAACTGTCTGAATCATAGTTATCGTCCCCCGTTATGATGGTGAAATCCAGTTCAACGCCGTCCTGAAACAGCTGAAAATACAGGCTCTCCATGGCAGACGTGGTCTCGTCGGAGTTGTTGGTGAAATCATAGTCCAGAATGATGGCATCTGCCCCGTCGTAGTCTTTGCCCAAGCGGACTCCGGTGATCTTCACGGCGTAATCGCCCACTTGCCCCTCGCCGGTATTCTGTGCATCACGGCCAGTATCGTCGGCATTGGTGTCCTCTTTGCCCCCGGTGCTGTCATTGCTCTGCTCCCCGGCAGGCAGGTCGGTCTTGTCCTCCACGGGAGCGTCCGCCTGCCCCGGTGTGGGATCGTTGGCCGGGGCGCTGCTGCAGCCCATCAGCAAGAGGGCCAGCACCAGCGATAAAAGCGCTGCAAATAGTCTTTTCATAGAGTCTCTCCTTTCTCATGTTGTCGCCATTATATAACATTTTGTTATTTTTGTCAATAAAACAAAATGTTTTACATATACTTCTTTGTATCTCCCATAAGCGAGGTGCAATATGTATCGAAGGATCCGGGACCTGCGGGAGGACGCCGATCTGCTTCAGAAGGATCTGGCGGCCTATCTGCAATGCACGCAAGTGTGCTACTCCTATTATGAATCGGGGAAACGGGATATCCCCACCGATGTTCTGATCCGGCTGGCCAAGCTCTATCAGGTGAGCACGGACTATCTGCTGGGCCTGACGGACCGGCGTCAACCGTACCCCGCCGGGAAAAGCCGCACTTGACACCGGCGGGAAATCCTGATACCATGTTACCGTAAATAGCACGTTGATCGGAAAGAGTACGCCCGGCGCTCCGGGCAGAGAGGGATGGCCACCGGCTGCAAGCCGTCCTGCGGAGCAAGGGCCGAAAGTGCGTCCGGGAGTGCGGGGGATGCAGACGCCCTCCGGCAGGCCGCCGTCACCGGCCATCGAGCGATAAACGAGAGTGGAACCGTGGAGCAGCCGCTTCGCCTCTCATGCCTGCGGGCATGGGAGGCGTTTTCTGTTCTGCACGGAGCTTTCCGAATTTTGCAGCTAAAATTTGCAGCCAAAAGGAGCTTGACTATGTATCTGTATAATTCTGCCACCCATAAGAAGGAGGAGTTCCGGACCCACACGCCGGGCCACGTGGAGATGTATACCTGCGGCCCCACGGTGTATCACTTTGCCCACATCGGCAACCTCCGCAGCTACATCATGGAGGATGTGCTGGAGAAGTACCTGCGCTATGTGGGCTACGATGTGAACCGGGTCATGAACATCACCGACGTGGGCCACCTGACCTCCGATGCCGACGAGGGCGAGGACAAGATGCTCAAGGGCGCCCGCCGGGAGCACAAGACCGTCATGGAGATCGCCCAGTTCTACACCGACGCCTTCTTCGAGGACTGCCGCAAGCTGAACATCAAGCGCCCCGACGTGGTGCAGCCCGCCACGGGGCTCATTGATGACTACATCCGCATCATCTCCCGCCTGCTGGAGAAGGGCTACGCCTATGTGGCCGGCGGCAACGTGTACTTCGACACCAGCAAGCTGGAGCGGTACTATGTGTTCAACGACCACAACGAGGAGGACCTGGCCGTGGGCGTCCGGGAGGGCGTGGAAGAGGACACCAACAAGCGCAACAAAAACGACTTCGTCCTTTGGTTCACCAAGTCCAAATTTGAGGACCAGGCCCTGAAGTGGGACTCCCCCTGGGGCGTGGGTTACCCCGGCTGGCACATCGAGTGCTCCGGCATCTCCATGAAGTACAACGGTGAGTATCTGGATCTCCACTGCGGCGGCGTGGACAACGCCTTCCCCCACCATACCAACGAGATCGCCCAGTCGGAGAGCTATCTGGGCCACCCTTGGTGCCCCCAGTGGTGCCATGTGGCCCACCTCAACACCAGCAGCGGCAAGATGAGCAAGTCCAAGGGTGAGTTCCTGACGGTGTCCCTGCTGGAGGAGAAGGGCTATGCACCGGTGGTATACCGGTTCTTCTGCCTTCAGAGCCACTACCGCAAGAGCTTGGTGTTCAGCTGGGAGAATCTGGACAACGCCGCCGTGGCCTATGGCAAGCTCATCGCCAAGATCGCCGCCCTGCCGGAGGAGGACGGTGCGGTGGATATGGCGGCGGCAGCGCCCTTGCAGCAGAAGTTCCGCACGGCCATGGACAACGACCTGAACACCTCCATGGCGGTGACGGTGCTGTATGACGTGCTGAAGGCCAAGACCAACGGGGCCACCAAGCGGTATGTGCTGGCGGACTTCGACCGGGTGCTGAGTCTGGATCTGCTGGAGAATGCCGCCCGGAAAAAAGCAGAGCAGAAGCAGACCGCTCCGGTCTCCGGCGGGTTCCAGATCGTCAGCGAGAGCGGCGAGACGGACGCTCAGGTGGAGGCTCTGCTGCAGGCCCGCTACGACGCCAAGAAGGCCAAGGACTTCACCGAGGCGGACCGCATCCGGGACGATCTGAAGGCCATGGGCGTGGAGATCACGGACATCCCCGGTGGTGTGCGCTGGAAGAGATAACGCTTTCATAGGTCAAGGGGAGGAGAATGCCTGTGCCGTTCTCCTCCCCTTTTGTTACCATCGGTGGCAGGCGTACTTGCCCTTGTTCATCGATGGTATGTTGTCGGCACCCTACTCTCCGGCAGTTCTTTCCTCTTTTGCCTCCGGCGCCTACTTTTCCCAGCAGTCTTTTCGTGCCTCCGGCGGGTGACTTTCTTTCAATATGCTTTTTTACATAGGAAACGTGCCCCACCGGCACGCAGAGTGACTTCTCCCAAGTGGATACTGCCGAATATCCTCTGCATATTCCCCGTCAGGTATTGACAAATCTGCCCGATTTCAGTAATATGATAGAGAAAACAGGCAGAATATTGGAGGAAACGGTATGGAACTGCATCAGGCTGTGGCCGGAAATATTCACCGCATCCGCAAGTCCCAGCGACTGAGTATGGATCGGGCAGCGGAGCTGGCCGGCATCTCTGTGAGTATGTGGGGGCAGGTAGAGCGTGGCAGCGTGAACCCCACGCTGGCGGTGCTGGGCAAAATCGCCTCCGGACTCCACGTCCCTCTGGAGCTGCTCATTGAAAACCGTGAGGAGGCTCCCGCCACTCTGTACCGGGCGGTAGACGTGGCCGGGCAGCGCCTCTACGGTGGAAAGGTCATCCGCTATCCCCTGTTCCCCTTTGATACCGACAGCCGCAGCGAGAGCTGCCAGATGGATATTTTCATCAGCGGTGCCTATGAAGCGGCGGACCACGTCCCCGGCTCTCATGTGTACCTGACGGTGCTCAGCGGAACGGTGAAGGTCACCTGCGGCGGCGAAGTGTTCCGGCTGGAGAGCCGGGACTGCCTCTCCCTGCCGGGGCAGGCGGAGCGGCAGTATGTCAACGTGGGCAACACCACCGTGCGGCTGCTGGAGTGGATAGTCTACCGTAAGAACGGATGAATAATGTGCGAAAAAGGATGGACCATGTTCTCGGTGGTTCATCCTTTTTTGACAGCTGCCGCAAAAAACGTAGGATTTTTCTGGATACCGTGTATGATCCAGTAGAAGCGAAGGGAGGGAGACCGTATGCAGGAGCGGAAGATCATCGCCTTGCTGCGTGAGCGGGACGAGCAGGGGCTGCACGCCCTGCTGGTACACGATGGGCCGCTGTGCGATACGTCATCGCTCCCATTCTGCGGGACCCTCAGGAGCGGGAGGAGTGTCTTTCCGAGGTGACCATGCGGGTCTGGGAGAAAATCGATACCTTTCAGGAGGAGCGGGGAAGCTGGAATGGCTGGCTGACCGCCCTCACCCGTCATGCGGCGCTGACTCACGCCCGGCGGATCTCCCGGCACGGCGGGGCCGAGGCCCTGTCGGAGGATCCCCCCTCCCCGGAGCTGACGCCGGAGGAAGTGCTTTTGCATCAGGAGCGGCAGACCGCCCTGTAAGCGGCGCTGGGGCAGCTATCCGCCGGTGTGCGGCTTCTGTTTTACCGAAAATACTACCATCTGCCCTCCACCGCCCAGATCGCTCTGGAGCCGGGGCTTACGGAGCGGGCGGTGGAGGGACGGCTATACCGGCTGAAACGGCAGCTGCGGAAATTGCCGGGAGGTGATGAGGGTGCCTAAGGAGGAGTGGGGCTCTCTGAACGAAAAGGCCTTCGAGGCCGCATTGCAGGCCAGCGTACCGGAGCGCCTGCCGGATAAGGCGCGGTCACTCCGTGGAAGCGAGCCATGGGCCGGGTGCTGACAGGCACGGCCCTGACCGCCCTGGGGACGAATCTCTGGGGACTGAACTACCTTTTGCCCGGCATCGGGCTGGTGCTGATGCTACTGGGCTTCCGGCTCCTGTGGCGGGAGGAGATCGAGGCCTGTCGTGGGGCCATACAGATGGTGGTCAGCGTTCAGGAGTTCGACCAGAAGGGAGGCTTCTGCCGGAGCAGCGGCTCCAACCCGCTGTGCATAACCGGGGTACGGGTAAAGCTGACGGGAGAGCCTGCCGGCTGGATGATCTTCCACCACTCTCTCTGGAACACGGCCCCGCCCTTCCATGGGACAGCCGCCATACAGCTCTGCCGGTATACCAGTCGGATGAGCTGTGGAGCGCCGCCGGAGAGGTCGCCGGCCGGGTTCTGTACGATCGGGACGGGGAGACCTTCCGGGCGCCCTACCACTCTCTGGAGGCGGATACCTCCCCCTACGGATATCAGGGCATCTATGGACAGCGGGACATTTTCGGGACATTTTCTCTGTCCACTGCGGCGCAGCACGGGCGGGGCTATGTGGTCTATGCCGCCGATGAAATTCCTCACGCAGAATACCGAAATGTGCCGGATAGCCGGTTCAATTACAGCTATCCGTACAGATTTCTGCAATACCCGGCAAAAACGGCACTGGAAAACCGGATGTCCGATCATGGGGCATTTCGGACCGTCTGGAGCGATCTGCGCTACGGCCCCGAAGTAACTCCACCTGTCATCAAGAAGAACGATCAACGGAATGACCCTCCGGCAAAAGCCGGAGGGTCATTCTGATATTTTTTCATTCGATAGTCTGCCGCCTGGCAACGGGAGCAGAACAAAAAAATTGGAAATTCACGGTTTATAGGATAAGTCATTTGGCAAGCCACCTCACTCGGCACGGTGCCGCATTTGGTAAGGCGGCCCATCTGGCAGGGTGTTCTACTCGGCAGGGTACACCATTTGGCAGGGTACACCATTTGGCAGGACACCTCATTGAGCAAGGCGCTCCAACCGGCACACACCGTTCGGAAAGATCTGCCGATTCGGGGATGCCAGCGTTACGGGCGCACCTGCGGAAGACTGGCAGCTGCTACGGACTGTCCGATGCGGCGGAAGCGATCGTCCGGCAGCAGCACCTCCAGCGGCAGCTGAGGGTACTCCTCCGCCAGCACACGGCGGCAGGTCTCCGTCATCCACTCCCCGCCGATACCGGAGGCCACACGGCCCAGCACCATCACATGGCGCAGCGGGTAAATTTCAGCATACAGGGCCAGCGTATGGGCAAGGCACACCCCCATATCCCGGAAGATCCTCCGGGCAGCGGGATGGCCCTGCCGGGCCAGCTCCTGCACCTGCCGCAGCTGTTGAGCCGGGGGCAGGGCCGCATCTGTGGGAACTCCGGCGGCAGCGGCCAACCGGATCACGGCGTCCTGAGAAAAGTACTGCCCCCCTACGCCGGTATCACCGGACCACGAGTCTCTGGGGGCCGCCTCTGCCAAATCCACCGGCGCAAAGGCCAGCTCATTGAGCCAGCCGGAGACACGGCCCTGTGCATCCACATAGCCCGCCGCCTGACTGGTCCCCATAGCGATGCCCATGACGGGGCCGGTGCCGAGACTCATATAGCCCGCCAGCGCCGTGACATCGCCGTCGTTGGCCACCGCCAGCGGGACATTCCCCATGGCGGCTGCGGCCCTGCGATAGAGGGTACGTCCCTCCTGTTGGCGCTCCGGCGGGATGGCAGCCAGCAGCGCCGACACCATCAGCTCGTCTCCCCGGACGATGCCGGCGGTGGAGACACCGATGGCATCCACACGGGGCAGATGGGCCGCCGCCGTGCGGAGGGCGCAGAGCACCTCCCGCTGATGATACCGGGGGTCGGCGGCTGTCTTGGGGTGCCAGATCACCTCCTCGGAGTAGACGGTGCAGCCATCCACCACGGCGGAGACCTTGCGGTCAGAGCCGCCGGCGTCAAAGCCGATGCGACAGCCCTCCAGATGCCCACCTATGGGGCGGGCCACCGGTCGGGGCTCCGGGAAGCGCTCCTCCGCCGTCTCCACGCAGAAGGGACGGCCGTACACCGTCTCCATCATGGCCACGTCAAAGGCACGGGAGCCGTGGGGGCTGAAGATCTCCCCCAGCTGGGAGATCAGGACCTCGTCCCCCTGCAGTGTCACCCGCCATCCTCCGACGCTCCACAGCAGCAGCTTGATGGTGCGCTCCAGATATCGCAGGTCGGCAGGGCTCCCGCCACGGATGCGTGTCTCATACACCACGGTGCCGTTCCCCTCCACGGCGATGCGGAAGGGCTGGCGGGCCTGGGACAGATAGGCCGTCCGCCACGGGGCAAAGGGCAGAAAGTCCGGCTGCAGGCAGGGAGTATTCTTTACGGAAAACGGGATGCCCAGATACTCCATAGCAGGCTCCTCCTTATGGGCGCTCTATTGGCACTCCTCCGCCGGCTGTTCCTCCGGACGGCGGGCGGTGTCCACGGCGCCCCGGTACACCACCAGCCGGTCATAGACATATTCCGTGACCAGATTCAGCACCATGTTCAAAAACGTCACCAGATACTCGTTCCAATGGAGGGTATCCGCCAGATAGCTGCCCAGCAGGGTGGACAGGGGTGTGAAGGCACAGTAGTACAGCAGCACCAGCGCCATGGCCTGCGGGACGTTGTTGGCGCTCTGGAAGGTGAACTTTCGGTTCAGGGTGAAGTTCCACAGCACCGAGAGGGTCAGAGCGATGAGATAGCAGGGCCAGTAGCTCCCGTGCAGCAGCTCATTGAGCAGGGCAAAGGAGGCCATTTCGATGACCCCGGCGGAGATGGAGAACAGGGTGAATTTCAGCACCCGTCCCCACTCTCTTTTGTTTTTCATGGGGTAAGTCGTTCCTTTCTGCGGGTCACTGGTTGGCCTTGCGGAGAAGGGTCTCCCACTCCTTCACGATGGAGCGGTCGGTGAAGTAGTCGATCCGCATGGCCTTGCGGACCTGTGCCAGTGTCTCGTTGGTGGTCTCCGCCGCCTTGACGGTGCCGGCGGCGAGGATATCGTACACCGTGTCGATGTCCTTTTCCCATCTGGCTCGCTCTGCCCGGATGGGGGCCAGCGTCTCCTCCAGCACGTTGAAGAGGAATTTCTTGCAGGTGCCGTCCCCCAGGCCACCCCGACGGTAGTGGGCCTTCATCTCCTCCAGATTGGCGTAGTCCGGCAGGAACTCCGCAAAATGCTCGTCGGTGCAGAAGGCATCCAGATAGGTGAACACCACGTTGCCCTCGGTGTGGCCCGGATCGCTGATCTGGAGGTGGAGGGGGTCGGTGAACATCTTTCCGTTGATCTGTTTTTTCACCACGGCGGCACTGTCGGACAGGTAGATGCAGTTGCCAAGGGATTTGCTCATTTTGGCCTTGCCGTCCACGCCCGGCAGACGGCGCTGCATCTCGTTTTCCGGGATCATGGCGGTGGGCATGGTCAGCGTCTCGCCATAGATGCGGTTGAACTTCTCCACGATCTCACGGGTCTGCTCCAGCATGGGAAGCTGATCCTCGCCCACAGGCACCACGTTGGCGTGGAAGGCCGTGATATCGGCGGCCTGAGAGACGGGATAGGCGAAAAAGCCCACCGGCAGGCCCTCGTCGGCAAAGCCCCGCATCTGGATCTCGGACTTCACCGTGGGGTTGCGGGAGAGACGTGCCGTGGTGACCAGATTCATATAGTAAAAGGTCAGGGCATGGAGCGCCGGGAGGGTGGACTGCACGCAGATGGTGGACTTGGTGGGGTCGATGCCCACGGAGAGGTAGTCCAGCACGACGTTGATGATATTCTCCCGGATCTTGCCGGGGTTGTCGGCGTTGTCGGTCAGGGCCTGATCGTCGGCGATGAGGATGTTGATCTCGTCGAAGCGGCCGGAATTCTGAAGCTCCACCCGGCGCTTCAGGGAGCCAACATGGTGGCCCAGATGCAGGCGGCCGGTGGGACGGTCGCCGGTAAGAATGATGTTTTTCATGGTGATCCCTCCGCAAATCTTCGTTTGCTGTATGATGTCAGGATATTATACCACAGGTGCGCCGATTTTTCCAACAGAAAAATTGGGGGATGCTGCCCCGGTGGGCGGGTGGAATATTGCGTCCGGCTTTGACGTCCCGTTGGGCCGCACGAAGGCGGAGCTCGTTTCGAATCCACCAGATGCCAAAAAGAGAAGCACCATGCGGAATGCCCAGCTTTGCGGTGTTAGAGGGAATCGCTTCCCTATGAGGCAAGGAAAGGGGCGT
>ERZ773158.1328-NODE-1328-length-23004-cov-13.653798_pt1 | contig 23004 bp, 14 predicted proteins | sample MGYA00511918_ERZ773158 | MGnify/ENA primary metagenome ERZ773158 (study PRJEB29015, sample SAMEA2737876) | human gut metagenome | biome: human gut; feature: human-associated habitat; material: faeces | place: China | collected 2012 ...
CGATGGGGCGGGGGCCCAGATTGCAGCCGCCGGGCATGGCCACCTGTGCCTTGCCGAAGCGGGAGAGCAGTGCGCCAAGGAAGTAGTAGCTGGCGCGCATCTGGCGGGACAGATCGTCCGGCACATTGGTAGTGACCAGATGCCGCGTATCGATCTCGTAGGTGTTGCGGTTGAGCATCTTCACCTGTGCACCAAGGGTGCTCAGAATCTTGAGGCTGACCGACACATCGCTGATATCGGGCAGATTTTCGATCACGCAGACATCCGCTGCCAGAATGGTGGCAGGCAGAATGCCCACAGCCGCATTTTTTGCGCCGGAAATGGTCACTTCTCCGTGCAGGGGCTTACCGCCGGTAATAACAAATTTCTCCACTTTTATGATCTCCTTGTCAAAGGCCTGTGCCACAGGCCTGTTAAGGCTACTGAAAGCATTCCATCTCGTTACTTGTACTGCCGGGGTGTACAGATTCACCAACACCGGGGCAGATTTATAACTATCCTATTATACACTACTTCCACAAAAAAGCAAAGCCCGATTTGTATCTGTTTCATTATTTTCTGTTTTGCCCAGATTACACGCGGATATTCCAATAATTTATTGAATTTTTCATCAATTTTGACGAATACCGACCCCAATTTCACCCTTTGGCGATATCACCAAACGTGATCCTCGCACCGTGCCTCCGGGATCCAGCCCAGCTGATAGGCTGTTACCAGCTGCTTGAGGTCATGCACACGTTCCCGCAGCACCTCGCCCTCGTCCGTATCTTCCACGAGGATGCGATGATTTTCAGTCTCCAGAATGTTCTTCTGGGACAGGATATCCAAGTTCTCCCGCACCGCCTTTTCTGCGCTTTCAAAGGGCTGATGGGTGCGCAGGGACATGGTGCGGCTGGAATATACCAGCGTGTAGCCCGCAATGCCGGTCTTTTCGTGGTAGGCGCGGCAGAACCCGCCGTCGATGACCACCAGCCGTCCCCCGCCCTTGATGGGGCTCTCGCCGTTTTTCTCCTGCACCGGCACATGGCCGTTGACGATATGGCTCGTGCCCGGCAGACCGAACTCTGCCAAAATGCGGCGGCAGGCGGCTTCGTCGTTGTACCAGCTATAATAGGGGTCCTTGACCTCCGTATGGGTGGCGGAGTCTGCGATATACAGCCGCTCAAAGGTGGTCATGGCGCTGCGGCCAAACAGCGGCGAAAGCTTGCCGCACCACAGATACCACAGAAAATCCTGTCCGCTCTGGCGGGCAGCGCTGCCCTCTGCCCCGTAGTAGCCACGGCGGGCGCGGGCGTCGCAGTAATCCATCAGGGCACGGCCGGAGTAGCGGCGCCCCTCAAAGTGCTCCACTGCAAAACCGCCCTTCGTATTCATGGGCACAGCGCCGTGGTAGAGCAGGTTTCCGTTTTCAATGTGGTACACGCTGCCCTTGGCGTACAAAAATTCAATGTGCTGCTGTAATCTTTCGCTCTGCCGGAAAGACTGTACCAGCTTGTGCAGCACCAGCTGCTCGTCCGGGTTCAGCTTTGCGGGGTCTGCCGGGTCTACCGTGGGGAAAGAGGTGTCCCGCAAAGGATAGCTCTTCTCCCCCACCTGCACGGTGTGGGCGTCCCAGTCGATGCGGCGCAGATAGTCCCGCCCCTGCATCTGGAAATCCGGGTTGCGGTCGATGACCTGACATTCCAACTTGAACATGAGGATGGAGATGGCCTTGTGCATCACGGCGCAGCGGTGGAGCATTCCCTCCGTATAGGGGCCGCGGGCGGCATCCGTGTGGGGCATCCAGATGGAAAGGTCGTCCTCGCCGTAGAACTGCTCCGCCATGCGCTGCAAGTGCCGCAGATTGATGCCGTAGCAGTCCTCCAGCATCCCGTGGTTGTGGTAAGCAAGCGTAGTCTTAAGTACGGTGCAGATGCAGATGGGACTGCCGGCGGCAGCACCCATCCACACCACGTCATGGTTGCCCCACTGGATATCTACATTGTGATGACGCATCAACAGATCCAGAATAATGTCCGGGCGGGGGCCGCGGTCAAACAGGTCGCCCATGATATGCAGCTTATCCACCGCCAAATGCTTGATGAGCTCGCACAGCCGCACGATAAAGCGGTCGGCGCGGCCGTTCTCGATGATGCTGCCCACGATCTGGCCGTAGTACAGGTCTTTATCGTGATCCTCAAAGTGGGCATGGAGCAGCTCGTCCAGAATATAGCCGCAGCTGGAGGGCAGACAGCCGCGCACATGGTCGCGGGTGTGCTTGGAGGACACCAGACGGCAGATATCGATCAGCTGGAGAAGGGTTTGGGTATACCACTGCTCCAGTGCATCCTCGGTAGTGCAGCGTGCTTTAAGCTGAGGCAGCTTTTCGGTGGGATAATAGATCAGGGTGGCAAGCTCGGCACGGGCTGCTTCCGGCATGGTGTCACCCAGCACGGCATCCACCTTTTCCCGGATGACACCGGAGGCAGAGTTCAGGATGTGCACAAAGGCCTCGTTCTCGCCGTGCAGGTCGCTCATAAAGTGCTCGGTGCCCTTGGGCAGCTTGAGCAGCGCCTGTGTGCTGATAATCTCGCTGGCAGCTGCCGCCTGCGAGGGGTAATCTCTGGCCAGCAGGGTCAGATATTTCAGATTATCGCGAATCTCATCGGTTTCGGTGCGCATGGTCTCCTCCATCATAACGCATTCCTTGCCCTGCAAAGATGTTGCGTTTTTTGTATTATCGTTTCTCTATATTTCAGTATAGCACGAATGGCACCAAAAGTGGTATACTGAATACGAAAATTTTAAGCAAAGGACTTTGGATATTATGCCGAAAACCATTTCCATCCCCTCCCGCTGCACCCTCTGCCCCCGCCGCTGCGGTGCTGACCGTGCCGCCGGGCGCACCGGCTTCTGCGGGGCGGGCGCTACGCTAAAAGCTGCCCGCGCTGCCCTGCACCACTGGGAGGAGCCCTGCATCAGCGGCACAAGGGGCAGCGGCACGGTGTTCTTTTCCGGCTGCACCCTCAAGTGCTGCTTCTGCCAGAACTACCCCATCAGTGCCGAGGGGCTGGGGAAAGAGATCACCGTGGAGCACTTGGCCGAGATCTTTTTGAATTTACAGGCGCAGGGCGCGCACAACATCAATCTGGTCACCCCCGGGCAGTGGCAGCCGTGGATCATTGCCGCGCTGGACATTGCCCGCACCAAAGGGCTGCGTCTGCCCATCGTGTGCAACACCGGCGGCTACGAGACCGTGGAAAGCGTAGAGGCTTGGCGCGGGTACATCGACATCTGGCTGGCTGATTTAAAATATGTGTCCTCTGCCCTTTCCGCAGAGCTTTCCGCCGCGCCGGACTATTTTGCCGAGGCAAAGCCCGCCATCGAGGCCATGATGGCGCAGGCCGGACATCCGGTATTCGATGCGGACGGCATCCTGCAAAAGGGGGTCATTTTGCGTCATCTGGCGCTGCCGGGTCATGTGAAGGACAGCTTTGCCGTGCTAGACCAGATGGCTGCATGGAACGATGCCGACCCCGGGTGCTTTCTGCCCAGCGTCATGAGCCAGTACACTCCCTTCTACAAGGCCGCAGAGCACGGCATCGGGCGGCGCATCACCACCTACGAATACCGCCGAGTGGTGAACTACGCCATGGACAAGGGACTTGTGCAGGGCTATATGCAGCAGAAGAGCAGCGCCAAGGAGGAATACACCCCCAGCTTTGACCTGACCGGAGTGTAATTCTGCGGCAGAGCAGCCTTTTCAGCAACTTTACCAAATTTTCGGTCTTATTTTCTCTTGCTTGCGCGTGCAAACGCTTGCATTCTGTCCGGGAACGCACTATAATGGATACAACGATGTGTTAATAGTTGCGGGTTTCCGCAATGTCATCAGGAGGAGCTTTATGGAACATTTCAATCCGATCCTTGGCAGCGAGCCCAATGGCCAGAAGTTCATCACCTGTGGTGAGATCATGCTGCGCCTGACCCCGCCGAACTACGAAAAGATCCGCATGGCATCGGCCTTTGAGGCCAGTTACGGCGGCAGCGAGGCCAACATTGCGCTGGCGCTGGCAAACCTTGGCGTGGACAGCACCTTTTTCAGCGTAGTACCCAACAACAGTCTGGGCAAGAGCGCTGTGCGCTGGCTGCGCTCCAACGATGTGCACTGCACCCCCATGATCCTGACCGAGCCGGACGAGACCCCTTCTAACCGTCTGGGTACTTATTATCTGGAGACCGGCTACGGCATCCGCGCATCCAAGGTCATCTACGACCGCAAGCACAGTGCCATTACCGAGTACGATTTCTCTCAGGTGGATCTGGACGCCTTGCTGGAGGGCTACGACTGGCTGCACCTCAGCGGCATTACCCCGGCACTGGCACCCAACTGCCGCAGCCTGATCCTTGATATGCTGAAGGTTGCCAAGAAGAAGGGCCTGACCGTGAGCTTTGACGGCAACTTCCGCTCCACCCTGTGGACTTGGGAGGAGGCACGGGACTTCTGCACCGAGTGCCTGCCCTACGTGGATGTGCTGCTGGGCATTGAGCCCTACCACCTGTGGAAGGACGAAAACGACCACAGCAAGGGCGACTGGAAGGACGGTGTGCCCCTGCAGCCCAGCTACGAGCAGCAAGACGAGATTTTCCAGCGGTTTATCGAGCGCTACCCCAACCTGAAGTGCATCGCCCGCCATGTGCGCTACGCCCACAGCGGCAGTGAAAACAGCCTGAAGGCCTTTATGTGGTACGAGGGTCACACCTTCGAGAGCAAACTGTACACCTTTAACATTCTGGATCGCGTGGGCGGCGGCGACGCCTTTGCCAGCGGCCTGATCTACGCCATGCTGCACAACTACCGCGCCATGGACATGATCAACTTTGCGGTGGCAAGCAGCGCCATCAAGCATACCATCCACGGCGATGCCAACATCACCGACGATGTGAGCTCCATCCGCAACCTGATGAACATGAACTACGACATCAAGCGGTAAACCCTTATACGCGCCGACGCCTCCCGGAAAGCCCGGGAGGCGTTTTTTTGCGCGATTCTTCGTGTTTTTCTTTGCTTTTTTTCACGTTTCTCTTGATTTTACCCCCCCCCCCTATGCTAAAATGTTTTAAGAGGTGCCCCCGTTTTTTGTCCATTTCGCTAAAATGCAGGAGCATCCAGACATTGAACACACAGGAGGTTTTTTCTTATGCGGTTGCGAAAAACACTCAAACGAACGGCCGCCGCAACGCTGGCTCTGAGCATGGCGCTGTCTGCGGCAGCCCCCGCCGTCACGGCGGCCTACATCTGTGATGTCAGTCAGGGCAGCGTCAATATCGTTGTTAACGAAGATGGCAACAAAAGCATCCAGGTCAACGGCGAAGATGTAACAGACGATGGCGACGGCACAGATGACATCATTATCACCGGCGACAACACACAGGCTGCTGCCAGCCAGAACGACACCGAAGAAACTGCTTCTGCAGCGGAAGGCTCCGAGAACACCCCTTCCGAGGATGGGACAGACCAGACCGGCTCGGCAAAAGAAACCGGAAATGACAAGGGATCCGACGAGCCTGCTGCACCGGAACAGCCCGCTCCGACGACAGCTCCTGCCGGTGATCGTGCGGCAGAGCCGCCCGCAAAGCCGGAGACCACCGTGACCGAAACCAAGGATGGCACCGTGATCAATTACGGCGTTACTGAGGCCGACCCCGACGTGCAGGCGGAAAAGCCGGTGGTAAAGGCAAAAGCTGCCGAAGAACCTGCCAGTGATCCGGCAGAAAATGAACCCGACGATAAGATCATGACCTATGAAGCTCCTGCTGAGGAGAACACTTCGCTCGCAAGCTCTGTGGCAGCTCATGTGGTCAAGATCGTCAACAATTGTACCGACACGTTGAACATCATCCTGCGGAACCTGAAGGTGGACGCAGGTTCCTCTACAGAAGACGCGATGAACATCACCGGCAAAGGTGACGTGACGCTGGAGCTGGACGGCAAAAATGAGCTGATCAGCGGCAGCAGCACGGTTGACGGCTCTCACGCCGGCCTGTACAGCGAGGACCTCGACGGAACCCTCACCCTCACCGATGCCAACAAGGACGGCGGCTCTCTGACCGCCAAAGGGGGATATTCCAAAGACTATAGATTTGCTAGCTCCAGCGGGATCTGCGCCAAAGATCTGTCAATCATTGACACTTCCATCACTGCCATCGGCGGCGATGTCGGCGGCTCATCATCCTGCGGCGGAACCGGCCTGCATGCAGATGTCCTCAACATGACCGGGTCTTCTCTTTCTGCGACCGGTGGAAGTGTGAGCAACTCCACTAGCGACTCCTCCAGCGGCGGTACCGGCCTCAGTATTGGCAATTACCGTCAACTGAAATCCAACATTTCTGACAGCCATATTTCTGCGATCGGCGGAAACAGCAGCAGTAGCGGAAAAAATGTTTGGGGCGGCACAGGTGCTTCTATTATAGGCACTGCCGCTGACAGCTACCTGATCGATCACGTCACTCTCCTTGTGCAGGGCGGGAATGCGCAGGCTTCCGGCTCCGGCAACGCGGAGGGCGGCAGGGGAATCGATCGCAACTCCGGCAAAATAACGATCTCGGACAGTGCAGTCACCGTGGCAGGCGGCAATGCAGTGTCCGAAAGCGGAACTGCGACCGGCGGCGGCGGTTACTATAACAACGCCAATTACTATTCCTCAGAAATTAACGACGTGCATCTGGTTTCCGGCAGTCTGACCGCGGTGGGCGGAAGCGGAAGCAGTAAAAGCGGAAGCAGTAAAAAAGGTTCTTCCTTCGATATTTCTTCTGAGCTCATAAAGAACTACTACATTTCCGATGGCGAAACGTTTTCTGTTTACGAGCCCGGTGACCCGGAGTATAACATAGCGCGCTCCGATCGACTCGTTGTCTCAGAAGACAGCGGGATCGTCTACTACAACCATTCTGCTGTGGTTCAGAACGAAGACGGCTCTGTTACTGTGACCGGTGAGCCGTTCCGTTATGTGCGCGGCGGCCATGTGTACACCATTGCTTCCCGCACCGCCACCACCATTATCTGGCACTGCGAGGACGAAGGCGTGGAAGATCTTGAACTGCCCATCCCGGCCGGTTCCACCTTTGACGCCATGAAGCACGAGTGGGTCACCAGCGAAGACGGCACCTATGAGGAGTGCACCATCTGCCACCTGCAGCGCACCATCCCCCAGCCGGAGCCGGACCAGCCCGACACCCCCAGCAATGACACCACCGCCGCTGCCGTGCCCGCTGCCCTGCACCTGCGCGTGGTGGATGCCAACGGCGCAGATGTGACCTTTGAGACCCGCACCGAGAGCGGCAATTACATCGTGGATGCCCGCCGCGACGGTCTGGACACTGCCACCCTCCTTGCGCCGCTGCCCGTGCTGCGCGAGCTGCAGGCTTCCGGCGCGGAGAGCATCACTTTTGTGACCAACCTTAAAACCACCACCCTGAGCCTTTCCGCTCTGCTGGCTCTGGGCGGCGAGGACGGCGAAGCACAGCTCCTTCACACCGGCGATGTGCCCACCCTGACCGTGGGCGGCACCGTGCACAACGAGCTGCTGTAAGCGCCCCCTTTCCCTCTTACGCGCGCTCTGATCCCCGTCGGGTGTTCTCCCCGGCGGGGATTTTTGCTGCGGCCGCAAACAAAACGGACAGTCCTGCATTGCCTGCACAGCTGTCCGTTTTTGCTTGTCTGATTCAGATATACCGTCCCGTGATGCTCTCCGGGTCCTGCTTCACCTGTTCCGGGGTGCCTGCCGCCACGATGCGGCCGCCTGCGTCGCCGCCGCCCGGGCCCATATCCACGAGGTAGTCCGCGTTGCGGATGACGTCCAGATCATGCTCGATGACCACCACCGTAGCCCCATTCTCGATCAGCTTCTGGAACACGCCCAGCAGGGTCTGCACGTCCAGCGGGTGCAGGCCGATGGTGGGCTCGTCGAATACAAACACGGTGTCGGCCTGCCCTTTGCCCATTTCGCTGGCGAGCTTGAGCCGCTGGGCCTCCCCGCCCGAAAGGCTGGGGGTGGCCTCGCCCAGAGTCAGGTAGCCCAGCCCCAGGTTGGAAAGGGCCTGCAGTCGGCTGGCCACCAGCTTGAGGTCGGCACAGGCGGCAAGGGCTTCGTCCACGCTCATCTCCATCAGGCGGGGCAGGCTCTCGGCCTGGGTGCCGTCCTTCCGAGTGCGGTAAAGGGCGGCGGCATCCTTTTGGTAGCGGGAGCCGCCGCAGTCCGGGCAGGTGATCTCCACATCCGGCAGGAACTGGATGTCCAGGCTGATGGTGCCGGTGCCGTCGCAGCCGGGGCAGCGCAGGCGGCCCGTGTTGTAGGAAAAATCGCCCGCCTTGTAGCCCTTCTCCCTGGCAAGGGGGGAGCGGGCGTAGATCTTGCGCAGCTCATCGTGGACATTGGCATAGGTGGCCACCGTGGACCGCACATTGATGCCGATGGGCGTTGCGTCAATGAGCTTGACCTGCGCAATGCCCGGTGCAGTGATGCTTTCCACATGGGCGGGCAGCGCTTCGCCCCTGGCGGCGGCCGCCAGCGCGGGGATCAGGCTTTCCAGCACCAGCGTGGTCTTGCCGGAACCGGACACGCCGGTCACTGCAATGAGCCGCCCCTTGGGCAGCCGGACTTCCAGCGGCTTGACGGTGTGGATGGCCCGGGTGCGCAGGGTGATGGTGCCCAGCGCAAAGAGCTCCGCCTCCGGGGTGCGGGTGCGGGCTGAGAGGGTGTGCAGGTCGGCAAGGAAGGGCCCGATGCGGGAGGCCGGGCTTTGGGCCACCTGCTCCACAGTGCCCTGTGTCAGGATGGTGCCGCCGTTTTCACCGGCACCGGGGCCCATCTCAATGAGCCAGTCGGCATCCCGCAGGATCTCGGTGTCGTGATCCACCAGCACGATGGAGTTGCCGTCCGCGATCAGGTCGTGCATCACGCCCCGCAGGCCCTCGATGTTGGAGGGGTGCAGGCCGATGGAGGGCTCGTCCAGCACATAGAGCACGCCGGTGGTGCGGTTGCGCACCGAGCGGGCCAGCTGCACCCGCTGGCGCTCCCCTGTGGAAAGGGTGGCAGCCTCCCGGTCAAGAGAGAGGTAGCCCAGCCCCAGATCCAGCAGGCGGGCGGCGGTGGCCTGAAAGGACTCGCAGATGCTCTCGGCCATGGGGCGCATTTCCACGGGCAGGGAGGCGGGCCCCCCCTCCACCCACTGTACCAGCGTGTCCAGCGTCATGCGGCAGGCATCGGCCAGCCCGATGCCCCGCAGCCGGGGAGCCCGGGCTGCGGCGTTCAGGCGGGAGCCGCCGCAGGCGGGGCAGGGGCCCTGCTTCAGAAACCGTTCCACCCGCTTCATGCCCTTTTCGTCCGTTACCTTGGCAAGAGCGTTCTCCACGGTATAAACGGCGTTGAAGTAGGTGAAATCCATTTCACCCGCCGCGCCGGTCTTGCTGTTCTGGTAGAGCAGGTGCACCTTTTTGGCGGGGCCGTGGAACACCATGTCACGCTCTTCCGGGGTCAGCTCCCGGAAGGGAACGTTGGTGCGCACGCCCATCTTTTCGGCGATCTCCTTCATCAGTGACCACATCAGGGTCTGCCAGGGCAGCACCGCGCCCTCGTTGATGGAAAGGCTCTCGTCCGGCACCAGAGTGGATTCGTCCACCACCCGCACGATGCCGGTGCCCTCGCAGTCTGGGCAGGCTCCGGTGCTGTTAAAGGCGAACTGCTCCGCACCCAGCACCGGCACCTGCGCGCCGCACCGGGGGCAGTAGAGCGGGATCTCGGCCGCAATGTTCAGGCTGGGCGGCACCATGCAGCCGCAGGCGGGGCAGGGATAGTGGGACAGCCGGGAGAACATCAGGCGCAGGCTGTTCAAAAGCTCGGTCATGGTGCCAAAGGTGGAACGCATCCCGGGCACGCCGGGCCGCTGGTGGAGGGCCAGTGCGGCGGGAACATAGCGGATCTCGTCCACCTGCGCCTTTTCGGCCTGGGTCATCCGGCGGCGGGTATAGGTGGAAAGGGCCTCCAGATAGCGGCGGGAGCCCTCGGCGTAGAGGACCCCCAGCGCCAGCGAGGACTTGCCGGAGCCGGACACGCCCGCAATGCCGACGATCTTGTGGAGCGGCACATCTACGTCGATGTTCTTCAGGTTGTGCACCCGCGCGCCCCGCACCCGGATGGCGGCGGGGAGGGCGGAACTGGATTCGTGGTTCATCGTGTCTCCTTTCTCTGAATGGGGTCACAAAAGGCTCCCCCACAGGGGAGCCGGAAAGATCATAAACCGAGGGGATCAAACCGCTGGTGTTCGAGCTGGTCGATCACCGCCTGCGCTGCCGGTGCAATGGGGGCGGGCACTGCGGCGGGGCGGCTGAGGTAATAGCCCTGCAGCAGATCCACGCCCAGACCGATGACGGTGCGCAGCTGGGCCTCGGTCTCAATGCCCTCGGCGATGAGTTGCATACTGCGGGCGTGGGCGTAAGCCACAATGTTGGAGACGATCTGCTGCTTATCACGGTCGGTGTCGATCCCGCGCACAATGGAGATGTCGATCTTGATATACCGGGGCGATAGCTCCAGCAGGTTCAGCTCGTTGCTGTAGCCGCTGCCGTAGTCATCCAGCGCAAAGGAGCCGGAGAAGCCCGGAACGTTCTGCTTCCGCTCCAGACATGCGCAGTCCAGATCCTCCTGTTCGGTGATCTCCACCACCAGCCGCTTGAGCAGCTCGGGGTAGCGCTGAGCATATTCCTCCACGTCCTCATTCGTCAGGCTGACATTGGCGATGGAGTTGATGAAGAGCAGGGCATCGCTCTGGAACAGGCCCTGTGCCTGCATGCGCTGGAAGATCGCGCTGGAATGGAACACAGTGATCCGTTCGATCTCATACAGGCGGCCTGTCTCATGGGCCAGCTGCATGACCTGAGCGGGGGAGTGCAGGGTAGGCAGATCCACCCGCATGAGGGCCTCGTAGGCTGCAATCCGGCCGCTGCGGGCAGAGCAGATGGGTTGGAAGTGGTAGGTCACCAGTTCCTCCTGCAGCAGGCGCTCAAAGTCCTGCTGGGTCTGGGCGGCGTATGCCTCCTGATGGTAGCTGCCGATATCAAAATCACACATGCGGCCCTTGTGGGAATGCTTGACCTGATACATGGCAAAGTCGGCATATTTTTTCAGGGTGAGCAGGTCGTGGCCGTCCGTGGGGTACCAGGCAATGCCGCCCGAGATGCTGATGTGCAGCTGCTTGCCGTTGGGCAGGATGGACACGCTGCGCTGCAGGGCGGCACTCAGCAGCTCCAGCTGGGCGCGGAGCTGTGCCTGATCCTGGTAGCCATAGAAGAAGATCAGGAACTCATCGCCCGAAAGGCGGGAGCAGATGGTGTTGGCGGGCGTATTGGCCGCAAAGCACTGGCCGGTCTGGCGGATGTACTGGTCGCCCCAGTCGTGGCCGTAGGTGTCGTTGATCTGCTTGAGGTTGTCCAGATCCATCATCAGCAGGGCGGCACAGCCCAGCTTTTCGGGCTGCTGGAACAGCGCGTCACAGGCGCGATCAAAGGCACGGCGGCGGTACAGACCGGTCAGGGTGTCGTAATCGCGCTCGTGCTCAATGCGCTGCTGCTCCAGCACCGTGGTGGTCATATCCTCAGCCAGACCCACCTCGGAGGCGCTTTCGCCCAGGATATGGGTGATGCGCAGGGTGATGTAGTGGGTGCTGCCGTCGGGCTGGGGGATGGCAAAGACCTTGTTGTTGGCCGGGGACAGGCGGTAGAACCACCGCTGCTCCAGTGTGCCCATCAGGGCACGGAAAGCCTTTGGCGTGAGCGGATCGGGCTGCTCCTGTGCAAGGCCCAGCATGGAGAAGAAGTTGTCGGTCACATAAACGCTGTCATCGCGCAGCTCATAGCCGCCCAGCTCCGCACTGGCCAATTTCATAATGCGCAAAAAGCGGGTGGAGGAGTCCAGCACGTCTTTGCTCAGCTGGGTAAAGGCAGAGGAGAACTGATCCAGCTCCCTGATGCCGGTGGTGGAAAGATGCGGGATGGCGGAGGAATCCGCTTCGGCAGCGGCTACCTCAGCCGAGAGCTTGGCAACGGGCCGGGCCAGCCGCCTGCTGATCAGCCAGCTGCAAACAAAGCCAACGGCCAGCGTGATCAGAATGATGAAGGAGAACAGCTGCTGCAGCCGCTGGGCGAAAGCAAAGAGCTGCCCTGCGGGAACAGAGCCCACGAGAAGCCAGTGCTCGCCCGAGAAAGGAGCGTTCCGGCTGTAGAGGTTCAAGGGGGAGACCGAGGCAATGTAGAGGGCATCGCTGAAGAGGTAGCGGCGGGTCTGGGCACTGTGGAGGCGCAGCGTAAGGCTTTCGTCCGCAGAACCCGGCTGCCCGTCGCAGTGGGAACGGAGCACCGGACGCAGCTGCAGTTCAGAGGCAGAGAGCTCCTCCGTACCGGTCACGGCAAGGAAATAGGTGCCGTTGTTTTGCAGCTCAGAGCAGGGCAGATTCTCCCACAGGTAGTCGGCCAGCAGCTCCACGCCGATCACGCCGTAAACGGTGCCGTCTGGCAGGATCAGGGGCTGGCTGTAGGCAATGGCCTCGTGGGTGTCCCCGGGCATCGGATAGGATCGTGAGGTCCAGTGGCCATAATCGGAGGCGGCAAGGCTGGCTCCGTCTTTATAGGCGGCCTGAAAAGGGGGATAAAGGAAGCCGCGGTTTCCCAGTGCCCGGTAGCGGATGGTGGGGGACCAGCTGTTGTCCGTGGCAATGGAGAGGGACTGCACCAGCTGGGCCGGTGCCCGCACAAAGGTCAGGTCGGCGTTGCGCTGGGAGGGAGCGGCATCCGGGTCAAGATCCCGCAGGTAGATGGCGGGCAGGCGGCTGTCCTGCTTCCGCTTGTCCAGATCATGGGTGTTCAGGATAAGAAATACGCCGGTCACCGACTTGATGCGCAGGGTGCTGATGAGCTCCGGCGCGGCGGCTTCCAGCAGGGGATAGGCCGCGTCGCTGCTGCTGTCCAGCGTGCTCAGGCTGATCTCTCCCTCGTCCAGAAGCTGCTGGGTCAGGCCATTGATGGTATCGGAAAGGCTGGTCAGCTCCTGTGCATCGTGGAAGATGGACTGAAGATACCGGCTGCGGTTGTCCACCTGCATGGCAAGGATATCCTCGGCGTTCTGGTTCAGCTGGGGGCCAAGCCGGGTGGCGTGGACAGCAAAGGTCAGCAGCAGGATCTCCACCGCCAGCACAGCCAGCAGGGAGAAAAGGATGGTGCCGAAGATAGAATGGCCCGTCTGAGGGGCCTTCTGACTGTGCGGCTTGCGGTTCTGCATCTGAGGGTCTCTCCTTTTGTGGTTGTTCCAAGGGCATCTCAGCCCGCAAAGGCGCTGAGAGCGGCCAGAGTCTGGTCGTACCAGGCATCAAAATAGGCATCGGTCAGGAACTCGGCTTCGGCTTCCTCGGGGGTCTGCCCGGCAGCCAGCCGCTCCAGCACCGTGGCACGGTCGGCAGTGACACGGTCCTCCAGCGCGTACTGCAGGGTATTGCGGGCGCGCAGGGCAGCCGGGAAGGCATGGGTGGTGTAGAGCTTGCTGCGATCGATGGCATCAATGGACAGGCTCAGCACCTTGTGGATGCGCTCGGAGACCGTCAGGCCGCTGTTCTCAAGGGCGGATATGCTGTTGGCGGCATAGGTCACGGGCATATAGCCGGACTGCACCGAGAACTGCAGGTTGTTTTCTGGCTGGGTGAACCATTTCAGGAAGGCAGCGCAGGCGCTGATCTCGTCCTCGGTGCCCGGGATGACTACCATGCCGGCCCCCTGCTGGACGGCCACCGGCTCACAGCCCGCAAAGCTGGGGCAGGGCAGCGCGGCCATCTCGATGCCGTGGCTCTCGGTGTCGCTGGTCAGCACCTGGGTGGGGAAGAAGGAAGCGCTGGAGGAGGAACCGACATAGGCCAGCAGGTTGCCGATCTTGATATCGTCGCTGCGGAACTTGCCGCTGGCACTGCACCAGCCCTTGATGTAGGGGACATAGTAGTTATCCCACAGCCTGCGGAGGGTCGGCTTGTCAAAGTGCAGGGTCATCACGCCGTTCTCGGCATCAAAGATGGTCGTACCCAGTTCCTGTGCGCCGCAGAGCAGGTAATTGGTCAGCGCGTCGCGGCCATACAGGGCCTTGCCGTCGTTGGGCGCAGCCGTCTGGGCATCGGTCCAGTCGTAGTATTTGTGTGCGGCCTCGTTCAGCCCCTCCACGGTGGAAAGATCCGCATAGGTCACGCCTGTGGCCTCGGCAAAGGGGGCAAAATCGGTGGTGTTCAGGTAGAGCAGCTCGGTGGACTTTGCTATGGGAAAGACCTTGAGCTCCCCGTTGTTCATCAGGTCGCCCTCTTCGAGAAAACCGGCGATATAGGCAGACTTCTCTTTTTCGGTCAGGTAGGGGCTCAGGTCAACGGCAAGGCCCATCTGATCCAGCGTAAAGGCGGTGTCCGCGTAGGAGGAGACGATGTTGGGGAGTTTTTCGGCACCCACCTTGCCCTCGGCGGCGGCCAGCACGCTGGTCTCCAGGTCGTTCACGCTGCCCTGACTGGAGCTTTCGACCCGGATGTTCTTCTCTTTGCCCACGGTGGAGTTGAACTGCTCCACCAGCTGGTTGAAGCATTCCAGCTGATCGCCGTTGTAGTAGGTCCAGATCGTGATGGTGGTGGGCAGCTTGCTTCGGCCGCAGGCAGTGCCGCCCAGCGCCACGGCGGCGCACAGCAGCAGACTGACGGCAGAACGAAGGATTCGTTTCATTACCTTATCTCTCCCATTCCGACAAAACGGCTCACGGAAAAACGGCGCGTCCTGTCGTTTCTGAAATGATACCAGACGAAAACATTGTAACACTTTTTCGGGGCGGGGGCTACTGATTTTTGAAAAAACACCCGAAAGCAGACGAAAAAAGAAAGAATCTCTGGCCAGCGCTTCCATTTTTCGTAAAGTCCGGATATAATACAAGCATAAAATACAACAAGAAGAATGGGAGAGCTTATGGCGCAGAAGAAGGACGAGGGCCTGAACGGCAACGAAAAGATCGAACAGGCAGTCTGCCAGTTACAGCAGGAGCCTACACAGGAGCAACTGGCGCATACCCTGACCGTGATCCGGCGGCGGATGCGGGAAAACGGACAGGTCGTGGTGGCGGTGGAGCCGAACCCGGCCAGTGAGCAGATGCAGCTGCGGGCCCTCCGCACGGCCGATGGGGCCAGCTGGTGGTATGCCTTTACCAGCTTTGAAGAGGAGATGAAGGGCGCGGAAGCGGTGCAGTCCACCTTTCTGGTGGAGCTTGAAAAGCTGTTGGATGCCGCACTGCAGGTGCCGGAGATCCAGGGCATTATCCTGAACCCATGGAACCGCACCATCCAGCTGGACAAGACCCTGCTCCGGATCATCAAGGGATAAGCACGAAAGGACCCGCCTGCCGCATTTTGGTGCGAGCAGACGGGCCCTTTTTATATGGTAAAGGAAGAAGGTGGTAAAGGAAGAAGGAGAATGGCAGATCAGACTGCGTCGGTGCGGTTCTTCTTGAGCAGGCTCAGGATCACGGCACCCACCACGCTGCCAGCGGCCAGAGCCACGCAGTAGAGCAGGGCATGATCGACCACGGGGAACACGAAGATGCCGCCGTGGGGAGCGCGCAGGGCGCAGCCGAAGGTCATGGAGAGGGCACCGGCCAGCGCGGCACCGGCCACACAGCTGGGCAGGACGCGCAGCGGGTCGGCGGCGGCGTAGGGGATGGCACCCTCGGTGACGAAGCACAGGCCCATGACGTAGTTCACGATGCCGTTGCGGCGCTCGTCGGGAGTCCACTTCCTGGGGCAGAAGGTGGTGGAGAGGGCGATCGCGATGGGAGGAACCATGCCGCCCACCATGACAGCAGCCATGACCTCGTAGTTGCCGGAGGCCAGTGCGGCAGTGCCAAAGACGTAGGCAGCCTTGTTGAAGGGGCCGCCCATGTCAATGCTCATCATACCGGCAACGATGGCACCCAGCAGGACTTTGGAGGTACCGCCCATGGCGTTGAGGCAGTTGGTCATGGCGGTGTTGATCATGCCCATGACCGGGTTGATGCCGCACATCACGACACCGATGATAAGGATGCCGCCCAGCGGGTAGATCAGCATGGGACGGATGCCGTTCAGGCTGGCGGGGAGCTTTTCGGTGATCTTTTTCAGGAACTCGACCACATAACCGGCCGCGAAACCGGCCAGCAGAGCGGCCAGGAAGCCGCCGGAGATGCCGGTGGTCTCACCGTTGGCAAGGCCTGCAAAGTTGGTGCCGTTCATGGCCAGCACGCCGCCCGCAAAGCCCACGGCCAGACCGGGACGGTCGGCGATGGACATGGCGATGAAGCCTGCCAGAATGGGAAGCATGTAGCCAAAGGCGGCGCTGCCCACCGTCTTGAAGAAGGCGGCGATGGGGGTGTTCATGCCGAAGTTGGAGGGGTCGATGGTGTAATCGTCCAGCAGGAAGGCCAGTGCGATCATAATGCCGCCGCCCACCACAAAGGGCAGCATGTGAGACACGCCGTTCATCAGGTCCTTGTACACCTTGCGGCCAAAGCTGTCGCCGGAGGTCTCCTCCTCGGCAGCGGCGGCACCGCCCTTGGCGTGATACACGGGAACTTCGCCGTGAGCCACCTTTTTCAGCAGCTCTTCGGGCTTGTGGATGCCGTCATCCACCCGGGCAAACAGCACGGGCTTGCCGTCAAAGCGGGCGGTCTCCACATTTTTGTCTGCAGCCACGATGATGCCGTCACAGGCTGCGATCTCGGCGCGGGTCAACACGTTCTTGGCACCATCGGAGCCGTTGGTCTCCACCTTGGTGGGCAGGCCCAGCTTGTCACCGGCCTTGGCCAGCGCCTCGGCGGCCATGTAGGTGTGGGCAATGCCGTTGGGGCAGGCGGTCACGGCCAGAATGCGGTAGCCGCTCTGGGGGATGGCCTGCTGGGTGAAGCTCTCCTCACCGAACTGGGCCTCCTCCTGTGCGTCGATGAGGGCAAGGAATTCGGCGGGGGTCTTGGCGGCCTTCAGCTTTTCCACAAAGTCCTCGTTCATCAGCATCTGCATCATGCGGGCCAGCATATCCACATGCAGGCTGCCGTTTTCGGGGGCTGCAATGGCAAAGAGCAGGTCGGTCTTGCCGTCATCCTCGGCGTTGTACTGCACCGGGGTGCTCAGACGCAGGGCGGCCAGGCTGGGCCGGGTGACCACATTCGTCTTGGCGTGGGGAACGGTGATGCCGTTGTCCACGTAGGTGGAAGCCTCATCCTCCCGGGCGTAGAGCGCTTTCTTGTAGGCTTCTGTGTCGGTGATATTGCCGTGGGTGGCCTGCAGTTCCACCAGCCGGGAGAGGATCTCGTCCCGGTTGGAGGCCGCGGAATCCAGCTCGATGGACTTTGCGGTGAATAATTCCGTAATGCGCATAAGGGTTCTCCTTTCTCTCTCTGTGCAGCCCTCTCAGTCAAAGCCTGATGGCTTTGCCAGCTCCCCCAAAGGGGGAGCCAACGCATCTCCAAGGTCAGCAGAAGCTGAATCTGGGAGAGCAATGACGGAGAGGGTGAGTTGCCTTAAATTTGACCAAACAATTCTTCGATCTTTTCTTTCGTTGCCAGCCCAAGGCTGAACGCGGTGGCACTGCCGCAGGCGGTGCCCAGCCGGAGGGCCTGCTCATAGCTGCCGCTTTGCAGATAGCCTGCCACAAAACCGGCCACCATGCTGTCGCCTGCGCCTACGCTGTTCACGACCTTGCCCTTGGGGCAGCCGATGCGGTGCACCTCGCCGTGCTCATCCACCAGCAGAGCACCGTTCCCGGCCATGCTCACCAGCACGTTCCGGGCACCCTTTTCCTGCAGGACGCGGGCGGCGGCGGTGATCTCTGCGTCCGTTTTCAGCTCCCGGCCCACGATCTCGCCCAGCTCGTGATTGTTGGGCTTGATCAGGAAGGGGTGATAGGGGAGGACGTTGACCAGCAGATCCTGGGTGGCATCCACCACGGCCCGCACGCCGTGGCCCTCCAGCCCTGCCAGCAGCCGCTCGTAGGTGTTCTGGGAAAGGCTTTTGGGGATGCTGCCTGCCAGAATGAGGATGTCGTCAGGCTGCAGGGTGTCCAGCTGGGCTTCCAGCTGCTGCATGGCGCTTTCCGGGATGCTGGGGCCTGCGCCGTTCAGCTCAGTCTCGGTGCCTGCCTTGATCTTGACGTTGATGCGGGTCATGCCCTCGGCCAGATGGATGAAATCGGTCCGGAGCTCCTGCGCGGCCAGACCACGTTCCAGCCAGGCACCGGTCTCACCGGCCACAAAGCCCAGAGCCACGCTCTCACAGCCCAGCTCCCGGAGCACGCCGGAAACATTGATGCCCTTGCCGCCCAGCACGCAGTCCTCCCCGGCGGCGCGGTTCACCTCGCCCACCTCAAGAGGTCTGTCGAGACGGACCACATAATCAATGGCAGGATTGAAGGTTACAGTGTAGATCATACCTCGGTCTCCTTTATCAGAGTGTATTGCCGGTATTTGGGGTTGGGGCACCGGTTCGTCAGGATGGCACCGCTGTGCAGATCACAGATGACGGCGGGGTAGACCTGCGCAAATTTGGTGTCGTCCACCAGGAACCACGTTTCCCGCGCCCGGTGGATGGCCGCAGCCTTGACGGCGGCCTCCTCGGGATCTGGGGTGGTAAAGCCGGAATCCAGCGCCACGCCGTTGGCCCCCATGAAGGCTTTGGTGAAATTGTACTGCTGGATGGCAGTCAGTGCAGCCGCCCCGATGATGGCCTCGGTCTGGGGCCGCAGCAGCCCGCCGGGCAGGAACACCCGGCAACCCTTCTGAGCCAGCAGGCGGGCGTGGGCCACGCCGTTGGTCACATAGCTGGCGTTCAGGGCCGGGCCGCTCAGCGCCCGTGCCAGAGCCAGTGTGCTGGAGCCTGCATCCAGATAGATGAAATCTTCCGGCAGGATCAGTTCTGCCGCCGCCTGGGCGATGCTCTGCTTCTGACTGACGGCCAGCTCTTCCTTGGCGGCCATGGTGGGCTCGTCGGTGCGGAAGGGGCTGTCCGGCAGGGTGGCCCCGCCGTGCACCTTGTTCAGTTTGCCCTGCTTGTCCAGCTCGTTCAGGTCGCGCCGGATGGTGGATTCGCTTGCGTTCAACGCCTCGCACAACTCCTGCACGGTGGCGGTGCGCTGCCGCGCCAGCAGATCCAGAATCAGGCTGAATCGTTCTTCTGCCAGCATCGGGAACATTCCCCCTTGTTCGATTTATATGATTGATTTTGATTGACGTTGGCGGGTTATGACCGCCTTGCCCCCTTATTATAGCAAAATCTCAGTCAAAATCAATCAGATTCCGCCAGGTTTGAGTGACAAAATATTGCTCTGTTTTTTGGGCAGGATGCATAAAGAGTGGGATACATTTGAAAAAACGCCCCCTTCGTGCTATAATTTTCCCATAAAACAGCTGGGAATCCATAGGATAAGCCCTGGCTGTCCGGCAACCGGAGGGAAGGCATATGAATAAACCGAAGATCATCTTTTTTGATGTGGATGGAACACTGGTGCCGCTGAAGGGTGCTGCCCGGCCCCGCACGCTGGAAGCCTTGCGGCGGCTGCACCAGAACGGCATCCGTCTCTGCATCGCCACCGGGCGGGCTCCTATGGAGGTGCCGAAGTTTGAGGGGGTGTCCTTTGATGCTTTCCTGACCTACAACGGCTCCTACTGCTTCACTCCAGAGCAGGATATTTTCAAGAACACCATCCCTACGGAGGAGGTTGCTACCCTCATCCGGAACGCAGCGGCGTTGGGACGGCCCGTTGCCCTGGCCAACACGACCCGGCTGGCGGCCAACGGCTCCGAACCGGATCTGGAAGAGTATTTTGCCATCGGCGGCGTGGAGTTGAAGATCGCTGAGGATTTTGAGGAGATGGCAAAGGGAGAAATTTTCCAGGTGCTCATGGGTGGCCGGGAAGAGGAGTACCCAGCTATTTTGAAGGATGTACCCCATGCAAAGATCGCGGCGTGGTGGAATCGGGCTGTGGACATCATTCCGGCCAGCGGCGGCAAGGGGATTGCCGTGGAAAAGGTGTTGGAGTTCTATGGCATCTCCAAAGCCGATAGCATGGCGTTCGGAGATGGCAACAATGATTTGGAGATGTTTGGGGCTGTGGGCACCGGTGTGGCTATGGGCAATGCCTCTGAGAAGCTGAAGGCTGCTGCTGCCGCACACTGCCGTACCGTGATGGAGGATGGCATCTATTGGTACTGTCTGGAACAGGGCCTCATAACGACTTAAAAATATAGAGATGCGCAAAAAAAAGCAGGTGCACCGTTCAGGTGCACCTGTTTTTTATGGAGAAGGGAAGTGTTCCTTACTTATTCTGGATGTACTCGTCCATGGCCTTGGCGGCTGCCTTACCGGCACCCATGGCCTTGATGACGGTGGCGGCACCGGTCACGGCATCGCCGCCGGCGTACACGCCCTCACGGCTGGTCTTGCCCTCGTCGCCCTCGGTGACGATGCAGCCGTGCTTGTTGGTCTCCAGGCCGGGAGTGGTGGAGCGGATCAGGGGGTTGGGGCTGGTGCCCAGGCTCATGATCACGGTATCCACGTCCAGCTCAAACTCGCTGCCCTTCTTTTCAATGGGACGGCGGCGGCCGGAAGCATCGGGCTCACCCAGCTCCATCTCAATGCAGGTGATGGACTTGACGAAGCCTTCGTCGTTGGCGTGGATCTCCACGGGGTTGCACAGGGTCTTGAAGATGATGCCCTCTTCCTCGGCGTGCTCGACCTCCTCCTTACGGGCAGGCAGCTCGGCCATGCCGCGGCGGTAGACGATGTACACGGTCTCGGCACCCAGACGCAGGGCGCTGCGGGCAGCATCCATGGCCACGTTGCCGCCGCCCACAACGGCCACCTTTTTGCCGGTGCGGATGGGGGTCTTGCTGGTGGGCAGGTAGGCCTTCATCAGGTTGGAGCGGGTCAGGAACTCGTTGGCAGAGTAGACGCCCTTCAGGCTCTCGCCGGGGATGCCCATGAAGCGGGGCAGACCGGCACCGGAGCCAACGAACACGGCCTCGTAGCCGTACTCGCCCATCAGCTCGTCGATGGTCAGCACCTTGCCGATGACCATGTTGCACTCAAAATCCACGCCCATCTTCTTCAGGCCGTCGATCTCCTGCTGCACGATGGCCTTGGGCAGACGGAACTCGGGGATGCCGTACATCAGCACGCCGCCGGCCACATGCAGGGCCTCGTAGACGGTGACCTTATAGCCCAGCTTGGCCAGGTCGCCTGCGGCGGTCAGACCGGCAGGGCCTGCACCGATGATGGCAACCTTGTGGCCGTTCCATGCGGGCACGATGGGGGCGGTGTGGACGTTTTCACGGTGCCAGTCGGCCACAAAGCGCTCCAGGCGGCCGATGCCCACGGGCTCGTTCTTGATGCCGCGGGTGCACTTGCCCTCGCACTGGCTCTCCTGGGGGCAGACACGGCCGCAGACGGCGGGCAGGGAAGAGGAGCGGGCAATGACCTGATAGGCGGCTTCAAAGTCGCCCTCGGCCACATGGCCGATGAACTCGGGGATATCGATGCCCACGGGGCAGCCGGTCTGGCAGGGCTTATTCTTGCAGTGGATGCAGCGCTTTGCCTCGTTCACGGCCATCTCTTCGGTATAGCCCAGTGCAACTTCCTCAAAGTTCTTGTTGCGGACGTTGGGGTCCTGGGTGGGCATGGGGCACTTTTTGGGATCCATATTGAAAGCCATCTTACTTTGCCTCCTCAGTCTTGAACAGATTGCAGGCCTTCTCGCGGGCCTTTGCCTCAAAGGGGCGGTACATGGTGCCGCGGGCCATGGCTTCGTCGAAATCGACGAGATCACCGTCAAAGTCGGGGCCGTCCACGCAGGCAAACTTGGTCTCGCCGCCCACGGTCAGGCGGCAGCCGCCGCACATGCCGGTGCCGTCGATCATAATGGGGTTCATGGAGACGATGCTCTTCAGGCCGTGCTTCTGGCAGGTCTTGACAACGAATTTCATCATAATCAGCGGGCCGATGGTGATGACCAGATCATACTGGTTGCCGGCGGCCACCAGCTCGTCCAGAGCGGCAGTGACCACACCCTTGGTGCCGTAGCTGCCGTCATCGGTCATAATGCGCAGCTCGTCACTGCAGGCGTTGAACTCGTCCTCGAGGATGAGCAGATCCTTATTGCGGAAGCCGATGACGCTGTGGACGGTGCAGCCCTGGTCGTGCAGCTCCTTGGCAATGGGCAGGGCGATGGCGCAGCCCACGCCGCCGCCCACAACACAGACCTTTTTCAGGCCCTCGGTCTCGGTGGCGCGGCCCAAGGGGCCCACAAAGTCATGGACGCTGTCGCCTGCGTTCAGGCTGTTCAGCTCCATGGTGGTGCCGCCCACGATCTGGAAGATGATATCCACAGTGCCCTTTTCGCGGTCGTAACCGGCCACGGTCAGGGGGATGCGCTCGCTGTCCTCAAACGGGCGCACAATGATAAACTGGCCCGGCTTTGCCTTTTTGGCAATGAGCGGGGCTTCAATGACCATCTTTGTCACGGTGGGGTTCAGCGCGACCTTTTCAGTGATCTTATACATTGCGTTAGCTCCTTTTTGCTGGCAATTCCTTTTTCTTTTCTATAAATGGAAGCTGCACCCGCGCGGGTGCAGCTTTCCGTTTGACAAAGCGTCCTCTTTATTATAATAGTTTGTGAAATAGAAAGCAACTGTATTTTGCTCGTGCACACAGCCGTGCGAAACGAGGTGAAAAGGGGGGGATGTGGTGCTGCACACAAAATAAAAAGAACGTACCAGAGTTAAAAGACATTCTTTTTCAAAAAAATGTAATTTTGTGGTTGACAACTGCCGGAGTGTGCGGTATAATAACCAACGTCGCCGGACAACAGACCGGCAAAAACAAATGGAATGTGCGGCCGTAGCTCATCTGGTAGAGCGCCACCTTGCCAAGGTGGAGGTAGCGAGT
>ERZ773158.1345-NODE-1345-length-22774-cov-3.040099_pt1 | contig 22774 bp, 27 predicted proteins | sample MGYA00511918_ERZ773158 | MGnify/ENA primary metagenome ERZ773158 (study PRJEB29015, sample SAMEA2737876) | human gut metagenome | biome: human gut; feature: human-associated habitat; material: faeces | place: China | collected 2012 ...
ACACTTGAAAAGTGCGAACATAAAAATAGTTTCATCAATATTCTCCTTTATAAATTTCGATTAGTTTCATTATAGCAAACGATCTGCCAAAGCGCAATCGCAGCCATCCGAAGGTCATGCTCCGGGCGGCTGCGATTTGTCCATTCGATCAGTGATTGTCCGCTTTCTGCCGCTTCAACTCCGCCAGCTCCGCTTTCATCTCCGCGATCAGCACCTTCAGCTTCTCCTCACATTCCTCGCGCGTATGCGCATACACATTCCGCGCGTGCTTTTTGCCGTCGATCCATGTCGGAGAGTATCGCCCCTCAAAGAGGTGGTCGTTGATCTGGCTGATGCAGCCCGTGCCGGGCTTGCGAACCTTGCCCATGTAAGGCTGAAAATCAACGATGGCGGGCGCATTCGCCTGCGGCGCAGTCTCGTCCGGGAGTTCTGCCTTGCCAATGCCGCAGTCGATCTTCCGCGCGGCGGCGTGCTGCATATCAGAGGTCGAGTGCGTGTAAATGTCCAGCGTCGTGGCCGCCGACACATGTCCCAGCATGGCGGAGAGCGTTTTCACGTCCATCCCATTTTGCAGCGCCAACGTTGCGAACGTGTGCCTGAGGTCGTGAAAACGCACCTGTTTGCAGTTTGCGTGCTCCAAGATCAGCTGCAATCGGTCGTAGACCGAACCGGGGTTGAGCGGCAGATCCTCCAGCACCGGCGACGGGAACATCCAGCGGGAGTGGACGCTTTCGCGGTATTCCCGCAGCACCTGCACGACGGCAGGCGGCAGCACCAGCTTGCGGATGGAGCTTTTCGTCTTCGGCACGCTCATCACGATCTTGCCGCGAACCAAGCTGACCTGTTTGCTGATCGTGAGGACGCCCGTTTCAAAATCGAGGTCATTCCATTGCAGCGCCAGCAGTTCCCCGCGCCGCAGGCCTGTCGCCAGATCCAGCAGGAACAGTTCGTAATACCCTTCGGCTTGCGCCTGAATGAGAAATCGCTGCAATTCGTCCCGCGCCAGCACCTGCATCTCGCGCGCCTTTTTGGGCGGCAGCTTGCAGCCCTCGGCGGGATTCGTGCGGATAAGTCCATCCTGCACAGCCCTTTGGAGCGCCGAGCGGCAGGTCGCGTGGCACATCCGCACCATGCGGTCGGACAGGCCTTCGCCGTAACACTCCGTGCGCGTCTTGCGTCCGCTCTTTTTCAGCCGCGCGTAAAACTGCTGCAGGTCGTTCTGTGTCAGCCTGTTCAGCGGAATTTCGCCCAGCTCCGGCTTGATGTGCAGCCGGATGCGGTCTTCATAGCCGGACTGCGTCGAGGTGCGAATGTTCGGCTTGCAGTGCGTTTCGTACCAGTGATCCAGCCAGTCGGCAAAACGCATCTCCGGACGCAGCTTGTCCGACGGAATGCCGCCGAGCTGCGCCTTGAGCGCCGCCAGCTTTTCGGCGCACTCGCGCTTGCTCTTGCCAAAAACGGCCTTTGTTTTCGGGTAGCCGTGATCATCGTAGCCGACAACGTACCGCCCCTCCCAGCGCCCGTCTGTGCGCTGACGGATCAATCCGTCGCCTGCTTTTCGCTTCTTTGCCAAGGCTTCAGCTCCTTTCCGAATAGGTCCTCCATGAAGCCGCCGACGATGCCGCCCGCGGCTTCGCGCATATCCGGCGTGACGTGCGTGTAGGTGTCGAGCGTGAAGCTGGCGTTCGTGTGTCCCAGAATCCCGGCCAGCGTTTTCGCGTCCACGCCGCTGGTGAGCGCGTGTGTTGCGAACGTATGACGAAGATCATGGAAGCGGATGCTCGGCAGGCCTGCTCCCTCCAACAGCGTTTTGAGCCGCCGGTATGCCGTCCCCGGATTCATCGGCAGTTCCGGGCTGGTCGGCTGCGGGAAAATCCATTGGCTGATAGAATTTTTCTTCCGCGCCCGCAGCAGTGCAGCGACGCTTTCCGGCAGGATGATCGTGCGGTTGCCCTGGCTCGTTTTCGTGTCGCCGAGGGCGTAGATGCCCTGCCCTTTGCTGTGCAGCGTCCGGGAGATTCCGAGCGTCCCGGCCTTCGCGTCGAAGTCGCGCCACATAAGCGCGCAGATCTCGCCGCGCCGCAGACCGGTCATAAGCTCCGTGTAGAAAAAATCCCGCCAGACATCGTCATTCTGAACCGCTTGCAGGAACGTATCCAGCTCCTGCTCGCTTAGCACCTGCATCGGCTTGTAGTTTAGCTTTGGTGCAGTCGCGTTCTCGGTCGGATTTTTCGGAATGATGTGCGCCTGCACCGCAGCCTTCATCGCGCCGTGCAGCATCGTGTGGATGTGCCGCACGGTCGAGTCGGAGAGGCGCTTGCTTCCCTCCGCGTCCTCGCGCACGCGCCCGCCGGATTTCAGCCGCCGGTACATCCGCTGCACGTCCTGCGTCGTGATGAGCGAAACCTGCTTGCCGCCGAGCTGCGGCTTGATGTAGTTTTCGATATAATTCCGGTAGCCTTCCAGCGTGCCCGGACGAATCGTGCCGTCCTTGTATTCCGCAAGCCAGCGATCCAGCCACTCGCCCAGCGTCATGCGGCTGTCCTCGGTCAGCTCCACATTCTGATAGCATTCAATGCTCTGGTGGAGCTTTTCCGTCAGCGCCTTCTGCGTCTTCGCGTAGACGTGCCGGAAGATCGGATCGCCGTTTGCCTTGTGCCCTACGACGATGCGCCCTTCCCAGCGCCCATCGTCGCGCTTCCTGACCATCCCGTCCCCGGATGGCCGCCGTTTTCCCATATGCAGAGCTCCTTTCTTTCATGGCTTTTCTCTAACAACTACCACGCGGGAGATACAATAGCAACCTCCCGCGCGGAGAGTTATCAGAAAGTTATCATTTTGGTTTGCTTTTGTCGATTGTGTGGGTTATTTGACTTGTGGTCTGCAACACGGTTTGCTATAATATAGAAAATGCTTTTCCCACGCTCGGTTTTATTTCGCGAAATTTGCAAGGCGTGTTATGACACGTTCTATGAGGAGGATGCTATATGGGCAACAAACCGAATGATGCCGCCAGGGAACCTCGGCTCTCACCGTCAATCAAGGATCTTGCAGCGAAAGCAAAACAGGCAGCGGTCAAGGCGCAGGGTACGGTGCTCAAAGCCGTTGACAAAAATGGAAACGGAAAAATCGATGCTGAGGACTTTGGCATTACCAAAGAATCCATGCAGGATGCCGCACAGAAGCTCAAAGCCAGTGCAAACCACATTGGAGAAAGCCTCAATGATGTAAAGACAGAGCTTGACCGCAGGGTACTGCGTCCTGTTTTCAAAGAGGACTTGTATTAGGAAGATGGACGGCCTTTGCTCAAATATTACGTATATGTACGTTACAGTGGACACTGTGGCCCCTCAAATCAGCTTTAATAATGAGGTTGAAACATACGAAGAAGGCATCTACCTACATGGAATATGCTCTAAAGACACAATTGAAGTTTGGCTGGACGGTGAATATGTCTATATGTCGGATGTCCCCGATTTTGGCATATATTTTGAGCTTACGCCCGGCGAACATAAAATGGTATTCGAGCTCTATGATAGGTGTGGAAACAAAACAACCGAAGAAATTGTGCTTCAAAGGTACGTGAATTAAAGGTTTTTGTCAAAGAGATAGGGGGGCACCTCCTAACTCTTTGGCGCAGGAGGAGGCAAAGTGCGTGAAAATAAAAACATTAGTCCCAATCCTTCTGGGTTTTGTGCTCGCCGCCGGAATCGGCGTATACGCTTATCAGAAGAACGCCCCCGGCAAAGAAGAATACATGGCTGCGGCAATTGCGTATTTGGAGGAGCAGAAAACGGCTCTAGATGGTGCAGAAACGATTCCAATGGATATAGACTGGGCGAGCGGCAGAGTTATTCGCATACACGCAGACAGCCCATATACTATCGACAGAATCATCTCATATTTAACGAATGTGACAGAGGTGTGTCGGGTTGAAGACATTCCTGAACTGGCGTACCCGCTCGTGTATGTAGGAGATAAGATATCAGGAAACAATGAAAAATTGTATTATTCCGCAGACAAAAAAATCCTCGAGTTTACTCTGAGCGAAACGGACAGCCTTGCGTTCCTTCTTTATCTCACAGGGAGCGGCTCACTATACCCCGAGATCAAGGAGTTCTTTATCGAGGGCGTGATTCGACAACTTCAAAATGAAATTAACTTTGGAGACTCAGACATCCTAAAATTTAGTAACGGCCATCTGGAAAGCATAGACATCAAAACGCAAGAAACTGCGGAAGTGCTTTTTGAATGTATCAGAAACTGTGTTCAGATAAATGACCTTACGGATGTCAGTCTTGAGCCAATGGCGCTTCCGATCCTAGTAAACGGGCGAGGCGCAGGTACATTTGAGATGTTCTTTGCAACTTATCAGGAAACGGGACAGTTTATTTGCATTAGCTTTGCCCCAGAGGATTCAGCACGCTTTCAAGATTATGTAATGGAACTTCAAAAAAGGTATGGCGTGAGCATCGGCGCGGACGACTGGTTCAAGGATGACGTGCAATATGTCTATGAAAAGGGCCTGATGCTCGGCACAGGTGAAGGCACATTCAGCCCTTATCATAACACAACAAGAGGCATGATCGTAACGATTCTCTATCGTCTGGAGGGAAAGCCTGTAGCAAGCGATTCCAGACCGTTTGATGATGTGGAGAGTGGCAAGTATTACGAAAAGGCCATCTCATGGGCCGTAGAAAACCATATCATCGAGGGTTATGGCAATGGCAAGTTCGGCCCGGAGGACGACATCTCGCGCGAGCAAATGGCGACGATCCTCTATAACTACGCAAAGTTCAAGGGCTACGACGTGAGTAAGATGACTGACCTCTCTAGATTCACCGCCAGCAACAAGATTAGTGTCTGGGCTTCCACCCCGCTTGCATGGGCCAACGCCGAAGGGCTTATCAACGGCAAGGGTGACGGCATTCTTGATCCGGGCGGCAATGCCCTCCGCTGCGAGGTCGCGGCAATCCTGCATAGATTTGAAGAGAAGATCGTGAAATAAGCATGCAAAGCAACAGAGGTGTCGGGTCAAGAATCCTGCGTCTCTGTTTGCCTTCGGAATATTTTTTGAAAACGGAATAACGGTCGATAGCTGTTTTTGTTTGTATTATGTGTTTTGCTTATTTACCAACCATGATCAACCACAGGTGAACTAGAGGCGTTCAACTGTCGCCTTTGTTTCCGGCATAAGCCAAGGCGGAAATTTAATTTTCCTGTTTGCCATGCTAATTTCCCTCCAATTTTGTGTGTGACCCCGCTGTTTTCCTTGAAACAGCGTGATTATTTGCGCTTCCGACCCCAGTGGGGCTATTTTTGCCTTCTCAACAACCCCTGCGTCAAAGCCCCAAACTGCCCGCACTGCGGGCAGATGTGTTCGCCAAGGTGCGCGCACGACACCTTGGCTTTCTCCTGCTTCGCCGCTTGCGGCTTTGCTCTCAGTCCGAAATTGCCCGCAGGTGTCCTTCTTCTTTGCTTGGCGTTCCCGCAACGCTCCCGCACGGCGGCGCAACGCCCGTCTTTTGGGCTCCCGACGAGTACGCGCCCGGCTGTGTCCGGAAAACCGGACACAGCTGCGACACGCGGCTCACGCGGGCGGACGGGCGTTTTTCTGCTGCGCCTGTTGGAACGCTTCCAAGCGTTTTCGGATGCGTTCCTGCTCGCATTCCGCGTCCAGCTTTGCAAGCTTTTGCTCGTAAAACTGCTGGATGGAGAACTGAATGGGCAGGAGCGTGTACAGAAGGCTCCCATTTTGCTTTCGGCCATCCTGCGTGATGATTGTCGTACGCTCTGTTTGAATCAGCCCGCGTTCAACCAGCTCCGCAACATATTTTCGCACGGTGTTCGGGCTCATATTGACGGCGTTGCCAATTGTTTTGTAGCTCGCATGGCACTGATACGTTGTCCGATCCTCGATGTACATCAGGTAGCTGTAGACAGCCAATGCGCCCGGTGAGAGACCGAGGGCGAAAACCTCATTCGGCAGAGGAAAGTAGTTTTTGATCGGATCGCGCGACGTGTAATACTTATTCCTCATGCGCGCCTCCCGTCTGCCGCTCCACCCAGAGACGGAATTGCTCCTTCGGTACGACAAGCCGGCTGCCGATCCGCAGCGACGGAAAGCCGTCCTCGTGCAAAAGCTCATAGGCACTCGACGGCGAAACGCCCAGCGTGCGGGAGACAAGCTGCGCGTTGAGAAACAGCGGCAGCTCGTCAAAATTTTTGATGCTTGATGTGTTCAAAGTCTTTTTTACCTCCATCAAATTTTATAAATTTCAGAGAAAAAACTTGCGTTTCGGAGGCCTCTCTGTTAAAGTTAACACAGTTGCAGTCCGTGTTTTCCGAAACGCGGCGCGCCGTCCGACTGTTGCAGCAGCCGGGCGGCTTTTTTCTTTTCCTGTTACCATCCTCCATACCCGTTCCTGCCCTGCGGCCTTTTGTTGACGCACACGGCGTTGGCTTCGCCTCGGTACGCTGGCTGCTTTTGCAGCGTCGCGGCATACTTTCCCGGCGAGTATCGTCTTTGGAGATGGGTGTGAAATTTTCAAGGTACAAAGCAACTTTTCGTTGACAAGCTGTCTATGTGATGCTAGACTATGATAAAATAATTTAGACAGCTTTCTGATTTTAAGGTAACATAGAGCTATATTTTTGTCAAGACTATTGCATTTATAATTTACAATTAGTCCATATTTGAGGTGACAGCCATGTGGTATGCAAAGATGTATTTCTCCGGTGAGAAGGAGTTCTTTGAAAATGATGCGTTCGGAATGCAGGGGCTGCCGTCCAAGCAGCTGGAACTTCCGTTTTTGGAAAGTCTGCTGACGTTTCTGGAACTGGACGAAAAAGAAATCACGCCGATGCTGGAACGCATTAGCGTGAATTGGGAGCGCTTTGTTGAAAGCCGCGACCATGAAGCGTATACAGCCGCGATGGTGGAGCTCGGTGTGCTGGCCGAGAAGCACATTTATCTTCGCCTTCTATATACGCGCAGCTTCGGCTGTTTTTCCGTAAATGGCTACGATCAAGCGGAAATTCAGGCGATTGCTTTGGATCTAAAGGAGTTTGTAACGCAGTTTTCAGAGACAAGGAAGCAGGTCGAGAAGTTTTTGGAATGCGTGCTGGACGTGGATTCCGCCGGGCGTGAACCGCAGAAACAGGCGGCGAAAAACTATCATCACGACCAGCCGAGAGATCCGGAGCTGTTCCGATTTGAGCCGATCCCGCTGAGCTTTGAACCGGTCGAGCCTGGCCGGTGCGCGCCTGTTTTATACTCGTCCGCCGTGCGGGATATGATCGACTATTCGCTGCGAAGCTGCGTCGAGCGCGGCGTGACCGTGCGCCGCTGCAAGAACTGCGGCCGCTGGTTTCCGCAGACCGGGCGTGTGAGCGCAGAGTACTGCGAGCGCCCCGTGAAGTACGGCGAGCAGCGCTGCCGCGAGATCGGCGCGTTCCGGCAGTGGACGAAAAAGCAGACCGACGACCCCATCTTCAAGGCGTATCGCAAGGAGTATAAAAAGCGCTTCGCGTGGATCAAAGCCGGACGCATCACCGACGAGCAGTTTTATGCGTGGAGCGAGAGGGCACGGGAAGAAAAGAAAAAATGCGACCGCGAGATCATCTCGCTGGAGGATTTCCAGCAGTGGCTCCGCGACTCCAAAATATAAAACTACGCGGCCGGCAGCTTGCCGGTCGCGTATTCTTTGTCTATAGCGGAGCAGGAATTGCGGTGGTTAAATTCATCACGAAAGAATCAAGTCTTCCATATCCGTTTTGCCTGCTCAAACAGCCAATCAGCACGAGCGTCTATTTTTTCCTCGGTCCATGCTGCCTCTTTTAAGACGTCATGGATGGTAAGCAGACCGCTGGCGCATAACTCAAGACCGGGATTTGCTGTCCCTTTTCCGGCTTTCTTTACCGTCCAATTTGCATCCCGAATCGACGCATTGAGCGGCTGCGGAATAATTGCAAGATTGCCAAGTGTAAGTAAGCAGGAATCACGTTTCTTCGCAAGTTCCTCCGTTTTGCATGGCGCCCAATTGTTTCTCCATTTTTTCGGCATGAGATGCTCCAAGCTGTAACCTTTGAATCCCAAAAGAACCATAGCAGCGTTTACGGGCTGAATTGCCGATTCCATCATATAAAGGACGCCCTTTGATTGCAAATTAATCAATTTGGATTCTTTGAATCCCTGCAGCAGTTCACGATCATCCGGGAAGTAAGTCGTCACATCGCCGCTTCTGGATAGTCTCTCTTTCAACATTGCAGCATCAAGTACATTGTTGAGAATCAGAGATGCAAACAAATTGTTGCTGTTCTTTGTGGTTGCGCGAACAATCATCCTGCGCATAATATAGCTTTCCAATACCGCGAATATTTCATTGCGGCTATCCGGATCCTGAATCTCTTTGGCAACGTAAAGGACATATGGAATCACAGTCGTATTCTTGAGTCCGAATATGATTACATTCATGCGTTCCATACCATAGGCGGAAGGGATACTGCGTTCACAGGAATCTGGGCGGAACGTTTCTGCAAAGCATGCTGCATAGTCAGCCATATGCTTCAGCACAACATTTTTATCTTTTGCGCAGTATTTGTCTATAAAGTCTTGATAAGACTTTGCAAGATGATCCACCCTGGCATATGCGATTTTGTCCGAAACAGAAACCGCATAGTCTCTGTTTTGAATCAGGAGTTGGAAATATGCGTCGAAGAAAATATCAATGAGTGAACGCTTGATACGACCAGTTTCAATTTCCTGATCCCAATACTGCTTGCACTCTGCGTCTTTTTCAAAAACAGAAACCCAGTTTTCTTCGTATTCCCGGACATTGTCACGGCTGTAGAAATAGTTCTTCAGAAGCTCCGCCGTCGTAAGGCGCACACCCAACGAGTTGATCGTATCAAAAACCTGCTGTTCATCCTCGCTATCTACCAAGTCAACAGAGACAAACTGAACATTCTGCTTGATAACGTTAAGATTGATCCTTGCAGGATCAGCCTTCTGCATAAAGAAATTGTAAGCCGCAATAATGGACGACGGCGGTGTTGTGTTTTTGATTTCTCCGGCCGTATTCTGGCTCGTTACCAGTTTGAACGCGGCGCTGTCGTTTCTGCCGTGCTGCATGGCAATGTCTCCGTTTGAGAAACGGAAGTCATGATCAAAATATCCGTTGCAGCCCACTTTCAGGCAGAGAACCTTAAAGAACAGAATCAGCGTTGTAAGCCGCTGTTGTCCGTCAATGATGATCTTTCGGCTGGAAAATGCGTCTGTCATATTTGGCGTCTCGCCATTTTTCAAAATGATAGACCCAAGAAAATAATGCCTTTGGGTATCTGACACATATTCCATATCCGTAAGAAATCTTTCCCACTGTTCTTCCTTCCAGACATAAGCGCGCTGGTAAAACGGCACCTCAATCAGTCTGGCCCCATTAAATATGTCGTTGATACAGACCTCTCCGGCTTTCATCTTTCTCTCCTCATTTTCAATACAACTTTTTATTTATTTCTGAATTCTGCCCGATCAGAAATCTTACCCAATCGCACCAGCCGAGAGGTTATGCTGCCCTCCGAGCGTTTGAAGTAGGCGCACATTTCCTTTCTGCTGCCTCCGGCATCGAACATCTGGCAGAGGACTGCATCGTCCGCATCGTTCCAAGGCTTGCCCGCATTTTCGGGCTGCGGCTTCGGCGGCTTTCCTGGAAGCGCCTTCAGAACACAGTGAAATGCCCGAATGATTTCAGCCTTGTTGCACACATGATCCTCCGGCAGAACCTCGCCTGTCAGCGGATCAACGCCGTCTGCCAAGCCGGATAACAGTTCTTTTGCTCGTTGCAAATCCATAAAATAACCTCCTAGCCATTCTCCCACTCATCCCACGCTTCGTCCTCATCTTCATACCAATCCTGATTATCTTCCCAAAGGTCTTCCGGATTATCATAATCATCCCGGACGCTTCCGGAATTGCTGCCGCCGGACATACTCGTCGGGACGTGAGCGGAGACAAGTCCGGCGTAATCGGTATAACTGTCCGACAGCGGTATCTGCAGCTGCACTTGCTGTATCCGATTAACGTTGTTGTTTAAATAAAAGTTTCGCATTCTCCTTTTCAAGAGCCTCTTTGAATTGCGGACCTTCTCCGCAAAACAGAATGCGGAACATACTTTCCAAAACAGCATCGTCCCCGCCCATAACATCATCAGGCTTTACTTCTTTCGGCAGTTTAATCTCCATGATTGGCATATCAATCTGTTTAACGCGCCATGCATTAATACGTTGTTGAAGTTTAAGTAACTTGACAATCATTTGAATGTCTTGTTCATCTAATCCATTTCCTATTTCTTTCAGCAACTCATGCACGAGGGTATTACGCCTTTTTCGTATAGAGAAGATCAATTCATTTTCTTCCTCAGAAATAACATAATGCTCTTGCAACCACTTCAAGGACCCACGAAGCGCTTTCGCATCCTCATTTTTCTTACTGCCTAATATTTCTTTTTTATAAATTTTTCTTTCGCGCTTTGCAGATACAAGAGAGTGTTTTAAATGAGTACACGGTTTTTCCCCATTTTCGATTCTCTTTTCAAGGCACTGAATATATGCATCATCGATGCTTAAGAATAACTGCCCATTTAAGACACAGTCATGTGCATAAAACTCTTTGACTGTGGAAATCACAACATCCTCAAAGTGTTCATACAAAAGAATGAAATATGCAGCTATTTTAATATTTGAGAGCAGCGTTTCCTCTTGAAAGAGATTATCAATTCCAGACATTTTAGCCCACCTTATCCATTTCATAAATGAACTGCACAATTGTCGTGAAGTTTGTAGAAAACACGGCTGCAAAAACTTTAATCAACTTTTCCGTTTATCAAAATTGTCTAGAAACTGCAGCGCCATTTCAATATTTTTATATAATTATACCACATTCATCAGAGCTGTTCAAGATGCCGCTAAGAACGAAATGCTTATGTGAGCAAAGAGGAGTTTTGTCTTTAATTATTCCATGCAATTTTCACACTCCGTAAACTGCCTTAATAGCAATCTGCATTCAAAAAAATGAACACAGGAGGCGTTGCAGAAATGTTTTCTACAGCGCCTTCTGTTGTTTCTCTATATGCATGCTACAATTCCTTTTGCCGCAGCAAAACCGCTGCGCAGACGCGGTCGGCGATCAGGCCGCGGTCGCGCGGCGCGTAGTATTCCAACAGTGGACGCAGCATTTCCATCAGTTCTTCCCGGCGGAAACGTTGAATCTGAAGCTGCCTGCCGTAAAGTGTCTGGGCTGTGTGCATCTGTCGGTTGAACGACGTACCAAACGGCCTAGCCCGCAGGTCGCGAATGAGCGCCTCCGGTGTAATGTCCATGGGCGAAAACTGCGTATTGGACAGCAGCCCTGCGCCCTGATCAAAAAACGGGCAGTAGTCATATCGACCATCCTGCTCAATCACAGCAATGTTATTGAGATGCCGGTCATCGTTCAGCACCAGCGCGTCGATTTCAAACAGCATTGTCAGGTATTGCGGGAATTCTGAAAGATTTGTGATCTCGGCCGTTCTTTCTGCCAGATACGTAATTCGCTTTTTATCGCTGGACAGACCTTCTAATTCTTCTTTGAGGGAGTGTCCCAAGTGCTGCCGGTACAGATGCGCAAGCGTTACGGTGGATTGCCCGTGCCGCAAGAAATTCTCGCTGCTGCATCCAGTACGATCCCGGCCATGAACGTGCAGCCGCTCCATTTGATATCGCGTAAAGCGGAACGGCGTATCCTGCTCCAAGCGGCTGCGAGCCAAAAGCAGAGACGTGAACGTTTCTGCAAGTGCTTCATATCCGAACTGGTCGAGTTTGTACCAGCGTCCATGCTCCAGCCATTTTTCCTGATTGCCCTTGGAGGAAGTTTCCGCAATTTTTTCATTGCTCACAAGTCGAATTGTCATTTCAGCACCTCCACACGAATCCACTGCTGATCCTCCGCCATGCGTCCCTCTGTTTTCCGAATGATCTCCAGTGGATCATATTCTTCAACGCCGATGGTCTCCAAATACTCTCGCAGTCCGCCTCTTGTGCGCGGAATGCAGCGTTCCGCTAAAAAGAATTGAAAATCAGCCCATGTGGGCGCATGATTGTTGCCGAATGCTGTCTTGAGAACACGGTCGGTGTAGTTTTCAAAGCAGAGCGTCTGATCGTTTGGATCGGCAAGGATCGTGGTGCAGAGTGTATCGCCGTTGTAATATGACAGTTTCAGAAGCGTGTGTCCCTCTGCGTGCTTTTGCGTCAGAAACTCGTCCATGTTCAGCCGCTTACGGATCGTGATCGCGGTGCCATCAAAAGAAAGTTCAACGCTGCGCTCTTGCCCTGTAATACCGATCTGCTTCGCCCATGACGACGGTAACGCTAGTTTGTAGGTCTGTGCCCCCTTGCCGGATGTACCGCCGGATGCGTGTATAATGATATTTCCCTGTCGCTGTTCCACAATGCTCACCTCATTATAATTATATATTATTCGTACCGAATAGTCAACTTTATGTTCTGGAGAGATTTCTGCTGACGCTTGTTTTATATCGCAAAAGACCAGTTGAGCCTTTCCCATTTCTCTGCTACAATAGCCATAAAAGAAACACACAGCGGAGGTTCTTCCATGATCCGTGAAATATGCAAAGACGAATTTTTCCTATCCAAAAAGGCGGAGCCTGCAACGGTAGCTGATTTGGCAATCGCGCAGGATTTGTTGGACACGCTGACCGTGCACAAGGATGGCTGCGTGGGCATGGCGGCGAATATGATTGGCGTCAACAAGCGCATCATCGCGTTCGACAACATTGGTACATACATGGTCATGTTCAATCCCGTGATCGTCAAAAAATCCGCGCCGTATGACGCGGAGGAGGGCTGCCTGTCGCTGACCGGCACGCGGAAAACGAAGCGATACCAGACCATCAAGGTGCAGTGGCAGAACGAGCAGTTCCAGACGCGCATCCGGACATTCACCGGCTGGACGGCGCAGATCATTCAGCATGAAATTGACCATTGTGAGGGGATTTTGATATGATTTTGTACTTTTCCGGCACCGGAAACAGCAAATATGTCGCCAAGCGAATCGCAGACGCGCTGGGCGATGCGCTTGTGAATCTGAACGACCGCATCAAGGCTTCCGACACTTCTTCCGTTGAAACCGGCGAGCGAGTTATTATCGTCACGCCAACTTACGCTTGGCGCATTCCGCGCGTCGTGCGCGATTGGCTTCGGAAAACGGAACTGCGCGGCGCGAAGCAGGTGTGGTTCGTCATGACCTGCGGCAGCGAGATCGGCAACGCCGACAAGTACAATCGCGAACTCTGCGCGAAAAAGGCGATTTCCTGCATGGGCACGGCGCAGATCGTTATGCCGGAGAATTACATTGCGATGTTCTCCGCGCCGCAGGCAGACGAAGCGCGGGAAATCGTCGCCCAAGCCGAGCCTAGCATCGACCGAGCAATTGCGGCGATTCAGGCAGGGGAGTGCTTCGCACCGACGCGGAACAACCTCTGCGACCGCTTCATGAGCGGCCCGGTCAATCCGATTTTCTATAAATTTTTCGTCAAAGCGGATGCGTTCACTGTCTCGGATGCCTGCATCGGCTGTGGGCAGTGCGCGAAACGCTGTCCGATGAACAATGTCGCGCTGAAAGACGGCAAGCCGGTTTGGGGCAAAGCCTGCACGCACTGCATGGCGTGCATCTGCTACTGTCCGGTCAGCGCGATCGAGTACGGCAAAAAGAGCGTCGGCCAGCCGAGATATCACTTTGAGGCGCTGTGAGGTCTGCAATGAATCGTGAAGAATTGGAAGCCTACATTCTGAACCATTACAGTACTGCGCCGGACTATCCGTGGGCAGACACGCCGCGCGCCGCCGTGTTTCGTCATGTAGCTAACCGGAAGTGGTTTGCGCTGGTCATGGAAGTGCCGCGGGACAAGCTGGGGCTTCCGGGAACAGAGAAGCTCGATATCGTCAACTTCAAGTGCGATCCAGTCCTGATTGCATCGCTGCGCGGCGAGACTGGCATTTTTCCGGCGTACCACATGAACAAGAGCAGCTGGATCACAGCCGCGCTGGACGGCAGCGTGCAGGCAGAAACAATCGAGCTTTTGCTGGATGTGAGCTATGAGCTGACCAAGCCGAAACCTCGCAGGAAAGCAGCAAACAGGAAGGAATCAGATGATACGAAAATTTGAAAGCCGGGATTTGGACGCGGTCATGTAGATCTGGCTGCACGGCAATCTGAACGCCCATGCGTTTATTGCGGCAAGCTTTTGGACGGAGCATTTCGAGATGGTGCGTGATCTGCTCCCGCAAGCGGAGCTCTATGTTCACGAAGACGCTGGTACCCGGCAAATCGACGGCTTCATTGGCCTGACGGAGAACCACATCGAGGGGATTTTCGTTGCAAAAGCTGCGCGTTCCAAGGGCATTGGCAAAGCACTGCTAGAGTATGCGAAGTCGCGCAAACCGTGCTTGACGCTGAGTGTCTACCAGAAAAATCAGCGGGCGCTTGCGTTTTACCGGCGTGAGCAATTCATCGTGCAGTCGGAAGGCATTGACGAGGGCACAAACGAAGCGGATATCCAGATGCTCCGGATCCGGTAGGCGCAGAGAAATTGACGGAGGACGGTCAGCCGTCCTCCGTTTTTTCAATCTGAAACCTGCTTCTGCAGAAAGCGCCGGAGCTTTTCCAAATCCGGGTCGCAGAGCAGCGGCAGGATCTCCACCAGCGTTTCCGGCTCCAGATTCCACCACTGATAGCGCAGTAACAGGTCTTTCAACTCCGCGTCAAAGCGTTCTTTGATGAATCTCGCCGGGTTTCCGCCGTAAACGGTGTACGCCGGAACATCCTTCACCACCACGGAATAGGCGGCGATGATCGCGCCGTCGCCGATCTTCACGCCGGGCATGACGATGCTCTCGCGCCCGATCCACACGTCGCTGCCGATGATGGTGTCGCCCTTGTGCGGAAGCTGCGCCATGTGCGGCGGCGTGTTTTCTGTCCAAGCGCCGCCAAAGACGTTGAATGGATACGTCGTGGCGCTGCTGATGCGGTGGTTCGCCGAACCCATGATGAACTTCGTGCCGGACGCGATCTTACAAAACTTTCCGATCATGAGATGATCGCCAAACTCTGGGTAGTTGAATAGCACATTGTTCCGCTCAAATCCCGTCGGGTCGACCGTGTCGTCGTAATAGGTGTAGTCGCCGACCGAGATATTCGGCGCGGTGACGACGTTCTTGATGAAGCAGGAGGTTTTGTATTCATTCGGAAAGACCTCGTTTGGGTTCGGAATATTCATCATCTTGTCCTTTCTGACCGCTTTTCCATCACAAGATTCGTGAGCGCAACGCCGCGCCGGATCACTTCCTGCTTGCGCACGACGCGGTATCCGCGATGCTGGAAAAAAGGCTTTGCCGTAATGGAGGCGTGCGTTGTGATCGTCTTTCCGGCTGCAAAGCGCTCCAATTCGTCGCAGATCGCAGATGCAACGCCTTGCCCCTGATAATCTTTGTGGACATACAGCCTGTCCAGATAACCAGTCTCATCCATGTCCCCAAAACCAACAATTTCGCCATTTTTTACTGCAATGATTGTTTTGTGCGCACGGAAAGACGCATCCCACGCTTTCAAATCCACTTCGCCACTCGCCCACGCATCCAGTTGCTCTTACGTATAATCCTTCGCGTTCACGTTGTGAACGGTCTGGTAAAAGCGTTCTGCCAACTGTGCGCAGTCGGAAGGTATGTATTCTCGAAGCTGCACAGTTTGTCCTCACAAATGTTGCTCATTTGAGTTTTTCTGGGGCTGCTACCGCATAAAAAGCGCTCAGCCTTTCTCTGTCAATTTGTTTTGCCGTCTCGCATAATAGCGCAACCAAGCGCAGATGATCTTCGACTACGTCGATCTGTTCTTCAAATGGAATCTGCCAATCCAGATATTTCGGCGCAATAAGTCGTAGAACAGCCGAGTTTCCTGCCTTATGTATCCCAAACTGTGGAGCGTATTGTTCTCCTAGCATATCTTTCAGCAGCGCTTTTAATTCCTCACGATGCGCTGCAAGGCCATTGAATGTCAGGTCAATATATGATATTCATCGGTCTGCTGCCCTCATGTTTCACATAATGCTCTATTCCCAGATAGGTATATGCCTTCGCACCACCGGTCACGCGGTCTGACTTAAACTCACAGACAGGCAACAGCACCTTAGCTCGCCACAAGCGCTAATTCGTCTTCTTTGTCTTTTAGAATGGCATATAAGCATTGTTCAATTGCAAAGCAAAATGGTTGTAATCTTCCGCTATTTAGCACATGCAGCTTTTCTATTTCTGTTTTGATATCATCCATTGGAATCTCTAAATAACTGTCTATCGCGTTTTTTCGCAGCGTTTGTAGATATCGCGCATTCAAGCCAAGAATTTGGACAAGCTGTTCGCCCGAATCATCACAACCTTTTACCGAGCCATCGTCAAAATATGTAATGAAATTCTCAATTCCAATATCTAATGGAGAAACCGGGATATCTTGATCTTCTTTCTTCGCGTCACAGTGCTCTTGATGCTTCTGCATTGTTTGACGTTCTGGCCTCCCTGCCTTATTGAATGCTTTCCTGTCACTTTCACCTCCATCACAAGAGGCAAGCATATTATCAAAGCACAGGGCAAGATCGCCATGATACTTCTGACACTGAACATGTTCTATTTTTGTGTGTTCGTCATCAGATATTTCCATGCCGCAATAGCAGCATATATATCCTTGATCTTCTACCAATCGTTTTCTCAGTTTCTTTTTGGGTTCGCCACTCAAGCCTTCATATGAAACACCTGGAGTTTTACAATATTCAACAAATTCTTCGGGCGGCCTCGTTTTATTTATATGCCACATATCCTTTATAGTCTCCTAAGCGTTACCCTTAATTTCAGCAACAACGGGTCTTTTGAATGGAGCCGTTCAACAAGTTGTTGTTGGATTTCCTCTGCCGCGCTTTTGTTATGAGTAGCAATACATTCCTTAAACTGATCGTATAACTCTTCAACTTCTGGGTCATGCATGGTAACATCCATTTGCTCAAACATAATCTCGTTTAGAGCACGATTGTACGTCTCACTTTCAGGATAGATAGCTTTTCCATCTTTCATGATAAATAAGTCGTCCATTTTTACCTTCGAAACCGAGGCTGGAGAATGCGTAGTAAACAGAATATGTCCGGCAACATTGGTGTTCGCAATGTTGCTTGCAAATTGCCTTTGCCAATTTAAATGCAGATACGCATCAAACTCATCAAAAAGGTATAAGCACTCATGCCGGACTGTAAATGATGTCAACAGCATGAGTAATCCGAGTTGTTTTTCACCTTCGCTGAGGCGAAGAGATGAGAATGTGGTTCCATCTTTCTTAATTAGCTCGATTCCAATATGCTCTAAATATCCATAGTGCCTCAAAGCTTTTAGTTTGGCAAACAAATCAAATTCGTTTTCTGAAATTGTACGGAATTTTTCAGGGCCATCGAAGAACATATAGTACTGATGGCCGTCAGAATCGCGTGTACCCGTTACAAATCTTCTCGCACTATCCAGAAAACACTTTACGAATCCAGTTGCATTCCAGTAAGTATCAGCTCCTTCCTTTCCCTTTCCTGGATTTCTTAGGATAAGGCTGAATTTGGGAGAGACTCCTGAACAATTAACAAACGACAAAAATTTCGCATAATAATCGCCTCTATACGCAGCTGCTGTCAAAAGAAGAAGAGGCAGGTCCCCTATTGAATAGTAGTCTATAAAGCGCAATGATGGCAACGCAGCAGACTTTGCTCGTTTCAGCTTTTCCTCATAAAAACTATCATAGGTGCTCTCTGCGGCACCTTTTTGACGAAGAGTTTCACCTGCATAATACAGAAGAATCGAGTCCGGTAATGCATTATCAATATCTTTTTGGGCAAGTATTTTTTTGCCACAACATATGGAAATTTCATCTCTTATCGGAGTGGACGCTTTTTCAGAAATCTTTGTTAAAATACCTTCTGTATCATGATTATATTGCAATGCATAATCAGTTCCATGTAATTCGTACTCGATGATACAGTCGAGCGTTGGGTCAAGTGAAAGGGGTAAATCTTTGCCTGCGGCATAATTTTTTGCATTACTAAAAGCTTTCGTAATTACCTCAAGAAGGTTTGATTTGCCGGATCCGTTGCTTCCGATAAAAGCCGAAATATTAGAGGCTGAAAACTCACATTCAAAATTAAGTAGATTTTTATATTTTCTAATCGATATCCTTTTTATTCTCATTTTTCCTCCTACATTGCTCAACGGTTAAACATATAGAAACAGTTACCCATCATATATACCAAAACTCCCTCTAAAACCATATCTACGCAGCTTTATCTTCTTAATTCGTAAAGCTTCGTGGTTATGCGCTTCATGCTCAGTAAAGAGCCACAATGTATTTTCGGAAATACGGCTGATTATCTCTTTAATGTAAACTCTATCAACCTTCCCATAACTAAAACCATAAGAATACACCCTATCAATATTACAATTAAGACTCCTAAAAAAATTAGCATATTTTTTCATCGGAGATGCGGTATCTTTTTTGAATGACAACACCATATCGTCCAAGAATGAAGAACTTATGTTTGGTCCATCTTCGTAATTCATATTTTGATATAATCCGACTTTGCCGCTTTTATCATGGCCAAAAATCAATTTTTGACCAACGCGATTGTGAATATGAATTACTTTTTTCACCCCATATAATTTTTGTAGAGTTTTTGTGTAATTGAAACTGAAGAACTGCATTTCCGGGTCTGAAAAAAGTTTGAGTAAGCTGGCCTTAGATTGGTAATTTCCTCGGTCTATCGTAGACTGAATTTCTTTTATCCATAGCCTAAATAAATCCTGCCAAATCTTTGAGCAATTAATAAACCCACTTGTAAGCATATCCATATACAGTAGATATTGCTGCATCAACATTTGGTCTTCCTCGTCAGTTTCATTTTCTTTGTGGTTCGGTAGTGGAAACTTGTTGTCAAAATTGATATAGGCCAAGGCATCTTCAAAATTGCACCAGTTTTCGCTAGCTGCTTTATCCATGGCATTTAGCAAAATCTCTGCAGCAAATTCATTTGGGTCAATTTTCCCAAAATCCTCCAAATAAACTACTTCGTCTCGAAGTTCTAACGCTTCAGGATATTTTTGAATAATAAAAGATCTAAATTTACTGTATTGGGTTGGTATACCGTGAGCGACATCAAACCCATTTCCGGCAATAAATAGACTACTCATGATACATTACCCTCAACACAAACTCATCATCTTTCAATGTAATTGTCCACTTAATCTTTGAATAGTACTGTTTATTTCTTTTCAAGGCCCCTTTTCAGCAATTCCACCGCGCTCTCCTCGTTCGGGTCATTCGTACCCAGTTCACCGCGAAAGGCACGGGCGAGAATGGATTTTTTCATCAGATCAATCTGGTCAAGGACCGCTTCAGCGGCTTCTTTGGTCTGCTGTTCTTTGGCAAAGCTCCCATCAAGAATGCGAACAATCTCTCGCTGTTCATTAAATTTAGGCAAATTCAATTTATATGTTTCAAGATACCTTTTGGGTACACGCTGTTGCCCAACAGCTCCTGCCATAACAGCTTTTGCCTTATCCCTAAATAACTTATCGCGCACCAAATGATACAAAAAACGATTATATAGTCTGTCTGAACAGCGAAGAACAAAAAATTCTGTAGTGCCGTAGCCGATATCGTTTACCAACTTACCGACAACCGCAGATTTACCATTTTCCATACAGGGTGTAATTTTTGCAAATACAACATCACCTTCAGAGAAATTTGTAAATCCACTGCGCACTTCCTTTAATAGCCTTGTTTGTGGATCTGTGATCTCACCATAAATTTCAGATAGCGCTGGCATCGGAAAGAAAGACACTTCAAGTTCGTCGGGCAAATCTTTGGTATCCGCCTTCTTTGGATTTACCGTACAAACATCCGAAATGGAGCACTGTTCCCAACTCTCCATCCCCACGCCGTGCTCTTCCCGCCATTTTGCAGTCAGTTCACCGGTGAAGGCTTTATGCAGAATAGCAGCTTTACGGGTTTCAAAGCTATCTACCACGGCCTGTGCCTTTTCCTTGGCCTCATCCAGCTTGGCAAACAGGCTTTCGATGCGGTCAACAATGCGTTGCTGCTCGGCTAAAGGGGGAACCGGTAACGGGATGGTTTTCAAATCCGTTTTGTTAAATTTCGGAACGGCCGTACCAGTTGTAATGGATTTCAACTCTTCAAAACCGATGGGAGATAATAAGAAATAGTACATCCAATCATAATCACGACTGTTATAACACTTTACCATCACAGAATTTGACGCAAGTGTCATTGGCCGATCAAAATACGGAACACGAAAAACCTTTCCTACTGAACCAATATTGCTTAATATTAGTTCTCCACCGTGTAGTGTTGATTTTGAAAGGAAATCATATCCGTGTTTGTCTGTGTAGGTTAGTGACTTTGTAAAGCCATTTGCAAAATCCTGAGTTTTAACCATCAAAGCATAGTTTTCGTCTTTGAAAATGCTGACATTTGCTTTCAGGCTCGCAAAGCTTCCGTTTGCCACATAATCCGTTACATAGTCAACATAATTTCCAATCCTTGTCCAACACCAATTCTCCGGCAATTTATACGGCCACTCCCAATCCGGCACTAAAGCTGCCTGCAAGCGCTCTTCGGGCGTGAGGGCGGCTTCTTTTTTTGCTCTTGCCATCACTTTTCCTCCGTCAGAGCACGAAGCTCACGCACAACACTTTTCAGCAGATCGACCGCTTCCTCCAAATTTGCAATCGCTTCCTCGCCGCTTTCTACAGGGTCAGGGAGATCGTCATAATCCACGATGGAGTCGTCACGAATCAAGCCAAGGTCAAGACTATCGTCTGGATTCTTGGCGATCTCCTCACGAGTGAATTTGCTCCAGCGCTCGCTGGTGCGCTTGGACGGGTCTTCATACCCTGCCACAAACTCGTCGAAATCACTCTTGCGCAGCTGCCGAGTCTTACCAAAGCTGTCCATATTGGTGCGCATATCGTAGAACGCAACCTCGGTGGTGTTATCCTGCTCGGTTGTCCCGCGGGTAAAGAACAGCACATTGGTCTTGACGCCCTGTGCATAGAAAATGCCGGTAGGCAAGCGCAGAATGGTATGCAGATTGCAGAAATTCATCAGTTCCCGGCGCACGCTGGCACCGTCTCCGGCGGCAAACAACACATTATCCGGCAGCACCACGGCGCAGCGGGCCTTGCCGTCCGCCTTCAGGCTGCGATAGATCACCTGCAAGAAGTTCAGCTGCTTGTTGGAGGTCTGGAAAGAAATATCATCTCTGGTGGCGCGCTCACCGCCCTTTTTCGTGCCAAAGGGCGGATTGGTCAGAATAACATCAAAATCTTTCAATCCCTTGGTGCTTTGTGCGAGAGAATCCCCCAATGTGATATTGGCATTCATATTGTGCAGATAGGCATTCATCAATGCCAAGCGATGGGTTTCGTGCACCAGCTCCACACCGTTGAACGCTTTGTTCTGCTGGAAATCTGCCTGACGGTCAGAGAGTGCATACATATCGTTATGCGCATTGACATAGCGGTTGGCTGCAATCATAAAGCCAAAAGTACCGCAGGCCGGGTCAAAGCACTTGTCGCCCAGCTGGGGTTTGATGAGCTCCGTCATCACATCGATCAGCACACGAGGGGTGAAGTACTGACCGGCACCGGACTTCTTCTCATTGGCGTTTTTCTCCAGAAGACCTTCATACAGGTCGCCCAGACCTTCCTCTTTGGCCTCATACCAGTCCAGCTTATCAATCTCCGTGATGATTTTTTCGAGGTTTTTCGGCTCCTCGATGCTGGAGGATGCGTTGGCGTAAATCTGCGCCACGCGGCCAACGGATTCTTCGCCCAGCTTGCTGAGCAGCGTATAGTAGTGCTTTTTCAGGTCAATGCCGGAACGGCTGGTCAGCGAACTCCAGCGGTATGCTTCGGGAATATCTTTATCTGCGCCGGTCTCATCGGCCATTTTCAAAAACAGAATGTAGGTCAGCTCTGTCACATACTGGTGATAAGTAATTCCATCATCCCGCAGCACATTGCAGAGATTCCAAAGCTTCTGTACAATATCTTGCGTGCTCATTTAAGCTGCTCCTTCGTAAATATAAGTGTTGATCTCGCGGATGATCTCCGCAAGCTGCCCGCCAAACTTCTTGTTAAAGCGTGCGAAACCGCCATCCATCTTGAACGCCGGTGCCTCAAAGGTCTCGGTATTGAGAATGCTCTCGTGAAGCATATATACCTTGATCTTTTCCAGCAGATCCAGCTGCATTTTGTTAAAGTGATGCGCCGAAATCAGTTTAGAAAAGGCCATTTTCACGCGGTCATCGTGGTTCACCAGCGGCGTTTTAAGTACAGCCCGACGAACAAAGGCGATAATGTCTGCCACGATCCGTTCATTGCTCACCGCACTGGCCGCTTCATTCAAGCTCCTTATCCAGTTCCAGCTTTAACTCCCGAAGCTGCGCCCGGGTCATATCGCTGGGGCGGGTGCAGGCTATGCGGATCGCTTCGATACGGTCTTTGTTCTCATTGACATAGGCCACAAAAGAGTCCAGATAGTCCTGCGGTTTTTCCGTGTCACCATAGCCGCGGGTCGTTTCCAAAAGAGTATCTTCTTTTTCGGAATAGTAATGTCCGCGCTTTT
>ERZ773158.1369-NODE-1369-length-22316-cov-8.389201_pt1 | contig 22316 bp, 20 predicted proteins | sample MGYA00511918_ERZ773158 | MGnify/ENA primary metagenome ERZ773158 (study PRJEB29015, sample SAMEA2737876) | human gut metagenome | biome: human gut; feature: human-associated habitat; material: faeces | place: China | collected 2012 ...
CTGCTCCTGGCCAACGTGAAGCTGCAGGGTCTCAAATTTATAGTTAGACATAGTATTTTACCTCTCTATTTGTACTTTTAGTATAATTTCCTGATACAAAAAATCCCGATGCGTGATACATAAGCGCACCGGGCAAACACAATTCAAGGCGATTCTGTCAATGTCACATTCGGGTACACATTCGTGCACAAGAGGGCATCGTACAGTTCACAGCCAGATGTTCTGCCCGGTCACCGCACATTCGCCCACAGCGGAAGTTTGCATGCAGCAGGTCGTTCCAAATCAGCTTCATATCCGTGCCCTCCTTTCCCGTAAAACTCTTTCCCACTCATCTACAAACCGGCACCTCTATCTGCTCTGTACCGGGAAGCAAAACCTTTGCTTCCTTTTTCCCACTAGGTTTGTGGATTTGTTGTTTGCATTATATTCTCTCTTACCCAGTTTGTCAATAGGTTAATTCCGGTTTTTTTCAAATTGAGTTTTCTGCACGATGCGCAGCCCGCATTTGCAGCATCCCGTTGTGCAGTTCCAACAGGAGTAACACTTCTGCTTCTTCGAAAATTTTTATTTTTCCATTGATAAAACCTTAAAATTTTATTGTTATACTAAAGCTGTTCCTTGCAAACGCCCTGCAAATCGTTTATTATGGTAGCGTTCTTTTTTATCATCAAAGGAGTTTTTTCGATGCTGCATCGTTTCTTTCATTTTTTAAAGCAGAGCCTGCTTGTTGTTCTTTGCATCCTGCTGCTTGGCGGGCTGCTGGCAGGCGGTTGGTTCTTTTATCAGGGCAGGCAGCTGTACCGCAGTGCCGCCAGCAGTTACCCAGTGGCTTCCATGTACGACACCATCTGTGCCCGCGGGAGCTATACTTCCTACGATGCGCTGCCGCAGATCTATATTAACGCAGTCATCTGCACCGAGGACGAGCATTTTATGACCCACAAGGGCATCGACCCGGGGGCCATTGCCCGCGCCCTGCTGGCCGACCTGCGCACCCACTCGCTGGCCGAGGGTGGCAGCACCCTGACCCAGCAGCTTGCCAAGAACGAGCTGTTCACGCAGGACAAGCATCTGGCCCGCAAGGCTGCCGAGATGCTTGCTGCTTTTGATCTTGAAAAGACCTACTCCAAGCAGCAGATCTTTGAGATGTACGCCAACACCATCTATTTTGGCAGCGGGTATTATGGCATTGCAGAAGCTGCCGAGGGCTACTTTGGCAAGGAACCGGCCCAGCTGACCGATGTCGAAGCGATCTATCTGGCGGGTATGCCCAACGCGCCTTCCGCCTACGCCAGCAGCCCGGAGCTTGCCTTCAAGCGGATGCAGGTGGTGCTCAAGCGGATGGTCAAGTGCCGCGTGCTCACCCAGCAGCAGGCCGATGCCATTGCCGCAGATGCTGAAAACTTAACAGTTTAAACAAGACACCGCGCCCTGTCTGCTGCGGATCAGACAAGGCGCGGTGTTTTGTTTTGCGGTATTTGGTTTGGTAAAGGAGGAATCATGTTACCCGTTCAGGCGGTTGCGGCCCCGCCTGTCGGTAGCATTATCATACCAAAGAATTTCTGCGAAACCATGTTCTTTTTATGAAGATTTTGTAAACTCACTCCGGCGCTTTCATGCTTTCCACCATGCTGATATGCCGCACATGCCGCCGCATGGCAAAGCACACCACAAAGGTGAACAGCATCGTCAATGCCACTGCCAGCAGATAACTGTGGGGTGCAATGGTGCGAATAAACATCAGCTGATCCATTTCCACGGTCAGGACGATGAACCGGTGCAGCGGCACGCCCAGCAGCAGGCCCACGCCGGAGCCGATGAGGGACAAAAGCTCGATCTCGCGGAAGATGTAGCGGTACACTTCTTTGTCATAGAAGCCCAGAACCTTGATGGTGGCAAGCTCCTTTTTTCGCTCGGCAAGGTTGACGCTGATCAGGTTGTACAGCACCACCGCCGCCAGCGCCGCCGCGCACACGATGATCAGCACCACCACGTAGTTCAGGCTGCCGATCAGGCTGCCGAACATGGAGGTGGTGTCCTCGGTGAAGCTGACGCTGCTCACATAGTTGCAGTCCAGCAGCTTTGTGCGCAGGGCGTTGTACTCCGCCTCGGTGGTACAGCCGGTCAGGCCGTACACAGTATTCCACTCCGGTGTGCCGCCCAGCAGGCTCTCCAGCTGTGCACCGGACAGATACAGCCGGGTGAACATGTAGTTCTCGGTAATGCCGGTCAGCACCAGCGGCACGCGGCTCCCGTCTGCTGCCTCCACATAGAACGTATCGCCTACGCTCAGCCCCAGATTCAGGGCCGTTTTTTCGGTCAGGATCACGCTGTCCTCTTCAAAGGGAATGGGGTCGTGGCCCACCCGAGTGCGGAAGGTGAAGTATTCGGTCATCCGGGCATCGTCCTCCGCGCCTACGATGCTGACATCGGCGCTCCCGCCCTCTTCATTATAAAGGGTGGTGGACTTTGTGTAGAACGCGCCCCAGCTGTGGACCGCACTGCTGCTGTCCAGCGTGTCGGCAAGGCCCTGCTCCATGGTCAGCGCCTTTTCATCGCTGAGCGAGATGGTGAGATCGTTGTGGGTCAGCTGCCCGGACTGCTTGTCCACGATGGGCAGGATGGAATCCTGAATGCCAAAACCGATCAGCAGCAGCGCCGTGCAGCCTGCCACGCCCAGCACTGTCATGAAGAAGCGCTTTTTGTAGCGGAACAGGTTGCGGGCTGTGGTCTTTTGGGAGAAGCTCATGTGCTGCCACAGCGGGGTGATGTACTCCAAAAAGATGCGCTTGCCTGCCACCGGGGCCCGGGGCAGCAGCAAAGCTGCAGTCTTTTCCTTCAGGCTGGCACGGCAGGCGTTCCATGTAGCAAAACCGATGACGGCCGCGCTGATGGCTACGCTGGCTGCCGCCATGCCGGGGTAAAAGTGCAGCGTAAAGGTGGACATGCTGAAGATCATCTGGTAAGCATACCAGATGATGAGCGGGAACACCACAAAACCGATGACCATGCCCACGATGCTGCCCAGCACGCTGGCGCTGAGGGCATAGAACAGATACTTGCCTGCGATCTTTGCGTTGGAGTAACCCAGAGCTTTCAGAGTACCCAGCTGCAGGCGGTTCTCGTCCACCATGCGGGTCATAGTAGTAGTGGCCACCAGCGCCGCCACCAGGAAGAAGAACACCGGGAACACCCGTGCAATGGCATCCATGCGGTCGGCATACTGCTCAAAGGTGACAAAGCTCATGGTGGAGCTGCGGTCCAGCACATACCACTCGCCGCTCTTGATCTGGCTCACCTGCTCCTCGGCGTCGTTCAGCTGGGCAAGGCCGTCGGCCAGCTGCTGTTCGGCATCGGCCTTTCGGCTCTCGTACTCCGCGCGGGAATCGGCCAGCTGCTGCACGCCGTCGTTGTACTGCTGCCAGCCTTCGTCCAGCCGAGTGCGTGCCGCATCAAACTGGGTGTAGGCTGTGGCCGTGCCGGTGGTGAGCTGCAGCTGCCCCTGCAGAAGCTTTACCTTCATCTGGCGCAGTGCTGCCTTTGCCTCAGTCACCAGCTGCTCGTTGGAAAGGCTGGGCGAAGAGATCAGCCCCTGTGCATACATCTGGCGCTTGCCCTCGTCCAGCTGGGCCTGATAGCCATTCAGCTGGCCGCTGATGTTGTCGTAAGCATCCTGCGCCTTCTGCAGGGCATCCCGCAGGTCGGTGTACTCTTCATCGGCAGGTTCCGCTTCGTCCAGCGCTTTCTGCGCGTTGTGCAGAGCCGTTTCGGCATAGCCCAGCAGCGGGTCGGCCACCTTTTTCAGGTTCACCAGCATCTCGATCTGCTGCAGCTGATCCTCAAATTCCAGCAGTTGTTCCTCGCCGCTCACCAGCTCGTCCGCACCGCCCTGCATGGTATCCGGCAGGGCCTTTTTGTTGGCGGCAAGCTCCGCTTCGCCCGCGTCCAGCTGGGCTTTGGCGCTGTCCAGCTGTGCCTGTGCATCGGCCAGCTGCTGTTCTGCCTCCGCAAACTGACGGTCTGCTTCGGCTTTTTTGTCGTTGTACTCGGCCCGGGCGTCGGCCAGCTCTGCACTGGCGTCCTCGATCAGCTCCGCCCGCCGGGCCGTGCACTGTGCGCCGCTGATGGCCTTTACCCTTGCGGCTGTGTCATCCACTGCTGCCTGATACGCGTCCGAGTAATTATCATACAGGCCGGCATTTTTTACTTTGAGATAGCACGCCGTATAATAATTCGTGGTCAGGCTGCCCTCCGGCAGGAATACGATATCATCCAGCTGGCCGTCACCGGCGGTGCTGCTCTCCTTGTCCGTGGAAAAATGCTGCGGGTCCTGCACGGTGCCCACTACCGTGAACTGCTTCCGGCTCACATATTCGGTGTCCTCCGGCAGGGTGAGCACCGTGCCCGGCTCCACCGGGTCGCCGTAGCCCATCACATGCACCACGCACTCGTCCGGGGCCTCAGGCATCCGGCCCGACAGCAGCACCAGACGGTCCATATTTTCTGCCGTGTCGGCCCCGGGGTCGGCGGGCAGCTGCTGCAGGCGCACCACCGCCGTCTCGCTCTGGCCCTGCCACTGGGCCTCCACGTCCTGATATTTCACCGGCTGCACAGCCTCCACGCCGTCCACGGCGGCAATGGCGGCAATGTCCTCCTCCGAAAGACCCAGCGTGGACAGTACCCGCAGGTCGAACACGTTCTGCTGCACGTAGTATTTCTGCCCGGCGATGCGCATGCTGGGCGCAAAACTCATCAGGCCGGTCAGCATCATCACGCCCAGCGCCACGATGCCGAACAGCGAGACCATGCGGCTCAGGTTGTCCTTCATTTCCCGCAGGATGTTTTTACGATAACTTTTCAGCACAGCTCTCACCACTCAATCTCCTGCACCGGCACAGGGTGCTCGTTGACCTGATTGGAGACGATCTTGCCGCTGCGTACCTGAATGATGCGGTCTGCCATCGCCGTCAGGGCGGTGTTGTGGGTAATAACGATCACCGTGCGGCCGGTGCGGCGGCAGGTATCCTGCAAAAGGGCCAGCACCTGCTTGCCGGTTTTGTAATCCAGTGCACCGGTGGGCTCGTCGCAGAGCAGAAGCTTGGGGTTTTTGGCCAGTGCGCGGGCAATGGACACCCGCTGCTGCTCGCCGCCGGAAAGCTGAGCCGGGAAGTTGTTCAGCCGCTCTCCCAGACCCACGCTGCGCAGGGTCTCTTTGGGGTCCAGCGGGTCGCGGCAGATCTCGCTGGCCAGCTCCACGTTCTCCAGTGCGGTCAGGTTCTGCACAAGGTTGTAGAACTGGAACACAAAGCCCACATCGTACCGGCGGTAGGTCGTCAGCTCTCTGGCGGTAAAGTGGCTCACATTCTGGCCGTCCAGCCAGACGTTGCCCTCGTCGCAGCTGTCCATGCCGCCGAGGATGTTCAGCAGGGTGGTCTTGCCTGCGCCGGAGGGCCCCACGATGATGCAGAACTCCCCCTTATCCACATAGAAATTCAGGTGGTCTGCGGCGGCGATCTTCACACTGCCGGTCTGATAATATTTGCAAACGTCCTCAAACTCCACAAAATGCTCCATGGCGTTTTTCCTTTCTATCGGGAATGCATACTGTTTCAATTTAACTATAACATCTCCCGGCAGACTTTGCAAAGACATCTGCGCAAATTTTCAAAAACTTAACAGAAAAGCGCAAAAAGGGCCGCTGCACATCTCTGCGTGCAGCAGCCCTTTCATCATTTGATCTCAGCGGTCAGCGCCCCACGATCAAATCGCGGCGGCAGCGCAGGCCCACGGTGAGGAAGGTGTTTTCGCCCAGTCGGCGCAGCACCACACGATCGGTGCCCTTCTGGCCCTCCACCAGCAGAGACAGGTTCAGGGTGGTGGAGCCCTTCTCGGTCTGGACCACCAGCGTGCTCACACCCTCGTTCAGCAGGGTCTGCATGTCCTGCACGGTGGTGCGGAAGGTGGCGCAGCCGGCGGGCACATCCAGCGTCAGCACGCTGTCCTTCTGGCGGGCAGTGTACAGCACTTCCCTGCCGAACAGGCCCTTAACGGTGTAGCGGGCCTCGCTCTTTTTCGCCGCTGCATCTGCAGACGGGGCGGCCAGCTCATCGCCGGAGATCAGCATGATGTTGCCCTGAATGGGGTTCCCCTCCGGTGCGCCGTAGCCGCCGTAGGTGGGGTCCTTTTCGCCGATCGCCACATCGGCGCTGTGCAGGGCGATATCCCCCTGCACCATCTGCTCCTGCGGAGGCAGATAGCCTGCGGCAGCAGGGTCGTTGATGTCTGCCTCTGCGGCAAATGCGCCCACGCTCAGCATGGCGGCAGCACCCAGCACTGCAGCGGTGGTGGTGACAGTACGGACAAATTTATGGTTCAGTTTCATTTGGAATACCTCCGTTGACGGCGGTTTTGCACCGCACATTTTTGTTTTGTGGAAAACCATGGTCTGCCATGCGGTGTAATACAAAACCGCCGCATCTGTCTTATAAACGGATGCGGCGGCGGGATTATTGCAGCGGACTAAAAAAATTTTTTGGAAGCTCTGCCGCCGGGGTCACTGGGCCTGTGCCGGTTCCCGGTTCAGGATCTCCATGAACTCCTCGCCGGTGATGGTCTCCTTCTGGTACAGATACTGTGCCAGCTCGTCCAGCTTGGCGCGGCTGTCGGTCAGGATGCGGACAGCCTTTTCGTGCTGAGCCTTGACCAGCTCCACCACCTTCTGGTCGATCTCGCGCTGGGTCTGCGCCGAGCAGGCCAGCGAGGTGTCGCCGCCCAGATACTGGTTGTTCACCGTCTCCAGGGCCACCATGTCGAACTCTTTGCTCATGCCGTAACGGGTGAGCATGGCGCGGGCAAGCTTGGTGGCCTGCTCGATGTCGTTGGACGCGCCGGTGGTGATGGAGCCGAACACCACTTCCTCGGCAGCACGTCCGCCGGTGAGGGTGGCGATCTTATTTTCCAGCTCTTCCTTGGTCATCAGGTAGTGGTTGCCTTCTTCGACCTGCATGGTGTAGCCCAGTGCGCCCGAGGTGCGGGGGATGATGGTGATCTTCTGCACGGGTGCGGAGTGATTCTGAAGCGCCGCCACCAGTGCGTGGCCGATCTCATGGTAGGCCACGATGCACTTTTCCTTGTCGGTGAGGATGGAGTTCTTCTTCTGGTAGCCGGCAATGACCACCTCGATGCTCTCCTCAAGGTCTGCTTCCGTGACCGACTTGCGGCCGGCGCGCACGGCCCGCAGGGCGGCTTCGTTGACGATGTTGGCCAGCTCTGCGCCGGAGGCACCGGAGGCCATCCGGGCCACGGTGTTGAAGTCGATGCCGGGGGCAAGAGCGACTTTCCTGGCGTGGACCTTCAGGATCTCTTCGCGGCCCTTGAGGTCGGGCAGCTCCACAGGAACACGGCGGTCAAAGCGGCCGGGACGGGTCAGGGCCGGGTCAAGGGAATCCGGACGGTTGGTGGCCGCGAGGATGATGACGCCGCTGTTGCCCTCGAAGCCGTCCATCTCGGTGAGCAGCTGGTTCAGGGTCTGCTCACGCTCGTCGTTGCCGCCCAGCTGGCCGCTGTTGCGCTTCTGGCCAATGGCGTCTATCTCGTCGATGAAGACGATGCAGGGAGCTTTTTCCTTGGCCTGCTTGAAGAGGTCACGGACTTTGGATGCGCCCATGCCCACGAACATCTCCACAAACTCCGAGCCGGAGATGGAGAAGAACGGCACGTTGGATTCGCCCGCCACGGCCTTTGCCAGCATGGTCTTGCCGGTACCCGGAGGGCCGACGAGCAGGATGCCCTTGGGCATCGAGGCACCGATCTCTTCGTATTTCTTGGGGTCGTGCAGATAATCTACGATCTCCTGTAAGTTCTCTTTGGCCTCATCCTCGCCGGCCACATCCGCAAAGCGGATGCCGTGGGTGGATTGGACGTAGACCTTGGCGTTGGACTTGCCCACGCCGCCGAACATCATCGAGTTCGCGCCGCCGGCCTTTTCCATGAGCTTTTTGTTCATGAAATTGCCCAGCCAGACGAAGAGGACGATGGGCAGCACAAAGCTCAGCAGAAAGCTCATCAGCGGCGAAGCCTGCTCGACGATTTCGCTGGAAAACTCGGCCCCCGCGTCGTAGAGGCGCTGGGTCAGGTCAGGGTCGTTCATTAGGCCGGTCTTGTAAATTTGCTTTTCGTCTTTATCAGTAAAGATGATCTGGTTCGATTCTACATCCACCCGGCCGATGTCTTTGTCCTCGGTCATAGACATGAAGGTGCCGTAGTCCACTTCTTTTACCTGCCGTTCGCTCATCCACGGCACGAGCACGAAGTTGAGCAGCATCAGCACCAGTAATACAATGGCGTAGTAAATAGCCAATGGCTTTTTGGGGGTCTTGACTTCTTTCATGGGGGTCCCTCCTTACGTTGCAAACAGCATACCACGACGCCATTTCAGAAACCAGCGTTTCGAGGCGAACTTTGCAAAAACTTCGCAGATTCTTAACAAAACCGAGGAACAAGGAGACTGTCCGCTTGACAAATCGAATCACGTTGACTATACTGAACATACAAGAAGGTGCTGTCCGCAATGGTCAGCTTCCCTCGGCTAAGTCAAACAATAAGAATGACCGCTTTGCTTGGTAGGCTGGGGCGGTCATTTCTTATTGTTATGTATCTCTTTGAAGATAGCCCATGAAATCTGAAAGGTAACAAAGACTGCTCCGCCCAGCAGGCCGAGCAATGCGATAGTTTCCGTCAGGGTCATAAGGCATCCCCCCTTTCGCGTTTGCGTCCGGGGGAAGCAACAATAAGGTTTCACACCCCCGGAAGCTTGCCGGGGAAGCTAGACCACCTTTTTATGCAGACAGCACCTGGATACCGCCGCTTCGGGCGGTATTTTTATTTTACCATAGTTGGTGATATAATACAACAAAAATAGGATCCACCCGCAAATTTTGAAAATTTATGCTGCTATTTACATGAAATCGTTTCATTTTCATTGTGAGCAAAACTGCTTGACAGGGGCGGCGGGTTTTGCTAAAATGAAACCACTTTGAACAAAGCGCAAATGCGTTGACGGGGAAAAAACGATTTTCTTCTGCGTACAGAGAGCTGCCGGATGGTGCAAGGCGGTGCAGAGGGTCTCGGTTACTGGCCCCTGAGCGGCAGGACTGAAGCAGACAGTAGGTCCTGACGGAAGCCCACCGTTATAAGGGCAGCGATTCGCCTCAAAAAGCCGATCGTGCAGAGCGGCTGTGCTTTTGGCACAGCAAAGAGAGTGGTACCACGGGTGCCCTGTAACAGAAATTACAGGCTCTCGTCTCTCAGGGGATTTCGTCCCTTGAGAGACGGGAGCCTTTTCGTTTGTTAAATTGCTAAAAGGAGTCAACCTCTCCGTCACGCCTACGGCGTGCCACCTCTCCTATCGAGGAGAGGCCTTGGCATTCCGTAAAGCTTTCCCTCTTCGCCAGAGGCTCCCCTCGGTAGGGGAGCTGTCGAGCGCGAGCGAGACTGAGAGGTTGATACAGAAAAATGGAGGACAAGAATTATGATGGACGCTACCAAGTACGCACCGGGATATTACCCGGTCCCCGCCGGTTATGACAGCTGGGTCAAGAAGGACCACATCGAGAAAGCTCCCACCTGGTGCAGCGTGGACCTGCGCGACGGCAATCAGGCCCTTATCGTCCCCATGAGCCTCGAGGAAAAGCTGGAATTCTTCCAGATGCTGGTCAAAATTGGCTTCAAGGAGATCGAAGTCGGCTTCCCGGCCGCCAGCGAGACGGAGTACGAGTTCCTCCGTACCCTCATCGAGAAGAACATGATCCCCGACGATGTCACCGTGCAGGTGCTGACCCAGTGCCGCGACCACATCATCCGCCGCACCTTCGAGGCTGTCAAGGGCGCACCCCGTGCGGTCATCCACTTCTATAACTCCACCTCCGTCGCCCAGCGCGAGCAGGTGTTCCACAAGTCTAAGGAGGAGATCAAGCAGATCGCCGTGGACGGTGCAAAGCTGGTCAAGCAGCTGAGCGAGGAGTATGAGGGAAACTTCCTCTTCGAGTACAGCCCCGAGAGCTTCACCGGCACCGAGGTGGACTACGCCGTTGAGGTCTGCAACGCGGTCCTGGACATCATGCAGCCCACCCCCGACCGCCCCATGATCATCAACCTGCCGGTCACGGTCGAGATGAGCATGCCCCACGTTTACGCAAACCAGATCGAGTATTGCGACAAGCACCTCAAGTGCCGCGACAGCGTCATCATCTCCACCCACCCGCATAATGACCGCGGCACCGGCGTCGCCTGTGCCGAGCTGGCCGTTCTGGCAGGCGCTCAGCGGGTGGAGTGCTGCCTCTTCGGCAACGGCGAGCGCACCGGCAACGTGGACGCTGTGACCCTCGCCATGAATATGTACAGCCACGGCGTAGACCCGAAGCTGGACTTCTCCGATATGCCCGCCATCTGCGCCACCTATGAGCGGGTCACCCGGATGCACATCTACGAGCGCACCCCCTACGCCGGCCAGCTGGTGTTCGCCGCCTTCTCGGGCAGCCATCAGGACGCCATTGCAAAGGGCATGGCCTACCGCAAGGAGAAGGGCGACCACCGCTGGACCTGCCCCTATATCCCGGTGGACCCCCACGACATCGGCCGCACCTACGACGCCGACGTCATCCGCATCAACAGCCAGAGCGGCAAGGGCGGCATCGGCTTTGTGCTGGAACAGAACTTCGGCTACAATCTGCCGCCCAAGATGCGCGAGGCGCTGGGCTACAAGGTCAAGAGCGTTTCCGACCACAGCCACAAGGAGCTGAGCGCAAACGAGGTGCTGCACATCTTCGAGGATGCCTTCCTCAACCGCTGCAAGCCGCTCAACGTTCTGGAAGCCCACTTTGCACAGGTGGGCGGCATCACCGCCACCGTCACGCTGGAGCTGAACGGTCAGCGCAAGGTGGTCACCTCGGTGGGCAATGGCCGTCTGGACGCCGTGGCAAACGCCATCCAGAGTGCCACCGGCATGGAGTTCCACCTCGAGACCTACTCTGAGCACAGTCTGGACGAAGGCTCCACCTCCCGCGCTGCCTCCTACGTCGGCCTTGTCTGGGGCGATAACACCGTCACCTGGGGTGCCGGTACCGACACCGATATCATCGTGGCTGGCATCAAGGCACTGGTGAGCGCCATCAATAATAAATAAAGAAACTCCCCCAGTCTGCTTCGCAGACAGCCCCCTCGGAGATGGGGCCCTTGGCAGTGCGGAAAAGCTTCCCGTTTCGCCAGAGGCTCCCTCCTTGAGGGAGCTGGCACGGCGCAAGCCGTGACGGAAGGAGTTCTACCAACAGATAAAAGGAGAGTACCATCATGGGAATGACCCTGACGCAGAAAATTCTTGCCGCACATGCCGGTCTTGCCGAGGTCAAGGCAGGCCAGCTCATCAATGCAAAGCTGGACATCGTGCTGGGCAACGACATCACCACCCCGGTTGCCATCAACGAGTTTGAAAAGGCCGGTTTTGACGGTGTGTTCGACAAAGAGCACATTGCCATCGTGCTGGACCACTTTGTGCCCAACAAGGACATCAAGAGCGCCACCCAGTCCAAGCAGTGCCGCGAGTTTGCCAACAAATACGATATCCTCAACTTCTACGATGTGGGCCAGATGGGCATTGAGCACGCTCTGCTGCCGGAAAAAGGCATCGTGACCGCAGGCGACTGTGTGATCGGTGCGGACAGCCACACCTGCACCTATGGTGCACTGGGTGCCTTCTCCACCGGCGTAGGCTCCACCGACATGGCCGCAGGCATGGCCACCGGCATGGCATGGTTCAAGGTACCCTCTGCCATCAAGTTCGTGCTCAAGGGCAAGTTCGGCCCCCGCGTCTCCGGCAAGGACCTGATCCTGCACATCATCGGCATGATCGGTGTGGACGGTGCGCTGTACAAATCCATGGAGTTCACCGGCCCGGGCGTTGCCAGCCTGACGATGGACGACCGCCTGTGCATCTGCAACATGGCCATCGAGGCCGGTGCCAAGAACGGCATCTTCCCTGTGGACGATGTGACCCGCAGCTACCTCAAGGGCCGCAGCCAGCGTGAGCCGGTGTTCTTTGAGGCCGACCCGGATGCCGAGTACGAAAAGACCATTGAGATCGATCTGGACAAGCTGGAACCCACCGTCAGCTACCCCCACCTGCCCGAGAACACCCACCTTGCCAGCGAGGGCAAGGACATCAAGATCGATCAGGTTGTGATCGGCAGCTGCACCAACGGCCGTCTGGAGGACATGGAAGCCGCCTACAATGTGCTCAAGGGCAAGCACATTGCCAAGGGCGTGCGCGGCATCATCATCCCCGCCACCATGGCCGTTTACAAGGAATGCATCCTGCGCGGCTGGACCACTGCCTTTATTGATGCAGGCTGCATCGTGTCCACCCCCACCTGCGGCCCCTGCCTTGGCGGCTACATGGGCATTCTGGCCGAGGGCGAGCGCTGCGTTTCCACCACCAACCGCAACTTTGTGGGCCGCATGGGCCATGTGAAGAGCGAGGTCTACCTTGCTTCTCCCGCCACTGCCGCCGCCAGCGCACTGACCGGCTGCATCACCGACCCCCGCACGGTCTGATCGGAAAGGAGCACAACAATGAACGCAAAAGGTTCTGTTTTCAAATATCCGGATAACGTGGATACCGATGTCATCATCCCGGCCCGCCACCTGAACACCCAGGACGCCAAGGAGCTGGCCAGCCACTGCATGGAGGACATCGACAAGGACTTCGTCAAGAATGTGAAGGACGGAGACATCATGGTGGGCGGCAAGCACGCCTGTGACTGTGACGACACCTGCTGTGAGAGCTTTGCGCAGAAGAGAGAGGGAAGAGAATCTTTCAGCAATTCCCTGTCTCATCCAAGCCATACGATCAGCATCGACTGTGAGGCAGTAAAGTGCATTTATAATAGTAATTATAAGTGTGTGGCGGATCATGTGGACATCAAGGGCTGCGGAGCCAGCGACTGCAGAGAGACCGCCTGTGCTACTTTTTCGGAAAAGTAAATCACGGAAAAGAAAATCAGTATTCCGGCTTGACAAATGTTCCGAAACTGCGGATAATAAAGCAGGAAACCGGATTCGGCGGGAGACCGCCGGTACATAGAATACAGTAATCTGAAAAAATGTAATATTATTGTAAAAACGGGGTTGACATCAGGAAAACTTCGTGGTATTCTATTTAAGCGTGTGAAGAACACGATACAACAAGCAGAGTATCCACTCTCACCTTACGGCGCAGGCTGGTAAGCGTTCAGATTTTTCATAGACAGAGAACTCGTTTGGAATTTATTTGAATGAGGGCAGTCCGTGAAGGGAACAGGTGGATAGTTATGCTATCTGCTTTTTTTATTGTTTAACACATTTTCTTATGGAGGTACACAACCATTAGCGATTTAATGATTAATGAACAGATCAGAGACAAAGAAGTACGACTGATTGGAGAAGACGGAGAACAGCTCGGAATCGTTTCTTCCAGAGATGCTCTGAAGATGGCAGAGGAAGCCGGACTCGACCTGGTGAAGATTGCTCCTACGGCAAAGCCTCCTGTTTGTAAGATCGTGGATTACGGTAAGTACAAATACGAGCAGGTGAGAAAAGAGAAGGAAGCAAAGAAGAAGCAGAAAGTCATCGATATCAAGGAGATCAGACTTTCCCCCAATATCGATACCAACGATCTGAACACCAAGATCGGTGCAGCCAGAAAGTTCCTGACCAAGGGAGACAGAGTGAAGATCACCCTGAGATTCCGCGGCAGAGAGATGGCACACATGAACAACAGCAAGCATATCTTAGATGATATCGCACAGAGCCTGTCCGATATTGCGGTAGTGGAAAAAGCTCCCAAGGTAGAAGGCAGAAGCATGACAATGTTTTTAACTGAGAAGCGTTAATTCGTACAGTTAAAAAGTGTCGGATTCCGACACGATAGATTAAGTAAAGTTTAGGAGGAACTCGTTATGCCCAAAATGAAGACAAGCAGAGCAGCAGCTAAGCGCTTTAAAGCAACAGGAACCGGTAAGTTAAAGAGATCTAAAGCTTACAAGAGCCATATCTTAACCAAGAAGTCTACCAAGAGAAAACGTAATCTGAGAAAGCCTGCAATTACGGATGCAACTAATGTTAAGAATATGAAGAAGATTTTACCTTATTTATAATTCAGGCGAGGAGGAAATAAGACATGGCAAGAATTAAAGGTGGCTTAAATGCCAAGAAGAAACACAATAGAGTATTAAAGCTTGCAAAGGGCTACAGAGGTGCAAGAAGCAAGCAGTACAGAGTAGCAAAGCAGTCTGTTATGAGAGCTCTGACCAGCTCTTATGCAGGTAGAAAAGAGAGAAAGCGTCAGTTCAGACAGCTGTGGATCGCTCGTATCAACGCAGCAGCCAGAATGAATGGTTTATCTTACAGCAAGTTCATGTACGGTCTGAAGCTTGCAGGCGTTGATATGAACAGAAAGATGCTGGCAGACCTGGCAGTTAACGATGCAGAAGGTTTCAAGACCCTTGCAGAGCTGGCTAAGTCCAAGATCGCGTAAATAATAGCAACTGTTAAGGCTGGACACATTATCTTCGGATGGTGCGGACGGCCTTTCTTTTTTGTAACTATTTGGAAGGAGACCATTATGATAAATCCCGGAATGATGATGAAACTGATGAATGCGAAGAATACCTTCGAGAGTAATCATCCCAAATTTGCAGCGTTTGTAAGCAAATTTTTTATGGGTGGAGCGATCACGGAAGGAACCATTATCGAGATCACGATCACAAGACCCGGTGAAGAGCCCGTGTCCACGAATCTGAAGGTACAGAAATCCGATCTGGATCTGGTAGAGGAGCTTAAGAATCTGAGATGAAGATAATATTTTTTGATATTGACGGAACCTTAATATGCGGAGGAAGTGAACTGATGTCAGAGAGCACGAAGGAAGCCATCCGCATCGCCAGAGCCAACGGTCATATCTGCATGATCAACACCGGGCGTACGAAACGGCTGGTTGGGGAAAATCTTACCGGACAGGTGGAATTCGACGGATTGTTATTAGGCTGCGGAACGGAGATTGAATATCATGGAAAACAGCTGATGCACAAGACATTTTCCATGGAGGAGTCTAAGGCAATTTTGACAGCTATGAAAAAATATCATGTGGATGCCGTCCTGGAAGGCAGCAGGGAAGACTATGCTCCCAGAGGAGAAGAAGTATTTACTGAGACTTTCCGTCATATGGCACGTGAGATTGAAAATCGGAAATACGATCGTTATGCCAATGCACCGGGCAACTACGATAAATTATATGCCTATGCAGAGACTCCGGCGGGAATGGACGGAATGAAGCATGACCTGTCGGAAATACTGGATTTTATTGACAGAGAACAAGGGTTTTATGAGATTGTCCCCAAAGGATATTCCAAGGCAACAGCAATCCGTTACATTACGGACTATTTGAAGATCCCCATGGAAGACACTGTGGCCATCGGAGACAGCAATAACGACCTGCCGATGTTAAAGTATGCTCACACCAGCATTGCTATGGGTAATTCCAGTAAACAGGTGTTGGAAACAGCAGATTATATCACCACGGACGTGGATAAAGACGGCATCTGGAACGCTCTGAAGTGGTTGGGAGTCTTGGATAAGTAAAATGGATAAGCAAATAAGTAAAATGGTAAAAATGTAAAAATAGTAAAAATTAGGACTGGCAAAATAAAGGAACATGGAGTATAATATTTTATGTTCCTTTTGCAGATATGGTTCATCGGTAGAACGCTAGCTTCCCAAGCTGGAAAGGCGGGTTCGATTCCCGTTATCTGCTTTTATATTTATAGAGAATGCGCAAAAACCTGTAGAAATGGGTCTTTGCGCATTTTGATTTTTTGTATTTTGACGTAATAGTTTGCAAAATGCAACATGGAATGCAACATGTTTTATTGGTTCAATTTTTGAAGAAGAGCATCCTGCAATACCTGTGAAAAATTAACATTCCTATCTGTAGCAGCTTCATTCAGCCATTCCGGAATGGAAAGAGTTTTTTTGACTGCTTTGGAGTTATGTTTTTTCTGGTAGGATATGAGGTCAAAGGGAACAACCACACAGAAGGTATCAGGATCTAAAGTAACAGCGTAAGGTTCTGTGACCGGAGGAAGGGCTTCTCTGTTCTCTATACGGGAGACTACGGCAAGACCAAGTGCATCCCATGCCATTTCGTAGGCATCCTGCATATTTTCCCCCTGTGTCATACATTCGGGGAAATCCGGGAAGGTGATCCAAAAGCCTCCTTCTTCTGCTTTATGAAAAAGTGCCGGATAAAAAAGTTTTTTCATTTTGGTTCTCCTTGTTAATATTTGTTATTTTAAGCCAGCTTGTTTCAGAATTGCCTGTTCCAGACCTTTTTTTATGTCTTTGCAATGGTAAGGAACAATAACGGTTTTATGAGTATCGGTGTTCTTCAGCTTTACATGGGAGCCGTTCTGGCTGATAACTTTTGTATCTCCTTTCCTACCTCAAATTCATTTTAGTACGTAATATTACGTATGTCAATAAATAATACGTAATATTACATACAAAAAGAACGAGGTAATAGTAGTGTGTTGGGGTAAAATAAAACTATACTTTGAAAAGACAGAATATTTCAGAATAGCATCAGCCGCCGAGTGTTCTACGGGATATTCAATAAGGTGAACCTAGACACTGGCGATACGGGCGAACCGCACTCCTCCCGGAACTGATGCTGAAGTTATTATACAATGATGCATGGAAAGACACAATGGGAAGTGTTCTTTCTGTGCACTTTTTTATGAGTTGACAATCATCCGATTTCGGATTATAATACAAAATTATCCGATATCGGATAAAATGTATTTGAAAGGAGACTGGAAGCGTATGGAAGAGCAGAGAAGAAAAGCCATGAAACAAATGGCTCTATATAATCAGTTATTGAAGGAATCGGATGATATTTACCGTGTGTATGCTAAGAACTGTAACCTGTCGGAAACCGCGTTCTGGATTCTCTATTGCATCAGGGAGAGGGAAGGAGAGACTTTCACGCAGAGAGAAATCTGTAACTATTGGTTTTACACGCCACAGACGGTGAATTCAGCCCTGAAACATATGGAAGAGGATGGCTTGCTTACACTTCGTGCAGAAGAAGGCAACCGCAAGAATAAGAAGATCTATCTGACGGAAAAGGGAGAAAAGCTGGTGGAACAGATCGTAGATCCCCTGATGGATGCTGAAGTACGGGCAACGGAAAGCTTAGGAGAGCAGGAAATGGAAAAGTTCCTTAAGATCATGAAAAGGCAGACGGAATTATTCCGGGAGGAAATTGCAAATTTCACTTCGCCTCTTTGTGATACAGTCGCTCAGAAATGAGGAGTTTTATGAAAATACAATTATCGGATCATTTTGACTATAAACGATTGCTGCGTTTTGCGGCACCATCCATTTTAATGTTGTTATGTACTTCAATCTACAGTATTGTAGACGGATTTTTTGTGTCTAACTTTGTGGGGAAAACACCTTTTGCAGCGCTGAATCTGGTCATGCCGGTGCTGATGGGCGTAGGAACGATCGGTTTCATGGCGGGGACCGGTGGAAGCGCTGTGGTATCCATGACTCTGGGAGAGGGGAAAAAGGAACTGGCGAATGAATATTTTTCTCTGATCGTATACGTGACACTGGCTGTGTCTGTTGTCCTTGGACTGATCGGATATGCATTTGCACCGCAGATTGCACTGGCACTGGGAGCAAACGGAGATCTGGAGGCGGATTGTGTGTTATATTCCCGTATCCTGTTTCTGTCTACACCGGCATTTGTCATGCAGTATTTGTTCCAGAGCTTCTTCATTGCGGCGGAGAAGCCGACACTCAGCCTGAAAATCAATGTGCTGGCAGGATTGACGAATGCGGTGTTAGATTATGTGCTGATCGTGGTATTCCCCCTGGGACTGGCAGGAGCGGCGCTGGCAACGGCGGCAGGACAAGTTGTCGGCGGAGCAATTCCGATCATTTATTTTGCCGGAAAAAACAGCAGTTTGTTACGACTTGGAAAGATGAAATGGCACGGAAAAGTCATCTGGCAGACTTGTATGAACGGTTCTTCCGAACTGGTGACGAACCTGTCGACGTCCATTGTCGGTGTGCTCTATAATTTTCAGCTGATGGAGGCGGCCGGAGAAAACGGCGTGGCGGCATATGGTATCATTATGTATGTGGATATTATCTTCATGACCTTGTACCTCGGCTATTCCCTGGGATCCGCACCTATCGTAAGCTTCCACTACGGTGCCGGCAATCATGCGGAATTGAAAAATCTGTGTAGAAAGAGCCTGGTCATCATCTCAGCCTGCGGTGTGATATTGCTTACGGCATCCCAGATCCTGGCAGGACCGTTGGTGAAGATTTTCGCAAGCTATGATCAGGAACTGCTTAAGATGACGACCTGGGGATTTCGGATCTACGCTATCGCATTCCTGGTGAGAGGCATGAATGTCTGGGGATCTTCTTTCTTCACGGCACTGAATAACGGAGCGGTGTCTGCGGCAATCTCTTTCCTGCGGACCTTTGTGTTCCAGATCATTATCGTGTTGATCCTGCCGGAACTGATCGGCATTACCGGCGTATGGTTGTCCATCGTGATTGCGGAATTTTTAGCGCTGTTCGTGACCATCGGATTTTTGATTGCGAAGCGGAAAAAATATCATTATGCGTAATCCGTCTGCCTTTTTCTATTCTTGACAGAAAAATAGCAACTACTTATACTGGGATTGTGCGGAGCGTTACGAGTTTTGAGATTTCATAGGACGATCTGCAGGCAAAACGGAGCAGAACAAAGAACAGAAATGAGGAAACAAAAATGGCTGTTTTAGCGAATTTAGAACCGAAGAAGGTATTTTACTATTTTGAGGAGATCACGAAGATTCCTCACGGATCCGGCAATGTGGAGCAGATCAGTGATTTTCTGGTAGATTTTGCGAAAGCACATAAGCTTTTCTATATACAGGATGCTATGAAAAATGTGATCATTGTCAAGGAAGCAACTCCCGGATATGAGAATGAGCCAGTAGTGATCCTGCAGGGACACATGGATATGGTAGCGGTGCAGACACCGGAATGCACCATGGATATGAAGACGGAAGGGTTAAAGGTAGGGATCGACGGAGACAGCGTCTATGCGGAGGGCACCAGCCTCGGCGGCGATGATGGTATCGCTGTGGCTTATGCATTGGCATTATTGGATTCCGAGGACATCAGGCATCCCCGTTTGGAAGTCATCATTACGGTGGATGAGGAAGTCGGTATGGATGGAGCCAGAGAGATTGACCTGTCTATGTTACAGGGTCATCGCATGATCAATCTGGATTCCGAGGACGAAGGCATTTTCCTGACCAGCTGTGCCGGTGGTGCGAGAGTGAACTGCCGTTTCCCGATGAAAAGGCAGGAGCTTACCGGCCTGCGCTATGAGGTGGAAGTCTCCGGCCTCTTAGGAGGACATTCCGGCGGAGAGATACATAAGGAAAGGGGCAATTCCAATTGTATCCTGGGAAGACTTCTGTGGAAGCTGTCTGAGAAAATGCCCGTAGGACTGGTATCTGCGGACGGAGGACTGGCAGACAATGCGATTCCCAGACAGACGAAAGCGGTTGTCGTAGTAGAGGAAACAGATGCGGTAAGCTTAGAGCAGCAGGTAGCAGCTTTGGCAGCAGCACTGGGGGACGAGCTGGCTACCAAGGACCCGGACATAAAGGTAACCGCGAAAAAGTTAACAGACACTGCAGAGACAATAACCTGTGCTGCACCGGAAGAGACAAAACGTGTGGCAGCCTTTTTGCAGGCAACGCCCAATGGAGTACAGGCCATGAGCGCAGATATGCCGGGGCTGGTACAGACTTCCCTGAATCTGGGGATCCTGAAAGCGGATGCGGAAGTTTTACGGGCTGAGTATTCTGTCAGAAGTAGCGTGGAAAGCGAGAAGGATAACCTGATCGCAAAGCTTTCCGCACTGGTGGAGCTGGCAGGCGGCGATTACGTGGTGACCGGAGATTATCCCGGTTGGAAATATCGTGTGCATTCTCCACTGCGGGAAAAAATGGTAAGGCTGTATGCGGAAATGTACGGCACTGAGCCCAAGGTGGAGGCTATCCATGCAGGCCTGGAATGCGGACTGTTAGGCAGCAAGATTTCGGATTTGGATTGCGTATCCATGGGACCCGATATGAAGGATATTCACACGACAGAAGAGACCTTAAGCATTTCCTCCACGAAGAGAGTGTGGGAATATCTTGTGAAAGTGTTGGGAACCAAAGACTGATGAATGAACTGCAAAGGCAATGATTACAAAACGGCTACCGAGGCAAGTTACTCTAGGGTCACAAGGGAATGTGGGTGACGGGAGAAAAATGGCGACAATGCACCGGAACAGAGTAGCAGAAAGGATGTAGCGCCTTTATAAGAAAGGCGTTATAAATGAGAGTAAAGCATGAGTGAGAAAATATTATTTCAGTGTGATTACAACGAGGGAGCGCATCCCAAGGTATTAGAGCGTCTGGTGCAGACCAATATGGAGCAGACACCGGGCTACAGTGAGGATAAATACTGTGAAGAGGCGCGCAAGAAGATCCGTAAGGCATGTGGGGATGACAGCCTGGCAGTACATTTTCTGGTAGGCGGAACCCAGACCAATGTCACCGTGATCAATGCGGCACTTCGCAGGCACCAGGGCGTGCTCTGCGCTGTCACAGGACATATCAATGTCCATGAGACCGGTGCGGTGGAAGCCTGCGGACATAAGGTACTGGGATTAGAAAGCCCTGACGGTAAGATCACGGCAGCGCAGGTAGCAGAGGCTTATGAAGCCCATATTCACAACGACAGCTTTGAGCACATGGTACAGCCGAAAATGGTGTACATTTCCAATCCCACAGAGGTTGGGACCATTTATAGTAAAGCAGAACTGACCGCTCTGTCTGAGACCTGTCACAAATACGGACTGTATCTGTTCTTAGATGGCGCCAGACTGGGCTACGGACTGGCAGCACCGGACAACGATCTGACATTGCCGGATATCGCGGTGCTTTGCGATGTCTTTTACATTGGTGGAACCAAGGTCGGTGCATTGTTCGGAGAAGCAGTAGTGATCAAAAACCCGGAGCTTGCACAGGATTTCCGATATCTCATCAAGCAGAACGGTGGCATGCTTGCCAAGGGAAGATTGCTGGGACTGCAGTTTGATGCGCTTTTCACAGATGGTCTCTATCAGGAGATCTCCGCCCATGCCATTGCCATGGCGGAGAAGCTGCGGGAAGCATTTACGGCGAAAGGCTACAACTATCTGGCACCCAACCGGACGAACCAGATCTTCGTCATTGTGCCGGATGCACACCTGGCGAAGATTTCAGAACAGTTTGAGTACAGCTATGACCAGCGGATCGATGCCACACATAGTTGCGTGCGATTCTGTACCGGCTGGGCGACGAAGGAAGAAAATGTGGATGCACTGATCCGGTGCGTGGAAAAATTATAATATGTTTGGAAGATTCCGCAAGCCGGGAAAGGTTTGCGGAATTTTAAAAATCAGTAATCAATGTGGTGTAGAACAGAGGAAAACATATGAATAAAGAAATGACCGTAAATGGGAAAAGCTATACAATAATTAAATTGCTGGGAAAGGGGAAAGGCGGTTATTCTTACTTGGCAGAGTCCGGAAATAACAGGTATGTTTTGAAGCAGATACATCATGAACCTTGTGATTATTATCAGTTCGGAAACAAGCTTGAGGCAGAAATCAGGGATTACAAGAAATTGAAAGAAATCGGAATAAAAATGCCTGCCATGCTTGAAGCAGATGTGAAAAATGAACGCGTTTTGAAGGAGTTTATTGAAGGCGACACGATTTATCAGTTGGTTTTAGAAGACAAGATGAAAACTGACTATATCGAGCAATTGCGTAGAATGTGTGCGCTGTTATATGCTGCCAATACAAATATTGATTATTTTCCAACGAACTTTGTTGTACATAACGAAGAAATATATTATGTAGATTTCGAGTGCAACGATTACATGGAAGAATGGAATTTTGAAAACTGGGGTGTAAAATACTGGTCAAAAACACCGGAATTTCTGCAGTATGTGAAAGAGCGTTCCTTTCATAGTTTTTAGCTTTTTGATAAGGTGGAAATGTCTGAAAGACAAACCCAAACAGGAAAGGGGACGGAAAATGACAGAAAACAGTTATAAAACACGCTGTGGCTGCATCCATTATTTTGTAAATATAATAGACAAGCAGAAAATTA
>ERZ773158.1386-NODE-1386-length-22186-cov-6.593466_pt1 | contig 22186 bp, 17 predicted proteins | sample MGYA00511918_ERZ773158 | MGnify/ENA primary metagenome ERZ773158 (study PRJEB29015, sample SAMEA2737876) | human gut metagenome | biome: human gut; feature: human-associated habitat; material: faeces | place: China | collected 2012 ...
TGATTTAGTCAAATTCTTTATATTCATTTACAAGCTTGAAGACCGTTCCAGATAACAAGAACAGTGCAATTAAGTTTGGAATTGCCATCAGACCATTGAAGGTATCTGCGATATTCCATACAAGTCCAAGGTCCATATTAGCACCGAGCATTGCAACGAGAGAATATACGATCATAAAAGGTTTGATGACCTTTGCAGAGAAAATAAATTCAATGCAGCGAGCTCCATATAACCCCCATCCGATAATTGTAGAAAATGCAAAACAGCACATGGAAACAGCCGTAAATATAGATACCCAGTTTCCATATGTGGATGTGAATCCAAGGATTGTAAGCTCAGCTCCGGCAGCCTCGCCATATGCAATCGGTACGCCGCTGCAAAGGATTACAAGTGCTGTCAGAGTACAGATCACGATCGTATCTGCAAATACCTCAAAGATACCAAACATACCCTGTTTTACAGGCTTTTTGGTATCTGCACACGCATGGGCAATGGATCCGGTACCAAGACCAGCCTCGTTCGAGAAGATACCACGGGAAACACCTTTCTTCATACTCATAAAGAAAGTTCACATCAATCCTCTGCCACATCTCGCCCAGCATTTCCTTAACGCCTGACTTCTTTCCCTGTCTCATATGAACAGTCAGCTTCTCCAATGCATGACAGCCTGTAAATGCACCACAGCCTATCTGCATCAGGCTGTCAGAAAACTCCAGCTTTTTCAGATTCCCGCAGCCATAAAAAATATATCGTCCAATCTCTTTTAAAGTGTGAGGAAAAGCAATCTCCTCCACGTCATTTCCTGCCAGAACATGTTCTTCTCTTCCAAATCCAAGACCATCTGACACTTCCCACAGGCAGGCATTTTTCAGTTCTTCTTTCTCATCCATATGACTGGAAAATGCATACGGTGCCGCACTGATCACCAATTTGCCATCTATCATTCCCGGAATCTCAACTCTGCCCTCTATTCCAAAACACCGCAGAATTTCAATCCCGCCAGATTTCTCTCTGTAGTAAATCTTCATTTTCTCATTTCTCCCCGAAGATATTTTCTCTCAAAGCACATAAAATCATCCCTGAAAAGTATAATACTTCCCAGGGATTTTTTCTATACTACTGATGCTTAATATTAAACAGATATTCGCACTCCACTACCCACCTATAATCGAATACCGATATAAAGATTACCATTAGCGTAATACTAGCTCCGGTTTAAAGTCCAGATAATCTCCTGACACCAACTTGTACTCTATTCCATCCACATAGCCTTTAAAGCTGTCATCATACCGCTTCTCTCCATGACAATGAGAATAGATCACCTTCTCGGCGCCAAATTCCTGTGCCATCAGGGTAAACGGACTCTCCATTTCTCCAATACTGGTTGGCGGATAATGGAGAAACATGATAAAATCGTTATAACCCGCTTCTTTTGCGGCTTTATACGATTTTATCAATCTCTTTCTCTCATTCTTAAACCTTTTTTCTATCTTATCCTCTGCCAAATAACAATATTCATCCGTCGAAAAACCTTTAGAACCGATAAGTGCATATTTTCTTCCATTCAAAACATCTTCATATTCATAGAAATTATCCTGTAGAAATAAGAGTTTCCCTGCAAAAAGTTCATTCAGGCTGTCCGTCTTACCTGTCTTATTCCAAAACCTGTCATGATTTCCTCGAAGAAGTATCTTTCTACCCGGAAGTGCCGCAATAAACTCAAGGTCTTTCATGCTGTCATCAAGTTTCCTGCCCCATGAATGGTCACCTGTGACAACCACTGTATCATTTTCATTTATTATATTACACCAATTTCTCTTTATCTTCTCTGCGTGGTCTTTCCACTCATCACCAAACATCTCCATCGATTTTCCCGACTGGAAACCAAGATGTAAATCCCCTATTGCATACAGTGACATACCCTCTCCTCCTTCGTACTTATTTTCATCACCCGTTAGTATTTGTTATATTTGTGCAATCGACACAACATATAATTAATTTTGCAATCACCTATACTCTTTATCTTTTTTATCTGCATCATCATCTGCTTTGTCCACACTATCATCTGTTTTATCTGTTTCATCTGCACTGTCATGTAACTCATCAGCCTGTTTGATTGCTTCCTTATCCTTGTCATCCTCAATCTGTCTTTTCGTCTCCTGTGCTTTCTTGTCCTCTGCGATAGCACGAAGTATATTTCCTATATCCTCCGGTGAAAACATCCCGATTGCCTTGCCGAGTTCACCTATGTTCTTACGGTTTACTCTGAGTGTTCCACCTTTCGCTAACGGAATTATTATCACCTCTGACGGGTCGCTCATGTCACCGAGAGTTATTGAATTGTCCTGCAGATTACAATTAAAGCATACACCATTATAAATAATATTTACACCGTCGCCAAGTGCAAAATATTCATTTTTGTTATTTTTTAATAATTCCTGCTCCTGTTTTTTCTCCTGTATATTCTCGCTGTTTATCTTCTCGGCGACAAATGTCTGACCCATCTGCATAAGTTTGGATATATCATCAAGCCACATTGACCTGTTTTCCTCACGCTCTTTATCTGCCCTCTCAAGATTATCCTTGCCATCCTGAACAGCAATCTCCTTGTAGACCTCCAAAACATCGTCTATCTTTGCAAGATAATCTTTCCATTCCTTTTCATCCATAGTTTTATCAGGCTCCGCCTGCGATGAAGCCGAAACATATGCCATATCATTTCTTCCACTAAATAAATTCTCTAATCCTACCATACTAATCCCTCTTTTCTTTTTATTACAAAAAATATGCGCCACAATACACTAACCATGTATTGTGACGCATTCCCTTGCTGATAAATATATCGGCATACTATTCTATTTCTTTACCATACTTTAAAAAACGAGCCATCTCATTTTTTATTTGCTGGTTCTACATTTACATTTCTGCCTTTTATCTTTGCGTGCTTCATCGCCTCAATTACATCTGCTGCATACTCTCTCGGCACTTCGACAAATGTATATTTATCATACATATCTATTGCTCCGACAAGGTTTCCCTGCATTCCGGATTCGCCTGCGATTGCACCTAAAATATCACCTATCCTGACACGGTCTTTCTTTCCTATATTTACGAAAAGTCGTACCATTCCTGGCTCTGCCCCAGTATCTCCAAATTCTTCACCTAAATTATTGTCAAGCACTGCATCTCCCATTTCCATAGAAAGGAGTGCTGCTGCCACCTCGATTGCCGAGTAATCACTGTCCTCAAGATGCTCCTCAAGAATATCTATCATCTTTCCGAGATTGTCCTGCTCGATTATTCCGCTTATCTTTTCAAGCACCTTTTCGACCTTTATATCCGTAATGTCATTTACTGACGGTATCGGCTGGCGTTTTATCTTTGTCTTGCAATATCTCTGAATATCCTTAAGTTTGTATATCTCTTTTCCGACAACAAGCGTAAATGCACGGCCTGTTCTTCCTGCACGGCCTGTTCTTCCGATACGGTGCACATAATATTCATCATCCTGCGGCACATCATAGTTAAAGACCGCTTCAACATCGTCAACATCTATTCCTCTTGCCGCCACATCCGTTGCCACGAGTATATCTGTCCTTCCGTTTCTAAAACCATTCATAACCCTGTCACGCTGGCTCTGTTTGAGGTCACCGTGAAGTCCTGCCGCAAAATATCCACGACCTTTTAAGTCCTCAACAAGTTCATCTACTTTTCTCTTTGTATTACAGAATACAAGTGAAAGTTCCGGATCATACATATCAAGAAGTCTTGAAAGTACTTCCGCTTTCTTTCTCGGATTTACTTCATAATAATACTGCTCTATCTTCGGAACAGTAAGCTCTTTCTTTACAACCTTGATTATCTCAGGTTCTTTAAGATATGTTTTTGCTATCTCCATTATAGGCTTTGGCATTGTTGCTGAAAAAAGGAGTGTCTGGTGTTCCTCAGGAAGTGTCTGAAGCACCGTCTCTATGTCCTCCCTGAATCCCATGTTCAACATTTCGTCAGCTTCGTCAAGAACTATCGTTCCGACTGTTGCCATCTTTAATGTATGTCTCCTTATATGGTCGATAACTCGTCCCGGTGTTCCTATTACTACCTGCGTCCCACCTTTCAGCGAACGAATCTGCTTTGTGATGTCCTGACCTCCGTATATCGGAAGTACCTTTATTCCGTGCATAAATTTAGCAAATTTACGCATCTCATTTGCACACTGTATCGCAAGTTCTCTTGTCGGACAAAGTACAACTGCCTGCAGCTTCTTGTTATGAGGATCTACTCTCTGCAAAAGCGGTATTCCAAACGCTGCTGTTTTTCCCGTTCCCGTCTGAGCCTGCCCTATCATATCCTTTCCTTCAATGGCAACCGGTATAGCCTGTGCCTGAATAGGACTTGCCTGCTCAAAACCCATCTCCGTAACTGCCCTTAATATACGCGTATCCAAACATAATTCTTCAAAATTCATCTTTTATTTTCCAATCTCTGTACGACGCACACATATGCAAATCTACCGTACAGTTATAGATTTGCAAAAACGACATTACTGCCCACTCACATACCTGACACTGCCGTCAAGCTATGCAAGTGAGCAGTAAACCCAATTAACACTGTTGGTTAATTATATCACAAATTCGCAATGCAGGAGAGCTTGTTCTCCTACAACGCATCTGGATTTTGGAGTTAATTATATCACAAATTCAACCGGAAATAATGAATAAACAGTAAATTTTTTACACTGATCTCCATTTTTGAACAGCTTGCTTTAAAGCTATACAGACAACGCTGTTTGCTTTCGTTAAGAAACAAACTTCATTCAACACAAACACCCCCTTATAAAACATATTATAAGAGGGTGTTTGCAAATTTTTATAAATAAATTACTCTTTTTATTTTTTGATTACAGCCTTTTTACTCTGACCTTTTCCTTTGAATATCTTCTTATATGAAGAAAGTTTTGCCGAAGGAACTTTTATCACAAGCTTTGAAGCTGTTTTCTTAAATGTATTTGCTCCTACTTTTGTTATGACTTTAGAGTTTACTTTAACACTCTTTAGTTTTGTGCAGCCGTTAAATACATCTTTTCCTATTTGTTTTACATTTGAACCGATAGTAACCGTAGTAAGTTTCTTTGCATTTTTAAATACAGAATTTGAAATCTTTACTACTTTGTATTTTGTCTTTCCTACTGTTATAGTTGCAGGTATGCTTACTGTCTTAAGTGATGCTTTCTTTGAGTTTGATGCGTACTCAACACCTGTTATCTTGTTTGATGACTTGATATATTTGTATGTAACATTTCCAATCTTAACATTCTTTGCTTCACTTGTGTTTGTATTGTCATTCTTATTATCATTACTTCCGTTATTGCTGTTGTCATTTTTGTTTGGATTGTCATCATCTTCATCAAGTTTGCTGTCAGGCTGTTCATCATCTTTGGATACCGCCATACTTGAAAGTCCTGATAATGTAAATGTTACACTTATCTTTTTTACACTTCCTAAGTCACTTGCAAAGTCAAGATACTGTGCACCCTCGCTGCTTGTCTTTGACTCTATTCCTGACGAAATCACTGAACCATCCCATACATTTAAAGGATTTCCGGTATCAAATGTTGTCCCACTCATTACTGACTTAGCTTCTTTGTTTGTTATCTCAATTTCTTTAGTGTCATTAACAACAAATTTTTTGTATATGATATTACCACTCTGAACCTGTGATTTTGTAAGTTTCTGTGACGCCACATCTGCATCCATTATATAAAGTGATGCTATGTGATTAATGCAGGCATTTCCGTTTGCATCTGCAAGTGCTTTTTTAGCTATATCGTTTAAATCCTTATCTGCATCTATCGTCAATGTGTATTCACCGTCTGCTTTAACAGCTACTCTGTCCGTGGCAACATCCGTGTAGTTGTATGAATTTGCAGCCTCATCAAAGTAGTACAGACGAAGTCCGAGGTTTGTCTCATAAGCACTCTCCGTAACTGAACCTACAGTCACATTTATGCTCTTTTCAAAGCCATCTGCTGTTATTACTGAGATTACTGCAACACCTGTACCTGTTGCTGCTATCTTTCCATTGCGTGATACAGTTGCAATCTTTTCATTTGATGAAGAATATCTTATTGCTGCACCATTTGCACTTCCGTCTGCCGCTTTCGCAATGGCATTTATAAATGCAGACTGTTTTTCCTCAAGTTTATATGAGTCAAAATCCGTAGTAATAGCTGTTGTTGCTTTTGCAAGGTCTGTCTTTTCAACAGTTACTTTTATTGTCTTTTCAACTTTTGTCGTTGTACTGCTGTCATATGCATCTGCCTGTGAATATGCATGGATTGTTGTTGTTCCGACACCAGTAGCCGTAATCTTTCCATTGTAAACTGAAGCTACACTGGAATCATCAGATTTCCAGAGAACTACATCATTGTTCCCGGCAGGTTCTGTTGTTGCTGTTATCTGCTTTTTCTCTCCAACTTTAAGAGTCACATCATCCGTATCTGTTTTGACAGATGTCATTTTTATAATCGCAAGTTCTCCGTCAGAAGCATCAAATCTGTACTGAGGAGCCTCTGTATCTACAAAGTATCCTCTCATAATAGCGGATACCGTCTTTACGGAATATGGCTTATTAAAGTATCTGTTTAAAATTCTGAACGACTCTCCTGAGCCTGCTCCGTTGTTGTCCCATGCAACAACAACCATTCCGTACTTCTTTGCAAGGTAGTTTACACCCTCAAATTTGCACGCTCTTGCATCCGGAATAATCTTTGTCTGGAAACCATACTCATCTACAAGCACCGGCACACCTTTGTCTACAAATTTACTCTTAAGCTGTTTAAACTGATTTGCATACGATGCATCTGTTGCTTCATTTACCGAATTTTTGTTATATGCATCATAATCATGAACAGTTACCATAATTTTTCCTGCCGCACTGTCCTTTGGAATCTCAAAGCTTGTTGAATAATTTCCTAATGCATATTTGATATTTGTATTTAATGAACACACCGTAAGCCATCTTTTGGCATTGTTAGAGCCTGTTGCTCTCACAGTGTCAACAAATATCTGGTTGAGTTCATTTATCTTTTTGTTCTGTTTAGATATTGACTCCGCATCTGCCGTCCAGCCCTGACCATGAATATATACCTCGTTCATTGATTCAAGTATAAGATGCTCATCATAATTTTTAAATCTTTCTGCAATCGTCTTCCACACTCCTGCAAACTTTGTCTTAACTCCACTCCATACTGTCTCATCATCAGATGTAATGTCAAGCCAGCCATGACTATATTTTTCATCACCATAAGTACCCTTATAATCTGAATTATTGTCTGTACCGTCATGATGAATATTTAATACAACATACATATTTTCTGCTGTAGCATAATCAACTACATCCTGAACCCTGTTCATCCACTCTTCATTGATTGAATAGTCTGCATTTATCATATTTCCCCATGTGACCGGAATACGGATTGTATTAAAGCCTGCATCATGTACATATTTTACAAATGCCTTTGTAGTTTTTGCACCCTGCCATACAGTTTCCCCAACCGCATAATTTTGGTGTCCTTCTAATGTATTTCCAAGATTCCATCCTGTTCCCATTTCTGATATTATCTCACCTGCTGAAAGGTCTGTATATGGTGATGGATTGTCAGGCGTCTCAACCTCGTTTGTTGATGAAGCCATAACTGCTCCGCCTTCATTTGTCTTTGTTGCAGCAGATGCAAAGCTTGTACCTGACATACCGGTAACTGCCATTGCTGCCGAAAGAGCAAATGTCATTATCTTTTTTAATGATTTCCTCATAAATGCCTCCTATTTTGTCATATTTTATTGTTTTGCCCAAATATTGTTTTTTCTACCTTCGATACGACATGTCACCCGACCTGCGTGTGATGTCAGTCCACATACCATCCTAATTTATATTAACATTTTTTATTTAACAATTCATTTTGATAATCAGTTGTGTTTTACATTAAAAAACTAACAAATCTGCCGTTTTGCGGCAAACAGGATACTTTTTGCTGACTATACTAAAAGTCATCTTTATTTACCGTTCACATACGCAATGAAGCTGCCACATAATAATGTAACAGCTCCATCACTATTGCTGCTTACAATATGGTTGTAATCAGCAATTTAATATTTAAGACTGTTTTGAATTCCCTGACTATATTAAAGTAAATTTTCAAGTCATAACAATGTCATAAATAGTATATTTTTATGTCTTTTTACAGCTTAATCTTTTATTATGATATATATGCTTTTGTAAACCACCAGGTATCTCAAAACTTTTACTGATATCGTTAAACTAATTTTTAGTAATCAACCTTAAATCTTCCTGTCATATCCTTAAGTGCCGCCGCCTGCTCTGAAAGAACCTCCGTTGAGGCTGCCGTCTGCTGTGCCGTAGCCGTATTTGACTGGACAACCTGTGATATGTTTTCTATCTCATTTCTTATATCGTTGGCATTTTTTGCCTGTATCTCATTTGCCTTAGACATTTCATCAAATGCATTTGCAATATTGTTTGAATCTGACACAATCTTTGCAAGTGAATCTGAGGTTATATCTGCATACTCTTTTGCACTTTCTATTCCTTTTATGCATTTTTCTATAAGCTCTGCCGTCTTTTTAGAAGCATCACTGCTCTTTGTGGCAAGTGTGCCAATCTCCTGTGCCACAACAGCAAAACCCCTGCCACTCTCTCCTGCTCTTGCTGCTTCTACAGAAGCATTTAATGCAAGGATATTGGTCTGGAAAGCAATACCGTCTATCGTATTTACTATCTTTTTGATATCCTCGGACATTTCCTCAACTGTTCTTACGACATTGGAAAGTTCCTGCATTTTCTGATTTCCGTCTTTTATCTCGCTGTCAAGATTGCCAAGACTTTCATTAACAAAAATAGTCTTATCGGAATTTGCATTTATATTCTGTGCTACATTTTCCACATCCGTAACAAGTTTCTGTAATGAAGATGCCTGTGCCATAGTACCCTCCGACAGCATTGAAGCCGCCTCTGCAAGCTGCTTTGAACCACCGTCAACATTGACAGATGAATTTTGTATATTTAATATCATATTGCTTAAAATAGCCTTGATTGAATTTATCGAAGCTGCAAGCTCATTAAACTTACCCGGATATTCTCTCATATCCTCGGATGTAAGGTCATATGCTGCCATCTTTGAAAGAACATCCCCCGACTGTGTAAGCATATCCGAAAGCATCCTGTTAAGCGATACCGCCGAATTTTGAAGTATGCCAAGCTCATCTTTATTTTTGGTATCGTTAAGCTGCACTGATAAATCTCCCTGTGCCAATGCTGACAATAGATTTTTCACCCTTACTATTGGTCTGCTTATCACTCTTGCTATTATAAGTGCTACTATTATGGCTGCTATAAGTGCTATAATATCACTTATAACAAGTTTTTTGACAAATCTGAGTATATCCGAATTATATGCTGATTCCGGTGATGCTATAACAACACGCCAATTTGCCGTTTTATCTATCTTTGAATAGCCGCATATATATTTATCACCGCCATAAGCACAGGTCATGCTGCCATTCTGTGAAGATATACAGTTTTTAATATCTTTAGGAATCATCTCCTTATACTTATCGTTCATTATATATTTTTCATTTTTATGTGCAATGACATTGTTATTTTCATCAAGTATATAAGCATAACTTCCCTGACCTACAGAAATGTGTTTTACAATATCATTCATAAAATCAACATCAGCTCTATAATAAACCACACCTATAATCCTGCCAGATGATATAAGTGGTGCTGCTATGCTTATCCCATATGTATTTGTATATTTACTTAATGTCACATCTGAAATATTGGTTTTTCCGTTAAGTGCTGCTTTTACATAATCTCTATCACTAAAGTCTGTGCCATCCTTGATACTCACACCTTTTTTATCCAGCAGATTTCCGCTCGTAAAACCATATTGTTTTGCAAGCTGTTCAACCTTTTTCATTCTTACTTCATTAGGAATATTTCCAATCAATGTCATATCAGAACCTGAAGCTTTTGCAATATTTTTGTAATTTTGCAAAAGTGCCTCTATATCCCTTGCTGTTGTCTTTGCCGATGACCTTGAATTTTTCTCCACAAGAGAAATAGTTGAACTATAACTATATAAACATGCCTCTGTACCGATAATATAAACCAGTATAATAATTGTCAAACTGAATACAATACTTATTTTAGTGCTTAATTTCATGTATTTTCCCCCTTTATTATTTAATGTACTCTAGATATCTGCCGATAGGAATACACCTATCTTTTTTATTATACTATATATTTTTAAATATTTCCATTTAAAATCATATTTTAATTTTTTATTATGTAACAGTTCATTTTAACTTTGCATTGTATTATACGGATATAACCAAACAACATATTAACCTGCTGCTCAGACTTACAGTGTGAACAACAGATAATAATTACTTTAATTTAATGCACATGAAATATAAAAAAACAAAATCAGAGACAGTAAATACAAGTGATAACATGACTCCACCAAGTGGGATGCCGCAGGGCACTCCTCCTGCAAAGCCTGATGGAGACACAAACGGAGGTCCCGGTGGTTCTGCCCCGGGTGGCTCAGGAATCGGTCTTTCTGTCGCAAAAAGCATTGTCACACTGCATGGCGGAACGATTCATGCTAAAAGCGATGATGGAAAAAAAATACAGATTATTATTTTATTGTAACACTATTTAATTTTTTATCTATATACCAGATTGCAACACCTGCATATTCTTTTTTATAACCGTTTTCATCGGCATTTATGTATTTATTTTTTACTTTTTCCAATACATTTCTGCCCCATATTCCTCTTTTTTGCATTTTGCATAATTCTTCTCTAACCTGCTTAAGCATACTCTTTCTATTCAGCTTAAGCAGGTGTTTTTCTGAATTCAGATTTAATATAACATCAATGTCATTCTCAATAATATTATTATCTGAATAAATCTTACCCTCAGAATTATATTTTATAGAACACAATGTACTATTGTCTAACGGATTTACCGTTATCTTATCCCCGGATTTATGCGAATCACACGTATCATCTTTTTTTCCATTCGTTCCATCTATATGCCCCTCACATGACCCCAGCATATTCCTATAGTCTAATCTTTCTATATCACTCAGCTCATTTTCAGGAAACCAATGCTCTATTTTCATATGATTTATATCAATTCTTCTCATACAATAAGCACAGAGATACCCCTGCTCTTTTAAAAGCATTTCACGCACATCATCTTTTTCTTTATAGCCATCATAATAAGCAAACTTTTGTTTTTTATATTTAGTTAATGAGTCAGGTTCTTTCCCTTTCTTTATATATATCATTGATTCTCCCAATCTGTACTTTCAAATTCAAATCTTGTACGCAGTTCTACTAACAACGGATGAGCCGGAGCTGTTTCTATTTCAAGCTGTCTCAAAATCACCGCAGCTTCCTCATACTTTTCATCATCCATTTTTTTATTAAATAATTCAACTTTTTGTCTTACTTTTTCCGGAATTTCCTGTGTATTTTGATAATACTGCATAGAAGTATTAACATCCATACCATAATGTGACTCTGAATACCTGACTTCGTCCTCATCCACATCTATAAGCCATATATTTTTATATGATGCAAATAATATTGGTGCATGGGTTGCCGCAATAAATTGAACATTTGGGAATGTATTAAGCAGTGCACCCACAACATTCCATTGCCATCTTGGATGCAGGTGCATATCGATTTCATCAATCAGGACAACACCCGCTGTCTGTGCAATCCTGTCAAGTTTCGACGGATTTAATACTGCCATTCTATACGCAATATCAAACACCGTCCAAATTAAAGACTGATAACCTGCACTCAGATGCTCTATCGGCTGTATCACATCATCCGACTTATACATCATCTGTTCTTCCTGCTTATCATAAAATACAATATGTCCCTCTTTTTCCTCCATAAAATCCATAAATTTAGCTACCGCTGTTTTAACAGCTTCATACTCTGCTATTTTTTTCTCTTTTTGCCATGATATTTGCTCCATCTTGACACACCAGCTCATCAACAATTTTTCATTAGATGCCTCAATAAGTGCATCTGTATATCCCACTGTTCTGAAATAGTGTTTTCTAAACGGATTTTCCCATTTCTGCCTCATCTGATTCCATACTCTGCCAGCTCCTATGTACGCAAGAATCGGAAGTTCTACATTATCATCTTCAGCCATTTTCTCCGCTCTCCTGCATATATCTCTGGGCTGTGTTGTACTTCTTGATGCTTTAATACTGCTTTTACCTCTAGTCCACTGATATTCCTCGCCATATAATTGTGCAGCTATCGTAACTTCCGTAGGAACATGATATTTTTTACTGTAAGAACCGTCACCTATCTTTAAATATTCAGTTCTTACCTCATCAATATTAAAATGCCTTGTAGAAACACCTGTTATTCCACTTATAAATCCTCCAAGTCCGACAGCTATCGCCTCTAAAACAGATGTTTTCCCTTTTCCATTTTTACCCTTAATCAAATTAAACCCGGGTTTGAAATTTATATCCAATTCTTCAATATTGCGAAAATTTTTTATTTTAACATTAGATAAGTTCATACATCTTCTCCTTAAATCACCGTCAATACAAAAATAATATCATATGTTATCATGTCAGGCAAATATCAAACACCACTCTAATCATTCTTCTTTATAACAATCTTATTCATCGTTATGCCATGCGGTCTGTAAGCCACTCTGACATAATGTTCTCCTTCTCCAAGTTTTCCAATGGAAATTTCATTCTCATCTTCTTTTCCATTTGTTCCCTGGAATGTGATAGTTCCACGATAATCATTGTCTATAAATACGGATATAGGTATCTGCGTGTACTCGTTATGCTGTGAAGTTATATTTATAACTGCACTGTACTCCCCTGCTTGTGCATCAACTGCATTGAAATACATTCCGTCATCTTCAAGAATTTCTAATGCAAGTTCATCTGATACTGCAAATGAACCGTCTTTTGCAACAACTGCCTTAAGTTCTCCTTCAGGTTTGTAGCTTGTATCCCACTCAGGAGCATATTCCTCTATATCAACTTTTCCAAGTTTTATCTGCATTGCAAGGCTGTTGAGTGCAAATTTAAGCACATTCTTTGCATTTCTCTGAAGCTGTCCTCTTGTTATCTTTCCTATCGTGTACTGTGCTTTTATATTGTCGATGGCATTTTCATTTTCCGTATCAGGGCATACCATAAATATATCATTCTGAGCCTGAACCATTGCCGCTCTGTTCTTTCTATCCTGCTTTTCTCCTTCCCAGTTTGCAACCGCCCACCAGTCAGTCATAACAATACCGTCAAATCCCCATTCTTTTCTGAGAACCGTTGTGCAAAGGTCATAATTCCCTGATGTCCAGAGTCCGTTAAATGGTCCGTATGTAGTCATTACCGAGCTGCATCCAGTCTCTTTTATCGCTATCTCGAAACATTTTAAATAAATTTCCCTAAGTGCTCTCTCTGAAATCACACCCATTGCATCAGCACGGCGAAATTCCTGATTATTTGCACAGAAATGTTTTATCGTTCCCTCCACACCCGCTCTGTGAAGTCCTTTAAGCTCTGCCGCACATATCTTTCCGGTAAGAATCGTGTCCTCCGAAATATACTCATAATTTCTTCCATTTAAAGGGTGTCTGTGTATGTTCATGCCCGGTCCTAAAATAGTATCAATGCGGTTATATTTCATCTCGGCACCGAAATATTCAAAAAGTTCCCCGATAAGTTCATCATTGAAAGTTGCTCCGAGCAATGTTCCTATAGGAAGTAAAAATGCCTTAGTTCCGCAGTCCATTCTTATTCCCGACGGTCCGTCAGCACAACAGAGTGCAGGTATTCCAAATCTTTCAAGCGACGGTGTAAGACCACCAAATGCGGCAGCAGTTCCAGGGGTTACTTTCATACTGCACATTCCCTCACCTCTCATAAGGCACATGAGGTCTTCATCCGAAAGCTGTCCGATAAATGTATCAATATCTATCTTTCCATTTGCAACATCCTTAAGCGAATACCCCTCATCACCTGTAAATAATATCTCCTCAGGCATCTCACTCTCAATCCTATCCGAAAGGCTTATGGTTCTTAAAGGAACTTTCTCAAATCCCATACTGTATTCACATGAATTTTTCTGATTTTTTTCTGCAGACTGTATTTCAATATTATCATTACTATTTTCTACTGTCTGTTCTTCAATGTTTTCTGAAACCGGATGCATCCTTTCAAATTCCTCAATCGGTGCAAGTGCTTCCTCAAGCTGTTCCATTACCTGAAATTCCTGTGAAAAACTTCCGATACATTGAGCCTTAGCAACACTGTTTCCCACATAAACTTTATATTCACCAGCTTCAAGCACAAACGCAGACTTATGTCCTGTAATACCTGCGTCATCATACGATGCAAAATATGATTTAGGGCATGAGATACTTATATTTTCACTTTCATTTGCAGCTAACTCTTTGGTCTTTGCATATCCGGCAAATGTACGCACCGGTTTTCCAAGTTTTCCCTGAGGGGCTTCGATATAAATCTGTACAACCTCTTTTCCTTCACAATCACCGGTATTTTTCACGGCTGTATCCACAACAACGCTGTTTTCATCAACATTTTTTACACTGCCGCTTATCTCAAAATCCGTATATGACATACCGAAACCAAACGGATACATCACTTTATCGGCGGCAGCAGTCTGAAAATATTTATAACCTACATAAATATCTTCCACATAATAATTCTTGTCAGCATCTCCAAAATATGATGCTGACGGATAATCTTCTATATTATAAGCAATGGTATCAGTCAGCTTTCCGCTCGGACTAACCGTTCCGTCAAGAACATCGAGGACACCGTTGCCGCCCTCCTGACCGCCCTGCCAGACATACATAACAGCAGACGGCTTATACTCGTCCACCCATTTCATGTCGATTATATTTCCGACATTTAACAAAACAACACTCTTTTCAAAAGTTTCAGTAACATTCTTAATAAGCTCACGCTCAGTCTGTGTCAGATAATAACTGCCCTCATCGGCTCTGTTGTCCTGATCCTCACCTGCTGTTCTTCCTATGATAACGATTGCCACATCATTTCTCTTTTCAGCTTCACAGATAAACTCCTCTGACAAAGGCATCTCTTTCTGCGACCACGGAACACTTCCCCAGCCGTTACCCTCATCAAAAGGATTTTCCTTTATCCACTTTTCATACTCCTCACAAATGCACTCGTCCACACTAATATCCTCGCTTTTTCTCAAAGCATCAAGAATACTGACAACATACTTTGTATTAACAAGACCACCTGAGCCAAGACCGCCCTTATAATAATAAAAAGCTCCAATACCAAAAACCGCAGTCTTTGTCCCTTTAACAAGCGGCAGCACACCGCCCTCATTTTTAAGAAGTACACATCCCTCAGCTACAGCCTGTCTGGCAGCTTTCGCATAATTTTTCTCATTTAACTCAAACATAAAAACCTCATTTCTGCACACATTTTTTGTATAATGTGAACTAATCTATATTTCATATATAAGATTTGTGTCAAGTGTACGCAGACACAAATCCTGAGTGTGAAAAATTTTATTTTTCACGCTATCCTCAGTAAATATATATACTTTTTCCTCAAATTTTTTTATTTCCGAATATTATAGTTACTGTTCAAACCTACAATTCTACCATCACATCTCAGAAATTTCCACACAAATCATAATGTATTCTAATATATCTCATCCCAAAATAAAACCATAAACTTATTATTTTTTGTATATTTATATCTCAACTTTTTCTAAAAACTAATTTTTTTGTCAAACGGCTATTTGTAGCAGGCTATGCTGCCTGCTTATAAAGGTAATTTTCGTTTACTATTTTTATGTAATACCAAAATTTAATAATATCAAACTTTATATATAAATCCTTGCGATACACAGCCGTGAATAAGGGGTATTATTCCGACCGAATGGTGTTAGAACATCATCGGTACTTGGCGAGCGTTTTGAAGCTCGCTTATGTACCGCGGCGAATGTTCTCCGAGCGAAAGCGTCCATGAGCGTGGAATAATACCTTTATTCACGGCGTCCGCTCTTTATATTCATTAGAAAACACCCTCATCCAGAAAAACCACACTGTCCCCCAATTTATCATCAAGTATCTCCCACCCCTTTACATCATTCACGGCAAGTGCCCCGGATATTGCAATCACCGGAAATCTGTCGCACAGCTTTTTATAATAGTCTGTCATCTCCAAAGCTGAGCGAAGAACAGACACCGCCTTTGTATCAGGTGTCTTAGGCAGAATATTATCCATAATATCCTCACTGTTTCTCTCATACATTGACACCATAGGATAAAAAGCTCTGTCAACACCTCTCTCATAGTCAGGCACTTTTCTGTCACACAGACTTTCCATACTGAAAGCAGGACTGTCACAGCAAGTCCTATACTCCACTCCCTCACACTGACAGCCTACCTCTTTTTCTATATAATTCTGCCATGTCTCCTCCTCGTTCCCCTGAGTATTTAACTTATCTTTTCTCTTAGAACTCTCCCCCGGAAAATAATACATATCCGCTTCTTTCCTATATAATCTCCCTGCCCCAGCATCAAGCATAAATACAACATCCTCTCCCATCTTAAATCCACAGCTTTTTACTGCCGATGACATCATCTTCATAACATCAAAAATATCATAGAGATAACCCCTTATGTCCCTTGTCAAAATATCATCATTTTCCTCGATTGATGACATAGTCCCATATCTTATTTTCTTTTTTATTGATGTTACAATCTTTTGTCCCATATCTAACGCATTTTCATAAGATTTTGCCCCAACAGGCAGAAAAACCACCTTTGCAAAATCAAGACTGCTGCCAAATATTTTTCCTTTCCTAAAAACATCGACGACAGGAATATTAAATTCCTTTCCCGAAAAAACTGCATAATATTCAAAAGGAACATTCTTCCTGCTCTCATCTGCTTTTCTTAACTTAAAAGAATTAGTTATAAACTTCCCCATAAAAATCCCCTTTCATTCTTAAAATGTCACCAAATCTTATAATTCGGCAGTTGACTTCCCAAAAGTATATATTCCATGTAATCATGCAATACTATCACCGGACATGACAATAAAATCCATAAATTTGTATATAGCAGACATATCTGCCCTTTAAGATTGTATTGCTGCCCGGAATAGTCCCACACATTAAGATGCATCTGCCTGTTGACTATCATACCGACTACAAATTCAACACCGGTTATCATAAGACCACATATAATCATCTGCCCTATAAGCGATGCCCCATCACCTAACAAATTTTCAACAGCTCCTACGAGCATAAAGCATAATCCGCCTGCCAGCAGCATTGAAATATGGGAATATCCCCGGTATAAAATTTCAATTCCACAATAAAGAAAACCACCCGTCAAAAACATTATCAGATAAACCTGAAAATGATTCATACCTGTCCCCATCATATGAACCTCCTTTGTAATATCATGTACTCTCAGAATCTTTGATTAAATTGTACAAACATAACCTATAAGTAGTTTCATAATTACTTCACCATTAACACTTTATAAGTAGTATGTATTTTTTTATCTAACTTATACTACTATTCAAATGTCAAAAATACAGTATTTTTTTCCATCATGCTGTGATAAACTATAAAATATAAAAATTTTAAATTTTTTAACAAAACATTCTAGTGTGCTGACCTATTCATATTTAACTAAATAGCAACATGCCAGTACACTAGTCAAATACCTTGCGGATGCAATCGTACAGAATAAATTTATTTGTTCCATACTCACTCTGCTTTCGCATGAATAAAATATACTCTCTAAATCTTTTGATCAAAGAATTTCGAGAGTACATTAAATAAGAATCGAGGGAAACAATGAATACAGAAATTTTAAAAAGACTTGATGATGCAATCTCATCAACACTTATAGGAAACTCAAAAGACCTTGATTGCAATGTCGGAGCAGCCATTTGTATTATAAAAGACGGCAAGGAAGTCTACAGAAATGAATATGGCGAAGCAGACAAAGAAAATCATATTCCGATGGAAAGAAATTCAATTTTCAGATGTTATTCTATGACAAAACCGGTCACGGCAGTTGCCGTTATGACACTTGTTGAAAAAGGAGTTATCGCTCTCTCAGACCCGGTAAGCAACTTTATCCCTAGTTTTAAAAACCAGACTGTTCTCACTGAAAAAGGCTATGTTCCTGCAAAAAGAGAAGTTGTCATTCAGGATCTTCTCAATATGACAGCAGGTCTTACTTACCCTGATGCTTCATTCCCTGCCGGAAAAGAAATGCAAAATATGATAGATAAGTATTATGCCGATGTCGAAGCCGGAAATCCTATATCTACATATGACCTTGCTGTACTTATCGGTGAGCAGCCACTTGAATTTCAGCCGGGCGAGGGCTGGAGATACAGTTTTTGTGCCGATGTTCTAGGTGCGGTGATTGAAGTCGTAACCGGCAAGACATATGGCGAATACCTTAAGGAAACAATATTTGAGCCACTAGGAATGACTGAAACTGACTTTTATGTTCCTATAGAAAAACAAAACCGTTTTATGCAAAACTACCAGTATATGCCTGAAACACAGACAATGGAGCCTTGCACCTGGCAGCACTTGGGACTTACATATATGCACAAAAAGAAACCGCTTTTTGAGTCGGGCGGAGCAGGACTTGTCTCTACGATAGATGACTATTCAAAATTTGTAAATATGATGCTTGGTAAAGGAACGCTTGGAAATGTACGCATACTCGGCAGAAAAACAGTTGAGATAATGACAAGAAACAATCTCACACCAAAACAGCTTGAAATGTATGACTGGGATACTATCAAAGGCTACGGCTACGGAAATCTCATGCGTGTAATGATGGATGTTCCTGCAAGCCAGAGTTTTGGCTCAGAGGGTGAATTTGGATGGGACGGCTGGCTTGGAAGTTATGTCGCAATGGACCCAAAAGAAAATCTTGCCATCATTTATGTAATACAAAAATGCGGCGGCAATGGCTATAGGGATATTCAGGTAATAAGAGATATTGTTTACTCGGCACTTTAACACTATTAAGTATTCCTGACTATAATTTATTGAAATATATTAACTCTTTATTTTCAACACTTATCTTAGTAATTACAGAGAGTATGAATTAAATATTCATACTCTCTGTTTTTTACTTTAATTCCTTATGCTTATACATATAAAATATGATGCAAGGGGCAAAATACCTTTTGACCCCAACATCAAAATATATAAATGTATCAGATTTTTCCTTTCATCATATAATCAAGGAGTCTGTTTGCATCTTCGGGTTCTGATGCTACTATCTCAAGTTCTTTTACATATGTCGTGTTCATAAGCTGAGCCATTGCCACAAACTGCGTAAGTTTACTTTTAAGATTGATTCTGTCTCCCTCTGATGATGTAAGTTCTACACGCCCTTCGCATTTGTCAACCACCTTAAAAAAGTCGTTGATGTCCGGAATATTTGTAATCTTCATCCTTTGCCTCTTTTCTGCACCGTCTTTTCCTAAACAAATCTGCCAGACGATACAAGATTCAGATTTGCCTTTTTCCAATTTTTTACTTATATTTATTTTATAATATTATATTTATAATATCAAGTAGCAAATTTTCTGTCTTTATATTAAATATAAGAATTTTCCGCCTGCAACACCGCAGACACAAACAATAACAAATACATTTAATCCCTACTCAGCTAAATTTCAATTCAATTTGGAATGGTACGCAGCACAAAAGTATAGTATATTATATATTATGATGCAGATTACAAATTTAACTAAACATTGTATTATTTTAGATAAATGCGAAACTAATTATATATTGTGCTAATTGTACAACCTAATCACAAATTATGATAGTTTCGCAATTACCTATAATATTATTTCTGTAACAGTTCAGCCATAAAAAGATAATTGGCAATACAATGAGCTTGTTCATTGTATTGTTAAGTACCTTTTTATGGTAGAATAGCCTTTCATTTCTGAAATGAGTAAACATAAGCTGCAAAGCAGCGACTGACAGCTCGCTGGCAGGTTTATGAATGTAAGAAATGCAAGGCTGAACTGTTACTTATTTCTAAAAAAGGAGATTTATCATGAATGTTTTCTATCAGACGGAGCGTCTTATTTTAAATATATTGCCGCCTTTGTGGGCACCTGCAGTTTTGAATTTTTATAAAACTAATAAGGATGTTCTTGAGGGCGTTGAGCCTGCAAGAAATTCACGATTTTATACCGAATCTTTTCAGAAAGCAAATCTCTCGGTAGAGTACAACAGCTTTTTTAAAAATAATTATATGCGCTATTGGATTTTTGACAAAAAAAATCCCGATTTTCCTATCGGGACTATTTGTTTCAGCAATTTTCTAAAAGGTGCTTTTAAAAGCTGTATGGTCGGTTATAAACTCGACAAAAATCATACCGGAAATGGCTATATGACGGAAGCACTCCGCTTTCTTCTCCCCGAACTCTGCCATAATTATCCCCTGCATCGCATAGAAGCCTATGTAATGCCTGATAACACAAGCTCCATACGGCTTCTCAACAATCTGGGATTTGTTAAAGAGGGATATCTCCACTCATTCGCAAAGATAAATGACAAATGGGAAGACCATCTTCTCTATACTTACTTTAGTGGATGAATCCAATAGCCGAATGTACCATTTTTGTCCTTAACTTCCCCTATAGGCTGAAAATATATAAAGCCATGCTGTCTTGCTATATTTTCATCATAGCTGTTATAAATCCCCGGCGAACCAACAGCATACTGCGTCTCTATGTCAGAAATCTTTATTTTTGCAAATATGATATGCCTGTAGCTGCAATAACCATGCAATAAAAATGTATTGTTTGCAAGTACCCACATTTTTATTGGAAGACAGCCTATGTCTTTCAATTCAATACGCACACTTTTATCTATTATTCCTGATGCAAACGGATACATCACCGGAAATGTGCTAAGTATCCTCTCCCCGAAATCTTTGTCGTTTTCCTCATAAACACTTGCTTTTATCACCATTTTTTCCGTATTTATGTCACTTTCCGCTCTTGTCTCAGCAACACTTGCGACCTCATCAGAGTCCATATTCTGCCCTGCATACTTTCCGAATTTTTCTGTATCATTCACCTCATATCCTTTGCCTGCCAAACTATTATCTGATAAATTATATACCTGCATACACTCATCACTAACATTTTCAAATATATTATTTTCATTTATTCTCTCTGCATTTTCTATATCTGATGTATTATTTTCATTCAGTCTTTTTTCATTTTCCATATCAAATACATTTTTCTCTTTTACGCTCTTCATATTGCCACTCTCATAAATATTTTTTCTCCCTGTATTGCTGCTCTCAGATATATTGTTTTCATTCAGTCTCTTTGTATTTTCTGTTTCAAAAATGCTGTCGGCAGGCATCTCCCTTGTTTTTGAAACAATCTCTATCTGCCCCAATTTAACCTCATCCCTCACCCATGAAGTCGCAAAAAACATTTCATCCGATATGTAAACCACAAGTCCGTCTATGTCATCAAATGAATAACCGGTCTGCTCAATATTGTTTTTATCAAGAGCAAATCTGCTGACAAGATTTCCCGATTTTGTCCCCATGTCCGACACTTCTATGCATTTTGCACCATGCTCTTTTTGAATATAAAGATATACTTTTGGAAACACTTCAAACGGAACCATCCTCATCTGAACAGTAAACCGGCACTGCACATCCATAAGTTCAATTCTTACAAATCCTGTATTCTGGCTTTTTGCACCATTTATATATTTGTATAAGTAAGATACCATTCTTTTATACTGACCCATAACATGCCTCCACTTTATAGCGTAAATTTTTGTGCATAAACCAGTTACCGGTCACAAATATTGTAAACAACATCAAAACCTCGTCACTGTCCACGCATACATTGCACGCAGCAACAAAAAATATGCACAACTTTAGTAACAGTTCAGCCATAAAAAGATAGTTGGCAATACAATGAGCTTGTTCATTGTATTATTAAGTATCTTTTTATGGTAGAATAGCCTTTCATTTCTGAAATGAAATAAACATA
>ERZ773158.1391-NODE-1391-length-22121-cov-3.723557_pt1 | contig 22121 bp, 17 predicted proteins | sample MGYA00511918_ERZ773158 | MGnify/ENA primary metagenome ERZ773158 (study PRJEB29015, sample SAMEA2737876) | human gut metagenome | biome: human gut; feature: human-associated habitat; material: faeces | place: China | collected 2012 ...
GGAAAAGACAATAAAAAAAGAAAACCCACCGACAGCAATATTGATGAGGAGTGCACTGCAGGCGACGATGACACCTGCGAGGGCGTGATTGGACATGGAGGTGTTCCCTCGGGACAACAGCCCAAACATAATGGACAGGATCGCGAGAAAGATCGGAATGACAATTGTCATCGTAAGGGTGCTGGCGAGCGCAGCGATGGCGAGAACCAGCGAAAACGTAGCAAAGCCGTTGCGCTTTGGCTGAGGTTTCAATTCCATAATATAGTCTCCGTTCTGGGAAAAATGCAGTCGATGAAATGCCTGCACTTTCCGCGTTCTTTTGAGATATTCTAACATTTTTTATGGTAAGATTCAAGTTTTTGAAAAAAAGTGTTGACAATTCGAAGAAAAGAATGTAGAATAATTTTTGTTGTGAGGGACACGAAGTCCTAAACAAGAAAAATGTGCGCGTAGCTCAGCTGGATAGAGCGTCTGACTACGGATCAGAAGGTCGGGAGTTCGAATCTTCTCGCGCACGCTATGAATCCTTGCAGCGGGTATTCGCAGCAAGGATTTTTTCAATGTAAAGAACTTGTTGTTTTGATATTGTATAATGCTTTTTGACTCCGGCATGATAATATGGAAGTCAAAAGCTTTTTGTTTGCAGTGATCTGGATGGAAGGAATGAAAATATGATTCAATATGAAAAATTACAGGAGATTGCCGGGGCAGAGCATGTTCACAGGGATGAGCCAATGTCATCACATACAACATTCCGTATCGGCGGACCGGCAGACTATTATGTGGAGACCGGAGATGAGCAGACACTTGCCGGCCTTGTCTGTGCATGCCGGCGGACGGATACTCCGTTTTTTATTCTTGGCAATGGCAGTAATCTTCTGGTGGCAGATGAGGGCTACCGTGGTGTTATGATCTCTCTGCGGGGCTTCGATGAAATTTCCTTTGTAGAAGAAAAGACATCGGACGGTAAGACGCTCATGAAAGCCGGAAGTGGCGTACTTCTTTCCAAAGCAGCGATGCAGGCGGCCGGAAAGGGGTTGACAGGATTTGAATTTGCAGGTGGGATTCCCGGGACGCTCGGTGGTGCAGTAACGATGAATGCAGGTGCCTATGGAGGGGAGATCAAGGACGTGATCGTGTCTGCCCGGGTGATGGATATGGAAGGACAGATCAGAGAACTCTCTGCGCAGGAGTTGGATCTTTCATACCGCCATAGCGTGATCCAGGAACAGGAGCTGATCGTGCTGTCTGCCGGTTTTGCTTTTAAGGATGGCGATACAGAGCAGATTCAGGAGAAGATGCGTGAACTCAATGCACAGCGAAGAGAAAAGCAGCCGTTGGAGTACGGAAGTGCGGGAAGTACATTTAAAAGACCGGAAGGCTATTTTGCCGGAAAGCTGATCCAGGATGCCGGATTGAAAGGTTACCGTTGCGGTGATGTCATGGTTTCCGAGAAGCACAGCGGCTTTGTGGTGAATGTCGGAAAGGGAACCTGCCATGACGCGATGCAGGTGATCGAATATGTGCAGAAAGCCGTCTATGAGCAGTTTGGAGTAGAACTGGAGCTTGAAGTAAAGAGACTTGGATAATATGATGCAGGGGTCAAAGGCAGAGAGTAATCCGTGGAATAAGTATAATACGATCAGATTTGTACCGGAACAGGTGTGAGCCGGCGAACCGGATACAGATTGGGAAAGAGAAGGATAACGATGCGATTTGTGATAGTGACGGGAATGTCCGGTGCCGGTAGAAATTCCGTAATGAAAATGTTAGAGGATATGGGGTACTTTTGTGTGGACAATCTTCCGGTTCGTCTGATCCCGCGTATGACGGGAATGATGCTTGAGGAGAACAGTCTGGACAAGGTGGCGATCGGTATTGATATCCGTAATCAGCAGGGGCTTTCAGAGCTGGATGATACACTGGATGAGATGCTTATAGCAGGGATCCGTTATGAAATCCTGTTTCTGGAAGCAGACAGCTCCGTGTTGATCAAGCGGTATAAGGAGACGAGACGTAACCATCCGCTGGCACTGCAGGGGCGTGTGGACAAGGCGATCGAGGCGGAGAGAGAAGAGCTTGCGCCGCTCAAGAAGAGAGCGGATTATATTTTAGATACCAGTCATATGCTGGTGCGCGATCTCAAGCAGGAGATTGATAAGATATTCCTTGGCAAGGAAGAATACGAGAGCTTTTTTGTGACAATCCTGTCGTTTGGCTTCAAATATGGCATTCCGGAGGATTCCGATCTTGTGTTTGATGTGCGATTCCTGCCGAATCCATATTATATACCGGATCTTAAGCCACAGACAGGCAATGACCGTCCGGTGTATGATTACGTCATGTCGTCGCCACAGGCGGTTACCTTTGAAAAGCAGCTTTTTGAGATGGTGGAGTTTTTGATCCCCAATTACATTCTCGAGGGCAAGAATCAGCTTGTTATCAGCATTGGCTGTACCGGAGGAAAGCACCGCTCCGTGACGATCGTCAATGCATTGGCAAAGCACATGAAGCAGCTTCCGTACAGTATTAAGGTGGAGCACCGTGATATCGAGAAGGACAGGAAGCAGGGAAAGTGAGAAGGGTTTGCTGAAATGAGAAAGGATATGTCATTTTCCGGCAAGGTAAAGCAGGAGCTTTTAAAACAGCTTCCGGCAGCAAGACATTGTCAGATTGCTGAGCTTGCAGCGCTGTTTGATCTGAATGGAAGGATACGCCGCCGGGATGATGGGGGCGAATATCTGGAAATACGGACAGAAAACTTGACAGTCGCTCGAAAATCTTATATGTTATTAGTTAGTGTATTTCATAATCCGGTTGATGTTCGTGTCAGAAACCATAATATTCACGGCGAGGTCCGGGAGTATTATATTGATGTCACCGGGCAGCAGGCGATTATATCTATACTGAAAGCATTGAAATTGATGAATGAACAGGGAGTAGTTACAGGGGATTGTCTGGGACAGCAGCATCGTCTCATTCAAAATGCCTGTTGTAAGCGTGCCTTTTTGAGGGGGGCGTTTCTGTCTGTCGGTTCATTGTCGGATCCGGAGAAAGCATACCATCTTGAGTTTGCAGTTCTCTCGGAGGGGTTTGCTTCTTTTATTAAGGAGATTCTGGCGTTTTTTGAATTGGAAGCCAAGATCGTCAAACGGAAAAGGTATTTTGTGGTATACATAAAGGAAGGATCACAGATCGTTGATTTTTTGAATGTCGTGGAGGCACATGTGGCGCTGATGGACTTTGAAAATATACGGATTGTGAAGGAGGTTCGCAACTCTGTGAATCGTCAGGTCAACTGCGAGACGGCGAATATTGGGAAAACCGTTGCTGCAGCGGCGAAGCAGATTGAGGATATCAGGTATATAGAATGTAATATGGGGTTACGAAAGCTTGCAAAGGGATTGCGGGAAACGGCAGAGCTGCGTCTGGAATATCCGGATGCTTCGTTACAGGAGCTGGGAGAGATGCTTCAGCCACCGATCGGGAAATCGGGAGTCAATCACCGGCTGCGCAAATTGGGAAATATTGCAGATGAATTGCGGGAGCAAAATTAATGTTCTTGTTCAAAAAGGAGGAAATGTAACCATGATTACAAAAAAAATTAAAATTCAGATTCAGAGTGGTCTGGAGGCAAGACCGGTTGCTGTTCTTGTTCAGGTAGCAAGCCAGTATTCCAGCAGCATTTATGTTGAGGTAGAGGACAAGAAGGTCAATGCCAAGAGTATCATGGGAATGATGACACTCGGACTCGCAGCAGGTGAGGAAGTTGTTGTTTCTGCCAATGGAGATGACGAGCAGAATGCGATGGACGACATTGTTAAGTATCTGAGCACATCACAGGCATAATTGTAGAACATAGTAAGCCGTTTGATCTTGTATCAGACGGCTTTTTGGCTTTATAAGGAAGGATTTGGGATTATGGGATTTGCACACTTGCATCTGCATACAGAGTATTCTCTGTTAGATGGCTCCTGTAAGATCGGCGAGCTGATGAGCCGGGCGAAGGAACTTGGCATGGAGAATATCGCCATTACCGACCATGGCAATATGTATGGGGTGATTGATTTCTACCGGGCGGCGAAAAAGGAAGGAATCAATCCGGTGATCGGCTGTGAGGTTTATGTGGCACCGGGGTCGCGCTTTGATCGGGAGAATGTCCGGGGGGAGGATCGATATAACCATCTGGTGCTTCTGGCAGAGAATGATCTTGGGTATGCCAATCTGATGAAGATTGTCTCTATCGGGTTTACGGAGGGGTTTTATTATAAGCCGCGAGTGGATGCGGAGGTGCTCGAGAAATATCATGAGGGCATCATTGCACTCAGTGCCTGTCTGGCGGGCGTTGTTGCGTCGAATCTGCGTCAGGGCTTTTATGAGGAAGCCAAGAAGGAAGCACTGCGTCTGTCGGAGATCTTCGGACCGGATCATTTCTATCTTGAGCTTCAGGATCATGGTATTGATGCGCAGAAGATCGTTAATCAGGGGCTTTTGCGCATGAGTCAGGAGACGGGGCTGGAGCTTGTTGCGACTAACGATGTGCATTATATCCGTGCCGAGGATGCGGAGCCGCATGATATTTTGCTTTGTATCCAGACACAGCATAAGGTACAGGACGAGGATCGTATGAGATACGAGGGTGGTCAGTTTTACCTTAAATCCGAGGAGGAGATGAGGGCGCTTTTCCCATATGCGCTGCAGGCGGTGGAGAATACCGGAAAGATCGCCGGGCGCTGTCATGTAGAGATTGAATTTGGAAAATATAAGCTGCCGAAATTTGATGTGCCGGAGGGATACACATCATGGGAGTATTTGAAGCATCTTTGTTATGAAGGAATCAAGAGGCGCTATGAGGATGTGACTCCGGAGATTCAGGAGAGATTGGATTACGAGTTAAATACCATTAAGAATATGGGATTTGTGGATTATTTCCTGATCGTGTGGGATTTCATCCACTATTCGCGAGAGCAGGGAATCGTGGTAGGACCGGGACGTGGCTCTGCTGCCGGAAGTATTGTGGCATACAGTCTGGAGATCACGAATATCGATCCGCTGGCGTTTGATCTCCTGTTTGAGCGTTTCTTAAACCCGGAGCGTGTGACCATGCCCGATATCGACGTGGATTTTTGTTATGAGAGACGGCAGGAGGTCATCGATTATGTAACCCGCAAATACGGCAGAGATCATGTGGCGCAGATCGTCACCTTTGGTACGATGGCGGCAAGAGGAGTGATCCGTGATGTCGGCAGGGTTCTTGATATGCCGTATTCCTATGTGGATACGATCGCCAAGTCTATTCCGATGGAGAAGGATATTACGATCGCTAAGGCAATTGCAAATATACCGGATCTTCGTCAGCTCTATGAGACGGATGAGCAGACAAAGTATCTGCTCGACATGGCCCAGAAGCTGGAGGGGCTTCCGAGGCATACCTCGATCCATGCGGCAGGTGTTGTGATCGCACCGGAGCCGGTGGATCATTTTGTACCGTTATCCAAGGGCTCAGAGGGCAATGTTACAACGCAGTACACGATGACAACGTTGGAGGAGCTTGGTCTTCTGAAAATGGATTTCCTTGGTCTTCGTACGCTGACGGTTGTGCAGAATGCCGCCGGAATGTGTGGCATGAGCGATGAGGATATGCTGCATCTGGATCTGGAGGATGAGAATGTATGGAAGCTGATCTCGAGCGGACGCACCGAGGGAATCTTCCAGCTTGAGAGCTCCGGGATGAAGCAGTTCATGAAGGAGCTGCAGCCGGAAAGCATGGCGGAAATTGTCGCCGGTATCTCCCTGTACCGTCCGGGTCCGATGGACTTTATTCCGCAGTATCTGGAGGGAAGAAGCAACCGGGAGAGCATTCATTATGACTGTCCGCAGCTTGAGCCGATCCTGGCAACCACCTACGGCTGCATCGTTTATCAGGAGCAGGTTATGGAGATTGTCCGTAGTCTCGCCGGCTACAGTTATGGACGAAGTGATCTGGTGCGTCGAGCCATGTCCAAAAAGAAAGCAACGGTCATGGAGGCGGAACGCCAGAACTTTGTGTACGGTAATGAGGAAGAGGGCGTAAAGGGATGTATCGCCAATGGCATTCCGGAGGAAGTTGCTAATAAGATCTATGATGAAATGATCAGCTTTGCCGCATACGCATTTAATAAATCCCATGCGGCTGCATATGGAATGGTCACTTTCCAGACAGCATGGTTGAAATGCTATCATCCGGTAGAGTTTATGGCATCTTTGCTGACCTCCGTTAAGGAAAATACAGGAAAGATTGTCGAGTATGTGATGGAGTGCCGGCGGATGGAAATTGAGATCCTGCCGCCGGATGTCAATGAAGGCTACAGTTATTTTTCTGTATCCAACGGTAAAATACGCTATGCGCTTTCGGCAATCAAGGGAATTGGCTCCGGCGTGATCAACAATATTGTGCAGGAGCGTGAGCGTGGTGGTCCGTTCAGCTCCATGCAGGATTTCATGAAGCGTCTGACCAGCAAGGAGGTCAATAAGAGCAGTCTGGAAAGTTTTATTAAGGCAGGTGCATTTGATGGCATGGAGGGCAACCGGAGACAGAAGCTTCAGGTTTACCAGAGCATGTTAAGCAGTGTGAATCGTGAGAAAAAGGATTCGATGTCCGGTCAGCTGTCTTTGTTTGATATGGGAGATGAAGATCTGGAGCATGCAAATGAGGTGACGTACCCGAATCTTGAGGAGTTTGAAAAGGAAGACCTTCTTGCTTATGAGAAGGAAGTGCTTGGCATCTATATCAGCGGTCATCCGCTTGAGGAATATGTTTCTCTGATCCGGCAGAATTCCACCTGTACCTCCAGGGATTTCGTACGGCAGAGCGAGGAGGAAACCGGTCAGGAGCCGGAGAGGATCGAACATCAGCAAAATGTTGTGATCGGTGGAATGATCACGGCAAGAACCGTCAAGACGACAAAGACCAATAAGCTGATGGCATATCTGACGCTGGAGGATATGTACGGTGCTGTAGAGGTTTTGATGTTCCCTGACATTTACAGCAAGAAAAAGGAGCTGTGTCAGGAAGATACCAAGGTGTTTATCAGAGGACGCGCTGACATGGGCGGCGACCGTGACGGCAAGATCATTGCAAGGGATATCATTCCATTTTCCATGATTCCATGCGAGCTGTGGCTTCGTTTTAAAAATAAAGAAGATTTTGAACAGAAGGAACCACAGCTATATGAGAAATTATCTCCATATGACGGAACGGATCAGATCATTGTTTATCTGGAGGAGGAGAGGCAGATGAAGAAGCTTCCGCCGGGACGCAATGTCAACGCAAGACAGGTCATCCGCGAAAATGTACTGGAAGATTTTGTGGAAAGTGCATTGAAGGAGAGAAAGTTGTAGGATCATTGGTTTCTGCTTGAAAAAAAAACGAGAATGACGTACAATAGAGGGTACGATGAATAGGTTGGAAATGATTCGTTAAAGATAAAATAAAAGGGAATGCAGATCATATTATTCTGGAGATGCATTTCCGGTTATGTGAAACGGAGGACAAGATGAGTAGTGCAGTAAAGACGATTGGTGTATTGACAAGTGGTGGGGATGCGCCCGGAATGAATGCAGCCATTCGCGCAGTTGTGCGTACCGGTATTGCAAACGGCGTAAAGGTAATGGGAATCAAGAGAGGATATGCGGGTCTTCTGGATGAGGAAATCGTGGAGATGGATACGCTGTCCGTATCCAATATCATTCAGCTTGGCGGTACGATTCTTTATACCGCACGCTGTAAGGAGTTCCGTGAAAAGGAGTATCAGGAGAAGGCAGCAGAGATCTGCCGCAAGCACGGGATTGACGGCATCGTTGTAATCGGTGGAGACGGATCCTTTCAGGGAGCCAGCAAGCTTGCTGAGTTAGGCATCAACACCGTCGGCGTTCCGGGAACGATCGATCTGGATATCGCATGTACCGAGTATACCATTGGTTTTGATACGGCGATCAACACTGCGATGGAGGCGATGGACAAGCTCCGTGATACCTCAGAGTCACATGAACGCTGCAGTATTGTGGAGGTTATGGGACGTACCGCAGGACACATCGCACTGTGGACAGGTATTGCCAGCGGTGCAGAGTATATTCTGACGACAGAGGAATATGATGGAAATATACAGAAGATTATTGAGAAGATACAGCAGCGCCACAAGATTGGCAAGAAGAATCATGTAATTGTTAATGCCGAGGGTGTTGGCAATTCCTATGAGATGGCAAAGATCATTGAGGCAGCTACAGGTGTTGAGACACGAGCAACCGTCCTGGGTCATATCCAGCGTGGCGGTAATCCAACCTGTAAGGATCGTGTATATGCATCTGCAATGGGTGCAAAGGCAGTGGAGCTTCTCTGTGAGGGTAAGACAAACCGTGTCGTAGGTTATACGAACGGAGAGTTTGTAGATTATGATATTCAGGCAGCACTGGCGATGGAGAAGGGACTGGATCCATATCTGTTCCATATCACCAGAAAGCTGACCACGTATTAAAGTAGAGGAAAGGAAGGTAGCTAGACATGAAAAAATTACTCAAGGGTGTTATGGGTATCACATCGATTGCCGTGATGGCAGCAGGTGCATACTATCTGACCAAGAAGCTGATCGGTGAGCCGGACGAAGAGCTGGATGACGAGTATGATGATTTCGACTTTGACGACGAAGACGATGAGCTTGATGAGGAATCCAGAAAATACGTAACACTGGATTTTGAAGACGACGAGAATGAGGGTGGCGAGGAAGCTCCGGAAGATGAATCCGAGGAGTAATCCGCGCGATTGGGTATACTAAAACGTATGTCATAAGCATAGATTACCTACAGGTAGATTGATCTGGAGGTAACCTATGCTTAATTATTTATGGGGATTTATGATACTGGCAGGGCTGGGGGCAGGGATTGTCACCGGTCAGGTTGAGGCGGTGAGCAATGCATCGATTGACAGTGCCGGTGAGGCGGTAAATATGGCGGTGACAATGCTTGGAATTATGTCCATGTGGACAGGACTGATCGAGGTCGCAAGGCAGGCGGGACTTCTGGATCGTATGACAAGAGGACTGCGTCCGGTTCTAAGCTTTTTGTTTCCACGGATTCCCCAAGAACACCGCGTGAATGAGTATCTGACTGCCAATATCCTTGCCAATATTCTGGGACTTGGCTGGGCGGCAACTCCCATGGGCTTAAAGGCGATGGCAGAGCTTGCCCCGTTAGAAAGACAGAGGCTTGCCGAAAGAAAGCGGCAGGAAACCGGGGAGCAGGCTGATCCTAATAAGATTACATTGACAAGAGCCAGTGATGAGATGTGTACATTTCTGGTTTTAAATATTTCCTCGCTGCAGGTGATCCCGGTGAGTGTGATCGCCTACCGGGCGCAGTATGGTGCGGTTAATCCCGCAGCCATTGTGGTACCGGGACTGATCGCTACGACAGTCAGCACAGCGGCTGCTGTGGTCTTTTGCAGAATCATGAGCCGGCGGGGAGAGAGTTCTTAAGAGTTAGACACAATAAGAGAAAGGATGACAGATTATGAAGAAACAAACGAAAACAGGGTTCAGGCGGACTACAGGTAAGCTGACGGCATGGCTGTTGACGGGAGCACTGCTTCTGTCAAGCGGTGTATGTCCGGATGTATCAGCAGCAGGAAAAGTAATGATCAAAAATATGCCGGCGGTGAAGTACATGCCTGCGGGAAGCAGCTTTTTGGTCAAAGCAAATCAGAAGAATGCGAAGCTTTCTTTTACATCCTCTAAGAAAAAGATTGCATCCGTTGACAAAAGCGGTCTGATCCTTGCAAAGAAAAAGGGAACGACAAAGCTGAAGGTAAGCAGTGGAAAGAAATCTGCCAAAGTAACGATCAAAGTAGTTCCGTCAAAGGGCTTTACCATGTCAAAGAAAGCGGGCGTATATCAGGAAAGTGTCACAACCACGTTAAAGGCACAAAAAGGGTATCAGGTTTATTATACGACCTCTGACAAATTTGCTCAAAAGACAAAGGTAAAAGCTGGCACTTCTAAGAAGTTTACCTTTACCAAAACGACAACTCTGAAGGTGTATCCGGTACGCACCAATCAGAAAATGACAACGACAAAGCTTAATAAAACAGCAGGTACGAACAGAAACAGAGGCGATTACTGCTATCAGATCAAGGCAGCCGGGGCAACGAATGTACCGACCGGAACAGCAGTCAGTGCACCGACAGCAATCGTGGCATCGCCGCTTCCGACAACAGTACCGGCAACGACACCGACAGCTCCGGTAACATCGGACAAACCGGCAGTGTCACAGACACCGGATGCGACCACAACACCGTTTGTAACGAATCCTCCGGTTGAAACCGATCCGGTGGTCACAACGCCGGAGCCGATTGATTCCAAGGAGCCGGTGGTTACAGATATTCCGGAGACCTCTGACACACCGGATGCGACGGATAATCCTGCACACAGCAGCGAACCGACAGAGAAGCCGGTCAATATTTTGCAGCCGGGTGAGGAAGGATATTGTGGAGATGCGGCAGATGGTTACGTTATAGCTTACAAGGGAACATTTGAGGAGAGTGACAGTAACGTTTCTATTGACAATGCCGTGCAAATCACGCTTCCTAAGACAGCAGCCAAACAGGAATTTAAGGACAGTGACGGCAATGTTGTTGCCTCCTTGTCAAAGAAAAACAAGTTGTCGATCACGAAACCGGGAACTTATCTGATCAACTCGGAGGGATCAGCATCCGGTGATGCGGTTGCGGCAACGATAGAAGTTTCCTATGATGCAGATGCCGCTGCGGCAGCATCACAGGAGCTGCATATGATTCTGGATGGGGTTCGTCTGGCATCCGCTCCGTCAAAGACGGATAATGGTGTCATCACGATCAAAAACGGAGATACCGATATATCCAAAGCAATTATTACCGTGCTGGGAGAGAATGTGATTGAGGATCAGGGAGCGGCAGACTTAAATCTTGATGATCATACCGCAGGTATCATGAGTAAGAAAAATGTACCTCTGACGTTGAACGGCTCCGGCAGCCTGCAGATCAGCTCGGAGAACGGCAATGGCATTCAGTGTAAGAACTTCCTGAAGCTTCAGGATGCGACGATTAAAGTGACAACCGGAAATGCAGAGGACGCATCTGTCGGCAATAATGGTATTTCCGGCAAAACAGGTCTTTTCGTGAAAAATGCCGATCTGACCATAGATGCGGCAGGGGATGCATTAAAGACAACACTTGATGCGGCGGATATTGAAGCAGATCCAGCATTGGCAGAGCTTGGTAATATGAGTATAGACGGCGGTAAATATCAGCTTACCGCTCGGAACGGAGACGGTATCAGCGCCTTCCGTACGTTGTATCTGAACCCTGATGAAATGACAGTAACTGCACAGAATAAGGCGGGAAAGGATCTGACAGCAGCAGGAAGCTGTAAGGCGGTTAAAGCGGGAACTACCCTTTACGTTTCACCTGACAGTGGCAGTATCACAGCGGACAATTCACAGACTGCCGGCAATGGTGAACTGACGGCAGATGATGCGTTATGCAGCGATGGTTATATCTGCATTAACGGAGGTGGGGATCTTACCATCAAACCCGGTAAATCGGCACTTCGTGCAGGAAAAGGAATTCTGTTTAACGGTCATTTGGAGAATACTTTGAATGTGGAGGATTATAAAAGCTTGTTTTAAGGAATGACAGGAATATTTTCCGGAAAATTTCATAGGATAAATGCGAGAAACAGTGGCATAAGATGCAGAAAATGTGTTTGAGATGCCGGAGCGAGTCCTATGAAAAAGAAATTGATCTGGATCAGTATATGTTTGGTGCCGGCAGTGCTTCTGTTCTGCCCGGCAGTGGTCAATCAGGGATCGAAGGATGGACTGCTGCTGTGGTTTACGGTGGTGCTGCCGGCACTTTTTCCGTTTATGGTATTCTCCGGGACGATGATGAAGACCGGAGCTGCAGGAGAGATCGGACATCTTCTTTATCCGTTTTTACATCGTCTGCTTGGTCTGTCAGAAAATGGCTGCTATGCCATGGCGGTTGGATTTCTGTCGGGCTATCCGCTGGGCGCAAAAACGGCGGCGGATCTTCTTCTGGATGAGAAAATTTCTTATGAAGAGGCACAATATGTGACCGGTTTTTGCAATAATGCCAGTCCGATGTTTCTGCTGGAGTATATCGGTGTGTACTGTATGGGGCTTACAAAGCCATGGGTTGTGCTGGTTGTTGTGTATGGTACTGCCGTATTAAATGCATTTCTTTTTTTGCGGAAAAAGGTGTCTTCCGGTTATCAAAACAGGCAAAATGTGGTAAAATACTGTTATCAGGAGGATCGTGTGTCGGTGATGGATGCACTGGATCAGTCAATCCTTAATTCTTTCGTTACTGTGACGAAGGTGGGCGGTTATATAATATTGTTTTCGATTCTGGCAGAGTTTGTGGAAAAGATCGTGCCCTGCCATGAATTTGCAAAGCTGATCGGTCTTGGCGTGATCGAGATCACCACCGGAGGAGAGTATCTGAAGGCGTATCCGATGGCGGAACCGGTCAAATGGATCATCGCCTGCGGAATCGCGGCGTTTGGAGGTCTGTCGAGTGTGGCGCAGACATACAGTGTGCTGCAGGGGAGCGGGATTAAGATAGACGGATATCTGAAAGCAAAGCTTCTTCATACTCTGCTTTCAGTGTTGGCCGCGGCGGGAGTTGTCTTAGCCGGGGACTGGGGAAGGTAAAGGATTTGCGGCGGGAGCTGTATTAGTTGGGATTGGGTAAGACAATGGATTTGTGGGTTATTGGAGAAGGTGATATATCTGTGGCGTGGAGTATATGCCGGCGTTTACAGATACGCGGGATCACCGAAAAGCACAAGGAGCCGGCGGCGTATGCCGTGCCGGACAGAATGGAGGGAATATGCCTGCATTTGCAGCACATGAGATATTTGGAGAGGAAGCACTGCAAGAGACAAAGGGAAAGCTGAACGAGGTTGTGGCAAAGCATCCGGAGGTGTTCCGGCTGGGCTGCCAGGGACCGGATCTGTTTTTCTTTAATCCGTTTATGAAGCTGGTGCATCGTAAGGTGGATCTGGGAAGCAGACTTCATACCTCGCAGATCAACCGGTTTTTTGAGGTATTTCTGGATGAACTTCTGAAGCTTTCCAACAAGCAGGGACTGGAGATCGGAATCAGTTATTTTTTGGGCTTTGTGTCCCATTATACGCTGGATACAGAGCTTCATCCGTATATTTATGCCAGATCCGGCTACAGGGATGGCGTAAAGGACGCCGGAGCAAGATCGTTTCCGGCGCATCAGCGGCTGGAGGCGGTGATCGATCAGAAGATACTGATGGTAAAAAAGGGAATTATGCCGTCGGGTTATTATCCGGAGAAGCGGATCCGTGTTTCGGAGGCAGAGCTTAGTGTGATCGCACGTCTGATGAGCAGGACACTGCAGAGAATCTATCATCTGATGATATTCGATGAAAATATCAAGGCATCCTATCGCTGTATGCGTGGTGTGATCCGTCATGTTTATGATCACAGCGGAAGGAAACGGCAGCATGTCCGCCGGTTTGAGGCTGTGGTGCTCGGAAGACCGGTGATCGCCAATATGATGGTGGCAGACCGGATGCCGGACCGGAGAGATGCCATGAATACTTTGGGTAGAAGGTGGACAAGTCCATGGAATCCGAAGGAGCATTTTGACAAGAGTGTATGGGAAATGTATGATATTGCCATGGAGCGGTATCAGGATTACTATACAAGGCTGGAACCGCTTCTGGCGGGTCTGCTGCGGAGAATCCGGTTTGTGGAGCAGAAGAAGAGCCGTGCCGGAAGCATAGAGCAGTTTATCAGAGAGCAGATTGCAAAGGTAGCAGCCGGTTTGGAAAACAGAGATTACCATTCCGGTAAAAATAAATAGAAGGGCTGGTGACTTTCATGGAACGTATTAACGCATGGAAAACCTATGAAAACAAAGACAAAAAGGAACTGGAGCAGTTAAATCAGGACTATATCGAATTTCTCTCTGTCGGCAAGACAGAGCGGGAATGTGTAAAGGAGACGATCCGTCAGGCTGAGCAGAATGGCTATCAGCCTCTGGAAGAGGTTCTGAAGAAGGGGGAAAAGCTCCAAAAGGGCGACAAAGTATATGCGGCATATATGAATAAGACGATCGCATTATTCCAGATCGGTGAGAAACCGTTGGAGGAAGGCATGAACATTCTGGGAGCACATATTGATTCTCCTCGTATGGATGTAAAGCAGAATCCGTTATATGAGTCAGAGGATATGGCATATCTTGATACTCATTACTATGGCGGTATCAAGAAATATCAGTGGGTGACACTGCCGTTAGCAATTCACGGTGTTATTGTGAAGAAGGATGGAACCTCAGTGGATGTGAGCATCGGTGAGAAAACGGAGGATCCGGTATTTTGCGTGACCGATCTGCTGATCCATCTGGCAGGAGCACAGATGGAGAAGAAGGCGGCAAAGGTGATCGAGGGCGAGAAGTTAGATATTCTTGTCGGAAGTATGCCTTTGAAGGACGAGGAGAAGGATGCTGTCAAGGCCGGTGTTCTTGCAATCTTAAAGGAAAACTACGGCATGGAGGAAGATGACTTCATGTCTGCTGAGTTAGAGGTTGTTCCGGCAGGAAGAGCAAGAGAAATGGGTTTTGACCGCAGCATGATCATGTCTTACGGACAGGATGACAGAGTTTGTGCGTATACCTCTCTGGCAGCTATGTTAGAGGCAAAGGATGTAGACAAGACAGCCTGCTGTCTTCTGGTAGATAAGGAGGAGATCGGCAGTGTCGGTGCAACCGGTATGCAGTCTCATTTCTTTGAAAATGTTGTGGCAGAGCTGTTAAATCTGCAGGGAGATTACAGTGATCTTAAGCTGAGAAGATGCATGGCAGCAAGCCGTATGCTTTCTTCTGATGTTAACGCTGCGTATGACCCGCTGTTTGCAGATGCTTTTGAGAAGAGAAGTGCCTCCTTTATGGGACGGGGCGTTGTATTCAGTAAATTCACCGGCTCCCGTGGTAAGTCCGGTTCCAATGATGCTAATGCGGAATATCTGGCAGCGCTTCGCCGGATCATGGATGACAATGGCGTTAATTACCAGATGGCTGAGCTTGGAAAGGTAGATATCGGCGGTGGAGGTACGATCGCTTATATTCTTTCCCTGTACGGCATGGAGGTTATTGACAGCGGTGTAGCGGTTCTCAACATGCATGCACCTTGGGAGGTGACAAGCAAGGCGGATGTTTACGAGGCATATAAGTGTTACAAGGCATTTTTGAAGGATGCGTAAGGGTTTGCGGAAGCAGCTTTCAGAGAAATGGATTTCAGTGGGCAAAACGAAGGTTTTGCCCATTTTAACATCCGCAGAACAGATAATATCCAAGGAGCAGACAGAGGACGATAATGCAGAACGCAAGAAAGCCGCTGCCGATCCAGAGCATGAGCAACATGCCGATCGCGATCCAGAATAAGATAAAACCTAGCATTCGTTTCACAGGGTACCTCCATTTTGAAAGAATCCTCACAAGAAAAGGTTTCTTTTTTGAAAAGAATAGGGTATACTATAGAATATGTTATTATGCTGTGAATTTGAACATTTTTCTGGAATCATCGAAAGATGACCGGATCAGATAGAATTGATAAAGAATGGAGGATGGACTATGAAGGGTAAAATGAGTAATGAGATGGGAGATATTGTCATTGACCGTGAGGTTCTTGCCAAGTATGCCGGATCAGCAGCAACAGAGTGCTTCGGTATTGTCGGTATGGCATCTGTCAATGTCAAGGACGGTGTGACGAAGCTTCTGAAAAGAGAGAATGTCAGCCGTGGTGTGAATGTAACGGTGGTTGACAACAAGATCCATATTGAGCTTCATGTAATTGTTGCGTATGGCGTGAGCATCCGTGCAGTTGCCCAGAATATTCTGGAAAACGTTCGCTGCCGTGTAGAGACATATACGGGTATGGAAGTTGATAGTATCAGTGTTGCAGTCGAGGGCGTAAGAATTGTCGATGACTGATACGGACTTTTATGTCAGAAGGAAATAATCTCTAGGAGGAAGAAAAAGTGAGTGTTGAGAGAATAGATGCGTTGATGATGAAAAAGTGCTTTCTGGCAGGTGCCAAGGCGCTGGAGTCAAGAAAGGATTACATTAATGAGTTAAATGTATTTCCGGTACCGGACGGTGACACGGGCACAAACATGACCATGACGATCATGGCGGCGGTTCGTGAGATCAATAAGCTGCAGGACGTTACGGTTGACAGCCTGTGTAAGGCAATGTCCAGCGGCTCCCTGCGTGGTGCGAGGGGTAACTCCGGCGTTATCATGTCCCAGATCTTCCGTGGCTTCACGAAGGAGTTAAAGGGACTGGAGTATCTTGAGGTGACCGATCTTGGCAACAGTATCCAGCATGCAGCGGATACTGCTTATAAGGCGGTTATGAAGCCGAAGGAGGGTACGATCCTTACCGTGATCAAGGCGGGTGCGGAGAGATCCGTTGAGCTTCTGATGGAGGGAGAAAGCCATGATATGGTTTCCTTTGCCGAGGAAGTGAGCGCATACATGGAGGATACATTAAAGCGTACACCGGATATGCTCCCTGTCCTGAAGCAGGCAGGTGTGGTAGATTCCGGCGGAGAGGGACTGATGACCTTTGTGCGTGGTGCACTGGCAGCACTGCAGGGCAAGGAAGTAGACCTTGATCTGACGGGTGTGGATGCAAAGGCATCACCGGCAGTGACGACAGGAACCTCTGAGGATGCGGCAGATATTAAGTTTGGTTATTGTACCGAATTTATCATAATGCTTGAGAGAGATCAGGATAAGGTGGAGAAGGAGCTGAAGGCATATCTTCAGGATATCGGTGACTGCGTTGTCGTTGTTGCGGATGACGAGATCGTCAAGGTGCATGTTCATACCAATCATCCGGGTCTTGCCTTTGAGAAGGCACTCACATTTGGTTCTCTGACCAGCATGAAGATTGACAACATGCGTGAGGAGCATCAGGAGAAGCTGATCCGCGATGCGGAGACAGTTGCAAAGCAGCAGGCGGAGGCAGAAGCTGAGGAGCCGAAGGAGCATAAGGCAGACGGCTTTGTTGTTGTTTCTGCGGGAGAAGGTCTGAGTGATATTTTTAAGGATCTCGGTGCAGATGCTCTGTTTAAGGATTTAGGCGTTGACACCATAGTTTCGGGCGGTCAGACCATGAACCCGAGCACGGATGATATTCTGCAGGCAGTGGAGAAGGTGGATGCAGATCATGTCTATGTTCTGCCGAACAATGGTAATATCATTCTGGCAGCAGAGCAGGCGAGAGATCTGACAGAGGACAAAGAGGTCATCGTGATCCCATCGACCAATATTCCACAGGGAATTGCGGCAATGATCAATTTCATGCCGGGTCAGCCTGTCGATGAGAACACGGCACAGATGACGGAGGAGATGAAGAATGTCAAGTCCGGTCAGGTGACTTATGCGGTTCGTGATACGCAGATGGATGGCAAGGATATCAAGCAGGGCGATTATATGGGCATTGCAGATAAGAAGATCGTTGCCGTTGAAAAGGGGCTGCAGGAGGTTACACTGGAGCTGGTAAAGGGCATGCTAGACGATGAGAGCGAGTTAGTCAGCCTTTACTATGGAGCCGATGTGACGGAGAAGGACGCAGAGGCTGTTGCTGATCTGATCCTGAAGGATCATGACGATCTGGAGGTTGAGGTTCAGTATGGTGGACAGCCGGTATATTCATACTTTGTATCAGTAGAGTAGTTGCTCAGAAATGAGGATTTATATGCAGTTATCCGACAGTATTCGTGAGATTAAAGGGATCGGAGAGAAGAGCGAGAAGCTTTTTGCCAAACTGGGCATCAGTACGGTGGAAGGGCTTCTCTTCTTTTATCCCAGAGAATATGAGATTGTAGAAAATATCCGTCCGATCGATCAGGTGCAGGAGGGACATATCGTGGTGGTCTGCGGTACACTTGCCGCAAAGCCGCGGATGCAGTATGCCCGCAATCTGAAGATTGTCAGTACATTTTTAAAGGACAGCACCGGTCAGATCGAAGTGACCTGGTTTAATATGCCGTTTATCCTGCGTACGCTCCATATGGGGACGCGTTATATCATGCGGGGACGGGTGATCAATAAGAACGGCAGATACCGTCTGCAGCAGCCAAAGCTTTTGAGTGAGGAGGAGTATCACAAGCTGCTTTCCAAGCTGCAGCCGGTCTATCCGCTGACGGCGGGGCTTACCAATCATGCCGTCAGCAAGGCGGTGGCAAATGCCTTGAAGGAGACAGATCTGACCGGAGATTATCTCCCGCTTGAAATGCGCAAAAAGTACCGGCTTGTTCTGCGTAAGCAGGCGGTTCAGGCAATTCATTTTCCGAAGGACAAGGAGGAATATATTCAGGCAAGACGAAGGATCGTGTTTGAGGAGTTTTTCTTTTTTGCGCTGGCACTTCATCAGATGAAGCAGGGAAAACATCAGAAGGAATCTCCTTATGTGATGGAGCAGTTTGACATGCCGGCAAAGCTTACGGAAAGCCTGCCGTTTAAACTGACGGACGGTCAGGAGCATGCCTGGGAGGATATCCGGAAGGATCTGGCATCCGGCATTGTCATGAACCGGCTGGTGCAGGGAGATGTCGGTTCCGGTAAGACGATCGTGGCAGTGCTTGCACTGCTTGCCTGCGTGGAAAATGGTCATCAGGGTGCGATCATGGTGCCGACGGAGGTGCTTGCCGAGCAGCATTTTAAGACATTTCAGGAATATCTGGAGCCGTTTCATGTCCGCGTGGACCTGCTGGTTGGCTCCATGACAGCGGCACAGAAACGACGTACTTATGAAGCAATTGAAATGGGAATGTCAGATATTGTCATCGGAACGCATGCGCTGATCCAGGACAAGGTGCATTATAAGGATCTGGCACTTGTTGTCACGGATGAGCAGCATCGTTTTGGCGTCCGGCAGAGAGAGGCATTCTCGGAGAAGGGGCTGGAGCCGCATATGCTTGTCATGAGTGCAACGCCGATTCCGAGAACTTTGGCGATCATTCTTTACGGGGATTTGGATATTTCCGTCATCGATGTGATGCCATCTGACCGTCTGCCGATCAAGAACTGCGTTGTGGGGACGGCGTACCGTCCGAAGGCGTACGAATTTATTCAGGCGCAGGTGCGGCAGGGGCATCAGGTATACATTATCTGCCCGATGGTCGAGGAAAGTGACAATATGGAAGCGGAAAATGTCACGGATTATACGGATACGCTGAAAGCAACGCTGGCGCCGTCCATCCATGTGGAATGTCTTCACGGCAAAATGAAAGCCGGAGCCAAAAATGATATTATGGAGCGATTTGCGGATGGTCAGAAAGTACAAGCCGCTTCAATTGCAGTCAATCCCAAAAATGGTGGTGTTCAAGCTGTTGTTGGTGGACGTGGGGATACAGTTTTTCGGGGATATAATCGTGCTACAGATATGCGTCGTCAGCCTGGATCGGCATTAAAACCAATTTCGGTTTATACACCAGCATTGGAAAATGGATTTTCATACGATTCAATGCTCAATAATAAACTACAATCATATGGTAAAAATAACTATACTCCGCAAAACTTTTCTCAAACGTATTCAGGCAAAGTTCCAATGTTTAAGGCTGTTGCACAAAGCTTAAATGCTCCTGCAGTTTGGACTTTGAATAAAATTGGAGTAGATAAGGGTTATGATTCTGTACAAAGTTTTGGATTACCCGTGACTAAGAAGGACAAAAATCTTTCGTTAGCTTTAGGTGGTTTAACAACAGGTGTTTCGCCTCAACAGATGGCCGGTGCTTATACAGCGTTTGCTAATCAAGGTAAATTATCCCACCCTTTCTACATTACAAAAATCGTTGATTCAACTGGTAAAACGATTGCTAGTCATGATACAAAAACTTCACAAATTATTTCAGCAGACACGGCTCGTGAAATGACAAGTATGTTAATTGATGTCTTTAAACCAGGTGGAACAAGTGCTAGTGGAAAGCCAAGTGGTTATGAGGTTGCTGGTAAGACAGGGACTACGGAAGATGATTCTAGTGGTGATAATCGTGCTGTAAGAGATTGGTGGGTAATTGGATATACTCCTGATGTAGTAGTTGCTAGTTGGGAAGGTTTTGACAATGCCAATTCAGATAATCATTTAGAGATTTCTAGTGGAAGTAATAGTATTAATACATTATTTAAGAATCAAATGGAAGATATCTTACCTTATACTGAGCAAAATCAATTTAAAGTCAAAGATGCGGCAACAAGATATGCGCAAAAGCAACAGCAACAAGATGAATCATATTTAGGAGATGATGATTCTAGTAATAATACTGTTGATGGAATTAAAGATAAACTTGGTCAAGTATCACAAAAGGCATCTGAAGTTGCTCATAATTTAGTTGATGGAGTTAAGAACTTTTTAGGTCAATAATTCTATAATTGTGTTATGCTATAAGTATATTAACTAATAGGAGATTTTTAATTATGTCAGATAACAAAATTTTGGAACAAGCAAAGAAAATGCAAGAAACTGTTTTAGAATCAGAAGAATTCACTAATTTAAAGAATGCTATGGATGCTTTAAAGGCTGAAAAAGATTCTTACAAAGTATTTACTGATTTCCAAGCAAGCCAAAATGATTTAAGACAAAAACAAATGTCTGGTCAAGAAATTACACCAGATGATATGAAATATGCTCGTGAACTTGCTGATAAAATGAACAAGCTTCCTGCAATCAAATTATTAATGGAACGTGAAAAAGCTATGGGTAAGTTAATTGACGATGCTAACATGGTTATTACTGAACCATTACGTAAATTATACCAAGCTTAATTTTTTGCAATTAGAGAAGCACTTTTTAGTGCTTCTTTTTTTATACTTAGGGGAAGAAAAATGAAATTTATTCATACAGCTGATTTACATTTAGATACACCATTTGATGGAATCAAAAATGATCTTGAAACGCCAACTTCTCTTTGGCAAACTCTAAAAAATGCACCTTATAAGTCTTTTCAAAAGATTATTGATCAAGCAATCAATCAAAAAATTGATTTTATGTTAATTGCTGGGGATGTATTTGATAGTAAAAATCAAAGCGTTAAAGCACTTAGTTTTTTTATTGAACAAATTAATCGATTGAATGATGCACAAATTCCAGTTTTACTTTCATTTGGGAATCATGACTTTCAACCTGATCAAGGGAAACACTTTGATTTCCCCGCTAATGTTTTTATTTTTCCCAAAGAAGTTACAACCCATGAATTAACTTTACATGATGGAAAGCGGGTGGCAGTTACTAGTTTTAGTTACCCAAGCCAAGCTGTAACAACTGATTTAGTTCAAGATTTTCCTTTAAAGGGGAATGCTGACTACCAGATTGGAATGGTTCATGGCGAAATTGGAAAAGATGGTAAGGATAATTATGCACCATTTACGATTTCAGAAATGAAGAGTAAAGGTTATGATTATTGGGCCCTTGGACATATTCATAAACGAAGTGAATTGAATCAGGTTCCAATGATTGAATATCCAGGTGATATTCAAGGTCGTCATAAAAATGAAGTTGGCGAAAAAGGTTATCTGCTCGTTGATGATCAAAATGGTCATTTAAATAAAACATTTGTGCCTACTTCTACCATTATCTTTAGTCCAATGACAATTAAAGTTGATGAAAACATGGATATTACCATGGTTGTTAATAAAATTTTAATAACCCTTAAAGATCAAGACTTTACTGAATTGCATTTGATTAATTTAACTTTAGAATCCCAAACTGGTGAATTTTCTGAGGATGTTAGTCAAAGGAATGGTCATGATTTCTTGATTAGTAATTTGCAACGCGAATTATCTTCTCAATACGAAATTTTAAATGCTTGGATTTATGAAATAAAGTTAAAGTCAAACAGCAAAAAAGAATTTAGCAATTTAGATCAAGTCTTTTGGAATCAAGCCAAAGTAGAAGTTTTTTCTAAAGAAAATATTGCTGATTTAGCTGGGAAATTATTTGTTGATGATTTTATCAGAAATGAATTTAATAGCGATGAATCAGCTAATGGTTT
>ERZ773158.1406-NODE-1406-length-21908-cov-4.031346_pt1 | contig 21908 bp, 10 predicted proteins | sample MGYA00511918_ERZ773158 | MGnify/ENA primary metagenome ERZ773158 (study PRJEB29015, sample SAMEA2737876) | human gut metagenome | biome: human gut; feature: human-associated habitat; material: faeces | place: China | collected 2012 ...
ATTCAGTCAAATGAGTATTTTCAGTGAACTGAATAATTTGCAGAATATCAGCATGCGGGATGATTATAGCGCAATTTGTGGTATTACCGAGCAGGAATTACGTACGCAACTGAAAGCAGATATTGAGATGATGGCACAGGCTAATGGCGAAACCTATGAGGAGGCCTGTTTGCACTTGAAACAGCAGTATGACGGGTATCATTTTAGTGAACATAGTGAAGATATTTACAATCCATTTAGCTTGTTCAACGCATTTGCTCAAAAAAAGTATGCTAATTTCTGGTTTTCTACCGGAACACCTACTTTCTTGATAAACATATTGCAGCAGAGTAATTTCGATATCCGCGAATTGGATGGGACTACGGCTACTGCCGAACAGTTTGATGCTCCTACAAGTGTTATCACTGATCCTCTCCCTGTGCTTTATCAAAGTGGCTATCTTACTATCAAGGGCTACGATTCGGAATTCCAACTTTATACTTTGGCTTATCCCAACAAAGAAGTGCGGAAAGGATTTATCGAGTCTCTTATGCCCGCCTACGTACATTTGCCGGCACGTGAAAATACGTTTTATGTGGTTTCTTTTATCAAAGACTTGCGTGCCGGAAAACTGGTTGAATGTCTGGAGAGAATAAGGGCTTTCTTCGCTTCGATTCCCAATGATCTGGAGAATAAGCAGGAAAAACATTATCAGACTATCTTCTATCTTTTATTCCGCTTGATGGGCCAATACGTGGATGTGGAAGTAAAAAGTGCTATCGGACGGGCTGACGTAGTTGTAAAATTACATGATGCTATTTATGTCTTTGAGTTCAAGGTAGATGGTACACCGGAAGAAGCGTTGGAACAAATAAACAGTAAAGGATATGCTATACCTTATCAGCCGGATCATCGAAGTGTTGTAAAGATAGGAGTCAACTTCGACAGTACGACAAGAACTATCGGAGACTGGGTCATTGCTGAAGAATAGTGACTATTGGGCACTGTTCGCAATTCCTATTGATTTTTCCAATTCCTCTTTCAACCTATCACCACCCTTCTGAAACCCTTTACAGATCGTACTTACAGAACGGTGATAGGTTGTCGTTAACCTATCACCGTATCCTTCACCTGTCACCGTACCGATAATTGTATATTTATGCTCTTTTCGGCTTGATTCGGACAACTTTATAGACATTGCCGCGCTTGGCGTGTATGGAAGGCACTTGATTCCTCTGCAATATTCTTCCAAACTGGATAATGTTGCAATTGGAAACGCGGATTCTACTATCATGTTGCACCTGTTCCAGTATCTCGATGGCGAGAAGTAACTCGTATTCTTCCTCATCTTCCCGGGCAGCTCGGAAATATTGGTGGAATAATTGCTCTGCAATGGGGATCACTTGAAACTCCTGATTGCTTTCGGTCATAACCTTTTCATCTTCGGCATCGAACCAATAACGTTCTCCTTTGTAAATATCGTGTATGGCTTGCGCGTAAAGTTGTTCATAGTCGATAGGAGAACAATCGATCGGACCGGTTACGGCGATGACGATATAACGTCGGCTGCCGGAAGTGTCGGTCAGTAAATCCTTGTGATTGCTCGTGCCGATGAATGAGGCATAGCGGCGCAACTCCTGTGTCGCTACACCGTGAGGACGGCGGGTGTTGACTACCGGTTTTTGAATGATATGTTTCAGGAAAGCCTGTTGACTCTCCCTGTTTTGGTCGAACTCGTCCATGTTGATGAGTGCGAAACGGTTGAGAGATAGTTCGGCATCCCTTTTGTTGCTGAAGTCAATGCGGTCGGTGTAGTAGGGTTGCAATTCGGTCGGTAGCAGATTCCGGCAGAAAGTGGATTTCCGGTAAGCTTGCGGACCGACTAACAACGGTACCGTGCAATTTGCGTAGTTGCGGTCAGTGTGGCGCCAATGAGCCACCATATTCAGGAACCAGCGATAAAACAGATCAGGCCAGTGGATGTTGTTGCAAGGAACACGGGAAGCAAGCTCGCGGATGCGGTCGCGACCGTCCCAACGGATATCCACGCCGAAAAGGAAATCTTCGATAGGGTTGAAAACCGGAATACGGTCGGAGTCCAGATAACGGGCAACATCCCTGTCCCAAAGGTTGAGTCCTTCGAGTCGTGCGTTCATGGCGATGCTGTTGCGCGTGCGGTTGGTGACCGGGCGGAAGCAAAAACAGAACGTGTTTCGTTCGCGATATTCGGTGACGGTTGTCATCGTGTTGTAACGAAACTCGTATCGGCGTTGCATAAATTCTTCTGTCCGGAGTTCCAGTTCCTGTTCGGCTGATAAGGGGGATTTTTTTCCGAAACCTTTGGCGTTCAGGTATACATTTTGTACGGTTTGGCGGATCAGGAATTCCTTCTTTTGGGTGTAGAAGTGTGCAATGGCCCAACGGGCGGTTTCCTCTTCCGGTATGCCTGACTGAAAGCAGTTTTCCGCAAGTTGTACTAAGAGAGGCTTGAGGTCATCGTCCGAATGGAGATGTACGTTGGGATGAAGTTCGCTTAATGAACGATAAGCCTTATTCAGGGCGACCTCGAAGAGGGCGGATAAGGTGTCGAAACTGTCGTATCCCGGAATCAGCCGTTTGAATGGGGAGTTTTCCGCTTGCACGGTTTCTTTGTAGGTGGTGTCCGACGGCATTTCTAATGGTTGGCGCATATAAATGACGGTAGAGTCGGGATTGTAATAAAGTTCCGGATCGTAGGTTTGCCGGCAGAATTGATCCAATGTCGGTTTTTTAAGTTCGATGGCATAGGAGAGTGCCGGTTGACACAAGCCGACGGCTTTTCTGTAAGCGTGAGCTTGGAATATTTCCGCTTCTTCCCGGCTTTTGGGTAGTGATTTGTCCGGGCGTGTGAAACGCAGCCATATTTTTACGGAGTGTCCGCTGGAACCCATGAAGGCTGCGAGGGTTTGGGTAAGTTCTGCCGCTTCCTGTTTCACGCGGTTTACTTCCGTCCTGTTTGCCAGGTGGTTTACTTCTATTTGCACGATGCCGTTGTATGCGGTCATTTGCGTCCCGTTGGTTGTTTTGCGGAAGTTGGCGGCAGGGATGACTTTCGTCAGTTTTTGCGCTTCTTCTAGTTTGCAGTCCGGTGATGCGTGACGTATGCTTGTCCGTAGATTACTGATCGGGCGGGCTTTCGTTTCATGCTTCATCGCTTCTATTTGTAGGGTAATATCTAGCGTTCGCATGGTTAATGTCCCGCCGTTGTCCCGCATCAAAGTAAGTTTCATATCAAGTGTGTTTATTATTTATTCCTTTTTTATTAAAGGCTGATAAAGGTAGGCTTTATAATCCGGTCGGGCAAACTCTTTCGTATTTATTTATCACTAAAACTTGGTTAAGTTTTATATGCCTTTTTGCTGCCTGTTCCATACGGGGAAACGATCGGTTTCATCGGTGAGAAACTCTAGTTTCTGCACCTTGAAACTCTGGTTTCAATAGCTTGAAACTTTAGTTCCGGCAGCTTGAAACTCTAGTTTCTTCGCCTTGAAACAAATTGTAACAAGGCATGAAACGGAAGTTACCTCTGAGTGGTACTCTTGTTTACAAGAGGCATTTATCAAATTGGGCGGTGATAGGTGATAGGTAAGGTGATAGGTTACTGACAACCTATCACCGTTCTGTAAGTACGATCTGTAAAGGGTTTCAGAAGGGTGGTGATAGGTTGAAAGAGAATTTGCATTTTTCCCTTTGTAGAGAGTAGTTGGAATATACGGAATTTCTTGTATTTATTTCCATATTTCTACTTGCCGAAATTATAGGTGCTCAGGATAAGTAACTGCTGTTGCAGAGGGAAAAAATCGCTCGAATGAATGAGATACAGATAGCCATGAAAAGACAAGGCGAACGGATGCAGGACTGTGCGAAGGTGCTTACGAAATACGAAAAGCTTTTTCATATCAGTTGGGTAGATAGATTATGGAACAATTTGAAGCAGTTGTTGTCAGGCGTGAAGCATTGGACGGGGCTGAAATAAATAGAGCGTATAATATTTTTTATCTATTCTTTTTACTTTCTTAACTCCGAATGTTTCGTAACTGTTGGGAAACCACCTACTTTTATCCCCCAAATTTGCAACATTCCGAAATGTTGCACGTCTAATAAAATAAGAACTAAATCATTCTAGTTATGAAACACAGACTGTTGCTACTATTACTATTCGTGTTCACTACATCTGTGGCGGGGTGGGCGCAAAAATCCGTGGCTCCTTCTTATACAATCAAAGGTGTGCTTCTGGATTCTTTGACGCAGGAAGGGGAACCGTATGCTACAATCAGAATTACAAAGAAAAATGCTCCGGAGAAAGCGCTGAAAATGGCGGTGACCGGTGCGAACGGTAAATTTCAGGAGAAGCTGAATGTGCCGGCAGGAGATTATGTAATCAGTATTTCTTCGATAGGTAAAGCGCCTGTGGTGAAGGAATTTACGTTGAAATCGTCAACTAAAGTGGTCGATTTGGGAACAATGCTCTCGGCGGAAGCCAACAATGAGCTGAAAGGGGTGGAAGTCGTGGCACAAAAGCCTCTGGTAAAGGTAGATGTCGATAAGATAGAGTATAATATTGAGGATGATCCCGATTCCAAGTCCAACAGTATATTGGAAATGTTGCGTAAAGTTCCTTTGGTGACGGTGGACGGGGAAGATAATATACAGGTGAACGGAAGCAGCAGTTTCAAGGTACACGTGAACGGAAAACCCAATAACATGATGAGCAATAACCCGAAGGAAGTGTTGAAAAGTATGCCTGCCAATTCGATTAAATATATTGAGGTTATCACTTCACCGGGAGCTAAATATGATGCGGAAGGAGTGGGCGGTATCCTGAATATCGTGACAGTGGGCAGCGGATTTGAAGGATATACGGCTACTTTCCGTGGAAGCGCGAACAATAACGGGGCAGGTACCGGTGCTTATGCAATGGTGAAACAGGGGAAACTAACTCTTTCCGCCAATTATAACTTTAATTATAATAACAGCCCGCGCGGCTATTCGGACAGTTATCGTGAGAACTTTGAGTCGGATACGGAGAAATATCTTGAGTCCGGCAGCAGTTCCAAGTCAAAGGGGAATTTCCAGTACGGGAATCTTGAGGCGAGTTACGAGATTGATACGTTACGGTTGCTGACGGTGGCTTTCGGGATGTATGGCAGCAGTAATAAGAGTAACAGCGACGGTAGTACCGTGATGTACGGAGCAAATTACGAGGATGTTGCTTATAGCTACCGGACGGACAATCATGGAAAAAGTTCGTGGTTCTCCATAAATGGAAACGTTGATTATCAGCGTACTTCCAAGAAGAACAAGCAACGGATGATTACGCTTTCTTATAAGGTGAACACACAACCTCAGACGAGTGATTCTTATAGCACTTATCTCGATATTCTTCCGGATGAAAGAAAAGATGAACTGATAGAAAATCTGAAGTTGTACAATTACCATTCGGACGGTAAGACGAATACTATGGAACAGACCTTTCAGGTGGATTATACGACACCGATCGGCAAATTGCATACGATTGAAACCGGCGTGAAGTATATCTTCCGGCGGAACTCCAGTGATAATAAGTTTTACGAGGCAGCAGGAGGCAGCAATGATTATGCATACAACGAGGACCGCAGCAGCGATTACCGTCATTTGAACCATATCTTGTCCGCCTATGCCGGATATACGTTGAGATATAAGGACTTTACTTTCAAACCGGGACTCCGCTACGAACAGACCATACAACGGGTGAAATATATTGTCGGTCCGGGAGAGAATTTCCATACCAATTTCAGTGACTTGGTGCCTTCCGTCTCTTTGGGGATGAAGATCGGCAAAACGCAGAACATACGTGCCGGTTATAATATGCGTATCTGGCGTCCGGGTATCTGGAACCTGAACCCTTATTTTGACGATCAGAACCCGATGTTTATCAGTCAGGGTAATCCGGATTTGAAGAGTGAGAAAAGTCATGCGTTCGATGTGGCTTACAGCAGTTTCAGTGCTAAGTTTAACGTGAATGTCTCGTTGCGTCACTCCTTTAATAATAATGGAATCGAGAGAATCAGCCGTTTGATTACTGCCGAGGACGGGGAAGACTTTGGCGGAGGTCATATAGCACCGCAAGGGGCTTTATACAGCACCTATGATAATATAGGCAAGAACCGGAATACCGGTCTTTCCCTTTATCTGAACTGGAATGCTTCTCCGAAAACACGTATTTATGTGAACGGACGCGGAAGTTATACAGATATGAAAAGTGAGGCGCAGGGATTGCACAACTATGGATGGAATGGTTCTTTCTACGGGGGTATCCAGCACACGCTTCCTTTGAAGTTGCGGTTGAGCCTGAATGGCGGTGGAAGTACGCCGTATATCAGTCTGCAAGGAAAGGGGTCCGGTTATCAATATTATGGTCTTAGCCTGAACCGCTCGTTCCTGAAAGAGGACCGTTTGTCTGTGAACTTATATTGTAATAACATCTTTGAAAAATACAGGAGCTACAACAACCATACGGAAGGAGCCAACTTCGTGTCAAAGAGCAGCAGCAAATGGCCGAGCCGTAGCTTTGGAGTCAGTGTCAGCTACCGGATCGGAGAACTGAAAGCCAGCGTGAAGAAAGCTGCCCGAAGCATTAGCAATGATGATGTGAAAGGCGGCGGAGGCGGAGGAAACGCCGGTGGCGGAGGTGGTCAGTAAGACCACTTCCACCGACCGTGATTCCTTATTGTTGTCTCACATCCTGTTTGTTGGTATTAAAACCGAGTTTCGTCAATCCGGCTTGTACGTCGGGGTGGCTCATAAAGAGTTTCCATAACAGGCCTGTCCGGTAATTCTCGATCATGACGGCGATAGGTCCTTGGTCGATAGCCAGATAACGTTGCGGATACCAGTTGTCCGTTTCGCTGAAAGCGTCGTAGAATCCGAAAGGACCGAATACTTTGTCTCCCATATTATATAGATGGCGCATCACTTGCAGAGAATATTCTGGGGTGTAGACGATAGACGAAAGTGCGGCGGTGGGGGAGGTGACCCCTTTGTCGTCCTGCTCGTTCGGCGAGTGGGCGGCGTATCCGTCGACGGAGTAACTGGCGGTCAGCCCCCAGCAGTCCGGCCCGAAACCTTTATAGTGTTTGGGGTTGCGGATACAGTAGGCGCGGTTGACTAGCGTCAGGTTACGCATTTCGTGGAAGTAGCTGGGACAGTATTCGTCTTTCAGTCCGACGGGGTCGAGGCCGAGGAAAGAATATTGTGCCCAGAAAAGCGGTCCGGCTTCCGTGCCCTGGTAGCGGAGATGTAATTCTATACCTTCCACCTTGTGCGGGGAAACAATCGCTCCGTTCTGTGCCCAACCGTCATGATAGACAGCGGCAGGTACTCCGTGCGTCGGTGAAGCGGCGGCAAGGATATACATAATCATGCATTCGTTGTAGCCATGTATGGGGAAATCCATTTCCCAGCCGTAAGTAGGACTCCAATGCCAATAAAGAACGTTTTGTCCGCCTTTGCGATACCAGTCCCAGTCTACCTCCCGCCAGAGGCGGTCGATACGTTGGGCTATGGCCTTTTCTTTGTCATTACCGTTTGCGTAGTATTGGTGCACGGCTAGAAGACCCTGCATCAGGAAGGCGGTTTCTACGAGGTCGCCGCCGTTGTCTTTCTGACCGAACGGCTTCACTTTTCCGGTATCACCATACCACCAGTGTGGGTAAGCTCCGTGAAAACGGTCGGCCTTTTCGAGGAAGGAGACGATACGTTCCATGCGTGCCAATCCTTCTTCGCGGGTGACGTAGCCGCGGTCTATACCGGCAAGGATAGCCATGATGCCGAAGCCGCTGCCGCCGGAGGTGACCACGTTGGCGTCATTCTGCGGATATACGCCGTCTACGTGATAACGTTCGGGGGCAAGACCGCTGTTGGGTTCTGCACCTTCCCAGAAATAAAGGAAAGTCCTTCGCTGAACGGTATCCATTAAGGCGTCATCCGATAGTGAGTCGGTGGCGGCGGTGAGGTTGCTGCTGCTTTTTCCCTTACAACTTTGGAAGGTCAGGGTAAGGGTGGATAGAAACAGTAGCATGAGAGGGAGTAGGCTTCCTGTTGTGATTCTTCTATGATGTTTATTTTTCATAACTGATACTATTAAGTTTGGTTTGTAAAAGGTAAGTTTGGTTTGTAAAAGGGGCAAGAGGCGGTTGTATCTTCATTCCCCTCCTTCGGGGAAGGAGGGGTGGCTGAAAGCCGGGTGGTAGGTGGATGCACAATGCTGATAATAATAGACTTACGCATTCACCTACCACCTCCCCCTACGGGTACTCCTCCTTCCCGAAGGAGGAGAATTGAGTTACTACCGACTTTTCACGGTTACTTTAGTTCAAAGTGAATCTTGCTGTTTTCACATCCCGGCTGTTGGTACCGATCATCACTTCGAAATCTCCCGGCTCCGCTACCAGTTGCAGGTCATAATTGTAATATCGCAACATTTCCGGAGCAATCTTGAAACGGACAATCTTCATTTCACCCGGTTCGAGAAATATCTTCTGAAAACCTTTCAGCTCTTTCACCGGACGGGTACTGCTACCGACGACGTCGCGGATATAAAGCTGCACTACCTCCGAACCGGGCCATGTGCCCGTGTTGGTGACTGTTACTGCTGCGGTCAGCGAGCCGTTCATGTCCATGCTGGAATGGCTCAAGTCGATATCGCTGTAAGAGAAAGTGGTATAAGAAAGTCCGTAACCGAACGGATAGAGTGGCTCGTTATCCACATCGAGATAGTTGCTGCGGAACTTCTCGAACCATTTACCCTGTCCCAACGGGCGTCCGGTGTTCTTATGTGCATAATAAAGAGGGATCTGTCCGACGTTCTTCGGGAAAGTCATCGTCAGTTTGCCGCCCGGGTTGACATAACCGAAGAGGGCGTCGCCGATAGCGTAGGCCGCTTCGCTGCCTCCGAACCATACATTCAGAATAGCGGGCACGTGTTCCTGTTCCCAGTTTAGCGTAAGCGGACGACCGGTGAATAACACCAGTACTACCGGCTTTCCGGTTTTCAGTAATTCTTTCAACAGGTTTTGTTGTACGTCGGGGAGGTCCAGGTTGGTGCGGCTGCTGCTTTCCCCGCTCATTTCTGACGATTCGCCCAAGGCTGCGATGATGATGTCCGAGCGGCGGGCTACATTCAAGGCTTCGTCCAGCAATTGCTGGTCGGTCCGGTTGTCGCGGTTCAGTGAACGGGCGAACATGGTGGCGCGTTCTTCGTAGGCGGCGTCACTAATCAGGTTGCTGCCTTTGGCATACATGATATTCGCTTTTCCGGCAGTCATCTCTTTCAAGCCTTCCACCAGTGATGGGCAACGGTCGAGCACGGCGGCTACGCTCCATGTTCCGGGCATATTGGCACGGCTGTTGGCTAGCGGGCCTATCACGGCGATGTTGCCTTTAGGATTAAAAGGCAGCAGAGGGTTGCCGTTCGGATTTCCGTCGGGGCTGTCGTTTTTGAGCAGGACGAAACTTTCTGCCGCAATTCTGCGGGCAGCGTCGCGGTGTGCCTTCGTAAAGATGTCACGTGCCGGACGTTTCGGGTCGCAATATTTATACGGGTTGTCGAACAACCCCAGTTTGTATTTCGCTACCAGGATGCGGCGGCAGGCGGTGTTCAATGTTTCCATAGAAACCTTGCCTTCCTGAATGGATTTTTTCAGAGTACCTACAAAACCTTCGCTGACCATATCCATATCCACTCCGGCGTTGATGGCACGTGCCGTTACCGTCTGGAGGTCGCCGATACCGTGGTCTATCATTTCGGAAATACCGGTATAGTCGGTGACTACAAATCCGTTGAATCCCCACTGACCGCGCAGGATGTCCGTCATTAACCATTTGTTGGCAGTGGCCGGAATGCCGTCCACCTCGTTGAATGATGCCATGACACTGCCTACGCCTGCTTCAACGGCGGCTTCGTAAGGCAGCATATAGTCGTTGAACATCCGTTGGCGGCTCATGTCCACCGTATTGTAGTCACGTCCGGCTTCACTTGCTCCGTACAGGGCGAAGTGCTTTACGCAAGCCATGATTTCGTCATTGCGTTTCATATCTTTGCCCTGATAGCCGCGCACCATGGCTTCGGCAATCATAGCTCCCAGAAACGGGTCTTCACCGTTACCTTCGGATACACGTCCCCAACGCGGGTCGCGCGAAATATCCACCATTGGGCTGAACGTCCATGAGATACCGTCGGCGCTGGCTTCTACGGCTGCAATGCGGGCGGATTCTTCGATAGCCGCCATATCCCATGTACAGGAAAGTCCGAGAGGGATAGGGAACATCGTTTCGTATCCATGGATCACGTCCATGCCGAACAACAACGGAATGCCGAGGCGTGACTCTTCCACAGCCTGTTTCTGTACCTCACGTATTTTCTCCACCCCTTTCAGGTTGAACAGTCCTCCCACTTCGCCTTTCTTGATTTTGCCGGCGATGTCGCTGCTCTTGGCTTGTCCGGTAGTAATCTCTCCCGTGACGGGAAGGTTCAACTGACCGATCTTTTCTTCGGTGGTCATTTTTTTCATCAATGCGTCGATGAAACGATCCATGTCTTGTGGCGACTTCTGAGCGGATGCGGTCAGGAGTCCTGTCGCAAAGAACAGGATTAATAAACTTAGTTTCTTGTATATCATATTATTATATTCTATTTTGTTTTATTGGTAATCGGGATTTTGCACCAGTACCCCTTTGGACTTGTCTATTTCAGTCTGAGGCAATGGAAGTAAAGCGTTCTTGTCCTGATAATTCTTGCCGGCAGCTTGCAATACTTCTTTTGCAATGCCCCAGCGGACGAGGTCGTAGAAACGGTCGAACTCAAGTCCCAGTTCCACACGGCGTTCGTGGCGGATAGCTTCACGCAGTTCTCCCTGGTCGGTAGTGGTCACTTTGGGAAGAATGTTGGTGTTGGTGCCTCTGGCACGTGCACGTACTTGTTCCAGGTAGTCGATTGCCTCACCGGAGATACCCTTCTCGTTGGCGGATTCGGCTCCCATGAGCAAGACATCTGCATAACGGATCAGGCGGATGTTCACCCAATATCCTTTATTGGTATATTCTTTACGCAGGGCAGGGTCGGTATAGGCTTTCTTGTTGAAGTAAGCACCTATTGCCGGAGAGACGGGAGATTCGCCGTAAGGCTCGTTGGTATTTTCCGGAGTAATCGGTTCGCTGTCCGATCTGCGGAAGTAAAGCAGGGTGGCGTTCTTGCGCGGGTCGCCCGGTTCGTAGGCTTGCGCCATAAGTTCGGTTGCCATGTGCCAACCCCAGCCCAAGTCCCATTGATCCGCTCCGCGCACACCTTGCACTTCGCAGAATTGGCTGCCGATAATATCGCTTTGAGGAAGGGCGGCAGTAGCGGTACATTGCAGTTCGAAGATAGAACCGCCGCTATTTTCGCCATCATCGGTGAAGATTTCATTATACGGAGTTCTCAGGTTGTAGAGCCCTTTCTTGATGACGTCGGTGGAGGCAGTGTACATATTGTTCCAGTCGTTACGCATCATATATGTACGTGCGTGCAAAGAACGGGCGGCTCCCCATGTCAGTCGTCCCAGGTACTCGGTACTCCATGTTTCCGGCAGTGACTCCTCGGCGGTTTTCAGGTCGGCATCAATCTGCTCGTAGATTTTATCGACGGTGGTTTTCGGAATGTTGGCTTCCGAAGCGTCGTTGATCTTGTAAGTCACCAGAGGGACTTCGCCGAATGCCCTTACCAGGTTGAAGTAGCAATAGGCACGGAAGAAAGAGGCTTCACCTTTGTTGATGATGTCTTCGGCTTCGGTCTGTCCGGCAGTTTCTTTCTCGGCAATGGCGTCGAGGATGTCGTTACACTGATAGATAACGGCGTAGTTCTTTCCCCAATAAGCACCTAGCAGACCATTGGAGGCCGTGTATTTGAAGTCGTCATACATCTCGGCTACATCCGACCCGTCACTGGCAATACTTCCCTTTTCTTCGTCTTCGGAACGGAGACAGTGGATAGCGAGGGCGGTAGTGCCTGCGGTGATATCGTAGCTACGCATCATCGTGTAGACATTGTAGATTTTACCGTTGACCAGCGCATTGGGATTATCGTCTTCTGTAAACTGTCCTTGCGGACTGCGGTCCAGAAAGTCACTGCAACTGCCCAAAGCGAGTGCGGCCGCAGCAATAAAGGTTGAAAATATATATTTATCTAGTTTCATACAATTATAGTTTTAAAGATTAAAGTTGCTGAAGTTTCGCAAGGGGCCTGCATGGTTTCTCCTCTTTCGCCCCTACGCTACTATCTTGCCATTAGAATGTCAGGTTGATACCGAACGTATAGACTGCCGGTACGGGATAGCTTCCGTTGTCTACGCCGAATGCGGTGGCGGTTCCTCCCAGTTCCGGAGTATATCCGGTGTTATGCTTCCATGTTTTCAAGTTTTGTATGTTGACATACACTTTCAGGGCTTGCAGGCGGATTTTGGCAAGCAGGCTCTTGTCGAATGCATAGGCAAGTTGTACGTTACGGATACGGAAGAAGTTGCCGCTTTCGATGTAATAATCCGAATTCAGGTAGTTGATAGAGTGCTTGGAGTTCAGCAACGGTTGGGTATTGGAAGTACCTTCCCCGTGCCAACGGTCCAGCCGTTGTTCGAGGTAGTTGAACTGGGCGAAGTTGTAGTTATCCCACGTGCGGAATATCTTGTTACCGCCTTGTCCCATCATGTCGATCCCCAACGACCAGTTCTTGTAGTTCACTCCGAGGGAGAAACCGTAAGTTACTTTCGGGGTAGGATTACCTATCATGGTACGGTCTTCCGGAGTAATTTCTCCGTTTCCGTCAACATCTGCGAATTTCAAGTCACCGGGGGTGACGGTGGCGAGCGTGTTCTTGGGCGATGCGTCTATGTCGGCTTGCGACTGATAAACGCCTTCTACCTTATAACCGTAGAAGTAACCGATCGGATAGCCTGCCATTGTATAACTTTGCTGCTTGTCTCCGGCGATGATAGAGTATCCTTCCTGAACCAGACTCTTCACTTCATTTTTGATGGTGGTCAGGTTGGCACTGACAGAATATCCCCATTCGCCGATCTGGTCGCGCCAGGTCACAGCCATTTCTACTCCTTTATTCTGAATCTGTCCCAAGTTACCTATCCCCGGAATTGTTCCGGAAATACCGGGAACTTCGGCCAGCAGGTCTTTCGTATTCTTCATATAATAAACACCTTCAAAATGCAGTCGGTTGCGGAGAAGATTCGTTTCAAATCCGGCTTCCCAAGCTTCCACTTTTTCCCAACGGAGATTCGGATTGGGCAGATAGGCAAGCTGATAGCCCGGATAGATGATAGACGGTTTGCCGAATACGGCGGAATAAGCGTTGCTCAGTAACGGCTCGGCAGGGTAGGCTTTATCTAGGTTTTGATTACCCAGCGTACCGTAAGAAGCCTTGATTTTCAACATATCGAGCCATTTGATATCTTTCATGAATTCTTCTTCGGACATCAGCCAGCCGCCTCCCAGAGAGAAGAAGTTCTGCCATTCGTTGCCCGTATAAGAGAAAGCGGAAGAACCGTCGCGACGGAACGAACCGTTGAACAGGTATTTGCCTTTATAGTTGTAGATAACACGTGCAAGCATGGACAGTGTGCTGCGTTCCCACTGCGTGCTTCCATTAGTGGCAGTAGCTGCATCACCGATACTCACGAACCATTTGTCCGGATCGTTGGGAATCACCAGACCTACACCTTGTTTGCGTGCTCCGTCCAGGCGGCTCAGGGAATTGTAATAAGTCGTGAAACCTGCAGTAGCAGTCAGGTTATGGTTGCCATTGTCGAAGCTGTTCGTATATGTCAACACATAGTCACTCTGTACTTTCGTTTCATTTTCCTTGAACTGGCTGACCTCGGTTTTGCCTGTTCCCAAGGTGGCTATATTCCCGCTGACAGTGGGGTCGTACACTTTGACGATAGGCTGGTATGTCCGTCCGTTATTGGAAGCATAGTCCATAGAGAACATCGCTTTGAAGTTGAAATGTTTCAGGAAGTCCACTTCACCGTAGATATTACCGGACGCCCGGTAGTTCTCGGCTTTGGTGGTGTTTGCTCTCAGACTGACGTCTACCATTGGATTGTTGATCTGTGCTTTCTGAAATTCCGGCAGTGCACTGTATAGTCCGTATTCATCATTATATACCGGAGCGATCGGGGTGGCACGGAGGGCATTCAGTACTTGTTTGGAGTCGGCGGGAAGCATACGTGCCCCGTTGAACTGGAAGCCGACTTTCAGATAATCCGTAATCTTGTAATCGTTACTTGCATTAATCGTCACTTTGCTGAATTTCTCATGTTCGATGTTGCCCTGTTCATACGAGTAACCTACGCCCAGATAGAAACTATGTTTGGGCGAAGCTCCCGTAATGCTTATATTATTGTTGGTGATAAAAGCTGTCTGGAAGATTTCATCCTGCCAGTCGGTATTTGCATTCCAGCCGGTGAAGTCGAACGGGGCGTCTTCCTGATTGGCGAGCTGCTCGCTGTATAACTCACGGAATTGCGATCCGTTTACCAGCTTCACCTTATCTACTACTTTCTTGAAGCCGAAGGAGGTGTTTATATTTACCAGTGTTTGTCCTTCTTTGGCTTTTTTGGTGCTGATGATAATCACACCGTTAGCACCACGGACACCGAAGATCGCCAGTGAAGACGGGTCTTTCAGAATCTCCATGGATTCGATATCCTCCGGGTTGAGGAAGTTGATGTTATCGTTGAATAGTCCGTCAACGATATACAAAGGTTTATATCCGTTGATAGAGTTTGTACCGCGAATACGAATTTCCGGGTCGGAGCCGGCACGTCCGGAGTTTACGATTTGCACGCCGGCCACTTTTCCCTGTAAGGAAGAAAGCGGGTTCATGGCAGGTTTGTTGGCAAGTTCTTCTCCTTTGATGTTGGTGATAGAACCTGTCAAGTCCCTTTTCTTAGCACTACCATATCCGATAACTACCGTTTCGGCTAGCACTTGCGAATCTTCTTTCAGGGTGACGTTGATAACGGTCTGCGCACCGACCTTGACGCTCTGCGAGGTCATTCCCACATAGGAAAATGCCAGTACGTCGTCCGGGGTGACAGAGATTGAATACTTACCGTCCATGTCTGTAATGGTTCCGGTGGAAGTTCCTTGTACGAGCACCGATGCGCCTATTAGTGGTTCATTAGCAGCGTCTGTTACCGTACCCGTCACTGTCTTTGTTTGTGCAAAGGCAGATGCAGAGGTAAGCAATAAGCAAGTGAGCGCCACTATGCTCTTAAACCAAGTGGTTTTCTTCTGAAGATGTTGTAAAAGTCTAGTCCTCATTGCATTAAATTTTTCCATTTGTTACTATTTAGGTTGAAGTCTTTTTCTGCCGCTATTTGGCGAAAGTAACAAAGTGAACAAACGAAAGGCAAAAAAGATTTTGGAAAATACAGGAATGTCCGATTTTAACACAAAAGGAACCGATGTGAAATAGCAATAGTGACCTTAAAACATTTCTTCCGCTGTCTCTATGCAGTGGAAGACATCTTCTTTGTTGCCGTTGAAAGGACCGGATTTCTCGATTTTCAGTGTCGACATCGCAGCGGCGAAACGCCCCGCCTCCTCAATGCCGGTTCCGGATACCCGTTGATACAGATAGCCGATTGTATATGTATCGCCGCAGCCTGTCGCGTCCACCACTTGCGCAGGCTTATAAGCCGGGATACGGAAAAAGTCCGTCCCGTTGAAAATAAGTGAGCCCATGCTTCCCAATGTAACTAACACTTCTTTTACTCCCCATTCATGCAACCGCCGGGCGGCTTCGTGAGGATCGGAAAGGCCGGTCAGCACTTCCATTTCGTGTTCGTTGACTTTCAGGAAATGGATATATCGTAAGGCTTCCCGCTTGTCGGTCCAGTCTGTCGGATATACATGAGTGTCACGTACTTCACGCAGGTAACCTTGTGAGTCTACTGCAATCAATCCTTTTAGGGAAAGCTCCTTGATTACTTCCAGTGAGAAGTCGTCGGCCAGCAGGGAGCCGAGGTGGTAAATCTCCGCGTCTATCTCACGGAGTTGGGAAGCGGTGAAAGGATCAGCTTTTGCCAGTACACGTTGGGTACGGTCATCGGGATTGGTCCCGTAGATGTTCTCGAAATATACGGAATGCCGGCTGGGCAATGCAGTGACGTCAATGCCGACCTTACGCAGCTGTTTTACAACGTTCATTTCTGTTGCACCAACTGCCGTGACCAGTGTATAGTCGATATCATTGAAATGACGAATGGCGTGTGAACAGTAAAAAGCGGTTCCTCCCGGCATATAAACAGTGCTTTGAGGGGTAACTACTTTATCTAATGTGATGTGACCAATACAGCAAAGTTGATGTTTCTTCATATTGTAAGCAATTAAAAAGCCTCCAAGAATGTATCTTGAAGGCTTTCTAGTTTATTTTGGTGCGGATGATAGGACTCGAACCTACACGCCTCACGGCACCAGATCCTAAGTCTGGCGCGGCTACCAATTACGCCACATCCGCAGGTAGCTTTTTTGTTTAGCGGTGCAAAGATAGGAAGATTTTCTGATTTGACAAATTATTCGGCAATAAAGTTATTCGCTTAGTATCTCAAATGCCTTTTCTATCAGTGTATCTTTGTTCTCAAGTTGGTCTTCCTTAGACATATTGATAGCAACATCCGGTGCGATACCTTCTTCCAACGGCTGTTTGTTCTTATCGAAATGCGGGCTGGCGGAGAAGCGGATGCTCCAACCGTTCGGCAGTTCGGACGAGAACGGAAGACCGGAACCACCTCCGGTCCGGTCGCCCAACTGGATAATTTCTGTATCTTCTATGCTGCGCATCGCATTGACAAAATCGTTTGTTGCGCTGTAACAACGACGGTTGGTTAATATCACTACCTTTTTCTGCCACCGGATACTGTTGGACGGTTCCAGATAAATCGGTTCCATTTGGGAGAAATCATTATGTCCCGGCCCGGTCTTGTGCTGAATGTATCCGGTCAGCGTCTTTTGGTTGGTGAACCGGGCGGCGATACGGGTGGAGTTTGTCAAGTTTCCCCCTCCGTTGTCGCGTACATCAATGATTAATCCGTTGCAAGGTGACAGGTAGAGAAGAACCTCATCCAGATTACCGTTTCCTACCCCTGCACTGAAACTCTCATAACGGATATATCCTATATTATTGTCGAATATCTTATATTTCAGTCCGGCTGCTGTGTAGTAACCGCTGCTGGCACTGCCCAGATAGGTCTGGTAAAGAATGTCTTCCCGGTAATTCCAATCATACCCCTGATACCACTCATCATAGAAAGAAGTGCGTTTGGCGGAAGAAAGATTGACGTGCCCGTCTTTCAGGGTATATAACATCTGACTCAGAAGGTCAAACAAATCATCGTTGGACATGGTCGGTACCACCAGTTTTCGGTATTTTTCGTGTACGGCATCCCAGTCAATGCCTTTTGCCTCCAGAAAACAATACTGTTCGTCAATGATCTTCCATAGTTGCTCGAAGTTGCCTACGGGATCATTGGCGTACTCTTCTTCCCTGATGCAACCGGTCAGCGCCGGCAGGCAGCAGATTAGTAAAAGTAATTGTATAATCTTATTTTTCATTCTTCTTATCTATCGCTCTTTGAAATTTCAACATTAAATCTTTCGTTCTCTTAGTAGGCCCTTACCGATGAAGGCAGAGGGGCTGTTCCTTTTTTATTTCGGATTCGGTATAGGTCTTTCACAAATCCTACCATGAATACATGAGAGTAGGTATGTGTTTTGATATTGTTTACTTTGTATTGTTGCAAATCAGCCAGATAGCTGAAACGCATCTTGGTATATCCTATCGGCAGGTCAATCGAGAGCATTTGCCGGAGGGAAGGCTGGTTGTGCAAAGAAGTGAATTTAATCACTCCGCCGGCATTGCCCAATGAGAAAATCTCGTAATAAGACTGCCCGTAGTGCGGTGAGAACAAAACTCCCATGACAGGAAGGTTCACTTGATAGCGCAACACCATTGGATAGCGTTTGATTTTGAGATGCCAGATAGCCATTCCTGAAGCGTCCAGATTGACGTATGCCCTTGCGGAAGCCGGATTGTTCGTGTTACGGAGATTGTAGACAAAGCCGCCGTTGGCGTCTATCAGTCCTCCGGCCAGTAATTTGAAGTTCTCCGTCAGGCGGAACTGGTAATGCAGGCCGTAATTCCAGTTGACTAATCCGGAGAATGTATTGTTGTTGTCGGCACGGTTATGCGTATAGCCGATATCTGCCTGAAAGAAATTCTGTACGGAAACATTGCCGTCGAACAACTTTGTCATACGGATTGTTTCGCGGGAAATGCGGAAGTCGATTCCCTTATATTCCTGTGGTGACAGGTAGGTGTCGAACACATTGGTAAAACCGATGCCGTACATGGTGGCACGTGTTACATAACGATGAGTCTGCAGGGAATCAATCTGTGCCTGTAATTTTGTGCAAAGGGCGAACAGGATGCATCCTGTCAGCCCCAAGTATATTAGTTTTTTCTTCATCAGAATAATTTCATCTGCCCGGTGATTTCATCAATAATATCCCCTTCGCTTTTGTCACTGTCCGGGTCCAGATTTTCGGGTTCTTCACTTGCCTCTTCCTGCGGTTCCTGTTCCGGTTCGGGGAAGCGGGTCGGTTCGAGCTCGTTAATCGTCTCCACTGTGTAAGTGGTGATACGTTTACCTTTAGCTTTGAATCCCTTGACAGCAATAAACTCGTCCGCATCGATTTCCAATGGTTCTCGGAAACTGTCGTGTCCGCCGAATATCACTTCCAGGCGGGGATAAAACTCGTCGGTCAGCAGGATGAGGCGGTTATTCTTGTTTTCGCCCAGATAGTTCTGCTTACGGTTGGAACCTTCGAAGCAGAAACGTTTCAGGTACGGGTAATTCTGCTGGTCGGCATCATATAGCGCGGCAGTCCATACCTTGTTGGAGTCGAATTTCTCGACAATACTTACGTTGTCTTCGTAGTGATTGCTCAGGTCGAAGTTGCTGGTGTAAAAGTCACCGTTGTTCAGCACAACGAGTATGGTGTCGTCGCTCTGGAACTCGCCCAGATATTCGCCGCGTCCGTCATAATTGAGACGGAGGATATCACGGTCAAACCATACCTTACGTCCGCCGAGTGTGGAACCGCCTTTCTGTTTCAAGGCTATCTTGTGTACCGGCAGGCGGGTCAGGATAACTCCCTGTGCTTGTCGTCCCTTGATACTGATCTCACTAAAGTCACGCTCGAAGATGATACGCCGCACACGCGGATTCGGTTTTAAAGTCACCTTGATGATTTCGGCTTCCCCGTTCGGATTGGCACTGAAATAAGTGATACGTGAATCCGGTGTCCCTTGCGTGACGTCATATTCGCGGTCGCGGACAACGGAAGTGACTGCAAAACGCTTGATATAGGTTGTGCCTTCCTTGCCGTCGCGGTAGGTGACATTATAGATTGTACGTTTGTCATTCTTCTTGAAGACATTGACATAAAGTATGTTCTTGCCTACAAATTTCTTGTCGGCTACCGGAGTGACGATATATTTCCCGTCGCGGAAGAAGACAATCACGTCGTCTATATCCGAGCAGTTGGCTACGAACTCGTCCTTCTTCAAGGCTGTTCCGATAAATCCTTCTTCGCGGTTGATGTAAAGTTTTTCGTTGGCTTCCACCACTTTGGCGGCTTCGATCGTGTCGAAGTTACGCAGTTCGGTACGACGAGGGAAGTTCTTGCCGTATTTGTTCTTCAACATCTGATACCAGTTGACGGTATAGTCGACGATGTGCGCCAGGTGGTCGTCAATTTCGGCAATATCCTCTTTCATCCGGGCAATGAGTTCGTCCGCTTTGTCCGAGTTGAACTTCAGGATACGTCCCATTTTGATTTCCATTAGTTTGAGGATATCCTCCTTGGTCACCTCACGGATAAAGCTCGGATAGAACGGGGTCAGCCGTTCGTCGATGTGTTCGCAGGCAGCGTCCATATCTTTGGACTGCTCGAACTCTTTGTCTTTATAGATACGTTCTTCGATAAATATCTTTTCGAGGGAAGCGAAATGCAGTGCTTCCAGGATTTCCCCTTTCTTGATTTCCAGTTCCTGCTTCAGCAAATCCAGCGTGTTGTCTGCCGATTTTTTCAGGACTTTGCTGACGGTGAGGAAATGAGGTTTGCTGTCGTCAATCACGCAGCAGTTGGGAGAGATACTCACTTCGCAGTCGGTGAAAGCGTATAGTGCATCAATCGTTTTGTCCGACGAAGTGCCGGGGGCGAGGTGTACCAGTATTTCTACGTTGGCAGCCGTATTGTCATCCACCTTGCGGATTTTGATTTTTCCCTTGTCAACAGCTTTCAGGATAGAGTCGATTACGGATGAAGTGGTTTTTCCGTAAGGGATTTCCGTGATAGCAAGCGTTTTGTTGTCCAGCTTGTTGATTTTCGCACGTACTTTTACGGCTCCGCCACGTTCGCCGTCGTTGTATTTGGCTACGTCGATAGAACCACCCGTCTGGAAATCGGGATATAGTTGGAACTCTTCTCCACGGAGGTAGTTGATAGAGGCATCGCAAAGTTCGTTGAAGTTGTGCGGCAGTATCTTGGAAGAAAGTCCGACGGCGATACCTTCCACTCCTTGCGCCAGCAATAACGGGAATTTCACAGGAAGAGTGACCGGTTCCTTGTTTCGTCCGTCATAAGACAATTTCCATTCGGTAGTCTTGGGATTGAAGACAACATCCAGTGCAAACTTGGAAAGGCGTGCCTCGATATAACGAGGGGCGGCAGCACCATCTCCCGTAAGGATATTACCCCAGTTACCCTGACAGTCGATTAGCAAATCTTTCTGTCCGAGTTGCACCAGAGCGTCGCCGATAGAAGCGTCACCGTGAGGGTGGAACTGCATCGTGTGTCCCACAATATTTGCCACTTTGTTATATCGCCCGTCGTCCAGACGTTTCATAGAATGCAGGATACGGCGTTGCACAGGTTTCAAACCGTCGTTGATATGGGGTACGGCACGTTCCAGAATAACGTATGAGGCGTAGTCCAGAAACCAATTCTGATACATGCCTGTTAACTGGTGTTTTACGTTTTCGTCCCGTGCGTCCGCCGGTTTGTAGTCTGAATGTTCTTCCGTTATCTCGTTGATTTCGTCACTCATAAAATTCGTATATACTATAATTTTAACGCATACGCACGCAAAAATACAAAAATAAAAGAGATTTCGATGAAAAACGGTGAATATTCCGTGTGTTAAAAGGGTATAAATCAGCTTTACGGAAGGAAAACAGAAAGGCATATCCTATCAAAGACATGCCTTTCTGTAAAATTATAACCTAATGAAAAAACGAGAAATGGGGACATGATTTAAACCCGTATTTCCCAACCTTTTTCGTATTCTCTGCCCCAGAGCTTGTTAGCTTCCAGATCGTTCAGAATACGTCCGCTTCCCGGATCAATATCTAAAGAATGACCTACACGCTGTGCGATATTGCCTAACTGTACTAACTGAGTACTGATGCAGGCATCTACAATGCCGGAATTCAGCTTACCGCCTTTGCGGATGGCGTCAAACCAGTTTTCGAAGTGATAAGCATCCAGCTTTTCCGATGGATTTAGCAAATTACCAGTTTCAAACTTCAAGTTACTTTTTACATCTTTGATTACTTTCCCTTGTAAGTCTGTTATTTTGTACTCATTGCCTCCACTGATGAAAAGGGTGCCTGTCTCTCCGTAGAAAGCGGTACCTACTCCGTATCCGTCTACCGGTGTACTGTTGCAACTACGTCCTTCCCAAGAGCAGGATGCTTCGTCGCCGAACTGGAAAGTAATAAGTTGTGTATCCGGAGTTT